>Ga0307475_10001181_pt1 | contig 15585 bp, 13 predicted proteins | sample atmos_gasesECM1C_FD_203317 | JGI IMG/M metagenome (GOLD analysis project Ga0307475, IMG submission 203317) | Hardwood forest soil microbial communities from Morgan-Monroe State Forest, Indiana, United States - atmos_gasesECM1C_515 | ecosystem: Environmental > Terrestrial > Soil > Temperate... | reverse complement strand
CCAGGTGGTGTTTATACCATTCAAAAACGGAAAACCCAGCGGCGATCCCACGCCATTTCTGACGGGGTTGGTGCCGGACCCGGAGAAGAGCGAAGTGTATGGGCGTCCGGTGGGAGTGGCCGTGACGACCGACGGATCATTGCTGGTGTCCGACGATATGGCGTGTACGGTTTACCGGATTTCGTCGGCCAAATAATATTTTTGGGCGAAATATTTGAAAGGGGCAATTTGCACGTCGTGGGTTAGTTAACTACCAGCGTTAACTGAATCAGCGGCATTTGTAGTGGTTTACCTGAAGCGTTGATGGCTGTTGGGGTGATGACCAGAGTGGAAGTGCCGCTCGGCGTCACTATAGAGGTTTTCTGGGCTGCAGGCGTGGTTATCGATCCGCCTCCGCAGCCGTCCGCTGCGAACATCAGAGGAATGAAAATCAGCAGTACCGCCATGGCGTAAACGATCTTCCGCCGCAGTGCATGGGGATGAATGGCGGGAATCGATGCGCGCCGTTCGCCGCAGTCACGATACAAGCGCAAAATCAAAATAAAAAGCAAAGTGCCAAGTGCAACGGTGAACCCGCCAGGTAAGGCAGGTGTGTGCGGCAATCTGCGCGAAGTAATTCTCGGAGCGGCCATCGCGCTGCCGCTGGTAACGACCATAACTGTGAAGGCCGCCGGAGCGCCGATATTGAGAACCACCGAGGCCGGCGCCTGGCATGTTGCGCCCAAGGGCGCGCCGGTGCAGGTGAAGGAGATGGTTCCGTTGTAATCGAGGCCAGGTGTGAGTTGCAGCGCGTAGTTGGCGAACTGACCCGCGGAGACGGCGGCCGAAAGCGCGGTCGAGGGACTAGTGATCGAAAACGCCGGGGGCGCGGTGGCGAAAATGTTTAAAACCTGGGGCGAATTGGGGGCGTCGTCGGTGACGGTGAGAGTTTCGCTGCGTGGTCCGGCAAAAACGGGAGAGAACGTCACGGTGACCGTGCAACTGGCATTTGCGGCGACGGTGGCGCTGCTGCAGGAGGCGACAGAATTCGTAAAGTCGGCGGGGCTGTTTCCCGCAGCGGAGATATTCAAGATGTGCATGGGGGCCGTGCCAGTGTTGGTGATGTTCACAGTGATGGGCGCGCTGGCGAGGCCTTGCGTGGTGGCCGGGAAGGTCACGGAAGTGGGAAGAAATTTAAGCGTCGGCCCGCTGGGAGGCGAGTTTATCCCTGTGCCGACAAGAGCTACGGACTGCGGATTGCCGGAGGCATTGTCCGTGAAGGTGAGTACAGCTTGACGAATGCCCACGGCCGAAGGTGTGAACGTTTCGTTCACAGTGCACGAAGCGTTGGGTAGTAGCGACAAACCGATACAGGTACTCGCGGGCCGCTGAAATCGGCGGGATTGCTGCCGCCGAGAATGATGGCCGTGATAGTGGCAGGCGCGTTCCCCGAATTGGTCACTGTGACAGTTTGAACCGGGCTTGCGGATCCCTGCGAAAGCGCAGGGAAATTCACGGTAGTGGGAAGAAATTTCAACGCTGGGCCGCTTGCCGAGCTTACTTCCGTGCCGATGAGAGTTATGGACTGCGGGCTGCCAGCGGCATTGTCCGCGAAGACAAGCGCAGCTTGACGAAAGCCTGCGGCCAACGGCGTAAATGATTCCGTGGCAATACAAGACGCTCCGGGTGCTATGGGTGCAGCGGTGCAATTGCTGGACGGGGCGCTGAAATCCGCTGGATTACTACCGCCAAGGCTAATGGAGGAAATATTTAGAGGCGCATTCCCGGAATTAGTCAGGGTGACACTGAGGGGCAAACTGGTGGATCCCAGTGACAGGGCGGAAAAATTCAACGTGCCGGGTGTAAAGGTGATCGCCGGAGCTGGTGGAGGGGCGCCGAGTCCAGTGCCGGCAAGCGCGACAGATTGTGGGCTGCCAGGAGCATTGTCGGTGAGGGTAAATTGCGCCAGGCGCGAGCCAGATGCCGTGGGCGTGAAATTTACCGTGACGAGGCAGGAATTCGTGGGTTTGAGCACCGTGGGCGCGTTGCAATTGTCAATTTCGCTGAAGTCGCCGGCATTCAAGCCGGTGATGCTGATGGCGTTCACACTGAGGGCCTGGTTGCCAGTGCTGGAGAGGGTAAGCGTCTGCGTTGGAGCTGTAATACCGACGGTGCTGCTGCCAAAAACCAAATTCGCCGGCGTTAGCGTGGCTACGGGGCCGACTACGGGTTGGCTGGAGCCGGGCGCGACGCTAAACGCAATCGGCAGACCGAAGCCGGGAGCTGCGAAGGGCGAACCGTTAACTTCATTGAAGTAGCCTGTGGACAGATCGACGGAGTACACGTGCACCTGATTTGGGGCGGTGCTGTGATAGACGAATTGGCCGGTAGGATCGGCGACAAAGGTGGCAACGGAAGTGAAGCCGGGAAGAGGAGAACTGGGCGCTTCGATAAGTGACCACGTGGTGGTGTCGACGATGTAGATGTGCACCACACTTTGGGGGCCGGAGATGACCGTAACGTAAATGAAGCGTTGGCCCGGGCCGACAAAAACTTCATCGGGAAAGACTGTGGAGCCCAGGCTGAGAAGTCCCTGGACTCCTGTCGCGGAGGTCACCTGGAGGGCTCCCACAAATTCACCTTGACCGACGGCCACAAAGCGTCCCAGAGGGTCTGCGCCGAACGAGCGACCACGATTCGTCGACCCGGCGGAGCCAGTTTGATCCCCGAGAAGACCGGTGAGCGGATCGATAGTAAAGGTGAGCAGGTCGCCATCCTGTAGGTAAAAAGGATTGGACGATGAGGGATTTGGTCCCAGATATACGTAAAACGTGCCTTTAGCGGGATTCGCGGCGGCACCTATGGGCGCGGAAACCAATTCGAGAAAGGAGCCGGCGACGGGGACAAGCGCTCCGGCGGCAACGTTGATCTGGAAAGACTCTATGCTGCTTTCACCGGGGTTTAGTCCGATGGAATTGACGACCGCAAGGTACGCGCCGGTTGGCTCGGTGGCAATCAAGATTGGACTGTTGGTGTTGGCCGAAGCGAAAGGCGAGCCCGGGACTTCGGTGTAGGACCCGGTGACAGAATCCACCTGGTACATGTGAATGCTGTTATTGCCGGCCGCGAAGAGGAAGCGGCCCTTGGCATCGAGGACCGCGGGAACGCCAAGCACGGCAAGCTGAGACGCGGATGTGGGCGCGAGGACACCGGTAGCGTCGTTGCGGGTGGCGATGGCTCCGCCGGTGGTGTATACGAAGGGCTGCTGAAGCTGTGCGTGGGCGGAAGTCGCCAATAAAAGCGCCACGGTCAGGAAGAGACCGATGCCTCCGGCGATCGAACTCGGGGAGGCGCGCGAAGACAGACCACGCGTGGCATGCGAGCGGAAGAGCCAGGTAGGCATTTGTGCTTTCTAGTCGCAAACCGGAGACGCGTGGAGAGACCACCATACGAGCAATTTGTGAGTACGTCAATGATATATTACCAATTAGTAACAATAATTGGGGAAAGGGGTGGCGTCGCGAGCAGGGTGCGTAAATTACCGATGGTTAAGCTAACCGGGGGTCAACGTGGGATGGCTGGTGAAGAGACCATCGACCATGCCGATGTGGTAGCAGATAAATAAGCCGAAAGCCAGACTGACCAAGCCGGAAGCGGTGATCAGTCCTCGATTGAGCCACGCGAATTTGTATCCGGCGAAGGAAAAAGGCAGCGCGATGGCGACGGTGATAAGCATCATGCCCGCTATCGTGCCCAGACCAAAAACCAACAAATAAAGCACCGCCCATCGAGGGTCACGAATCGTGCTCAGCACCAGGAGCGCTACGGCGGCGGAGCCTGCCAGTCCATGGACGACGCCGACAAACAACGGGCGCAGGGTGTGGAACACGCCAATCCGCGCGAACGGAGCGCGAAGCCGCGCAGGCGGGGGCACGCTTTCACCGTGATGCTCTCCGGCAGGGCCGTGCGAATGCCAATGCAGATGCAGGTGCGAATTGTGTTCGTGAAGATGCGCGTGTTCGCCAGTCACTTTCGGATGTGACGGTGAAAATTTCTGTGTAAGCCAGTGCATGACGCCGGTTAGGTTCAATACTCCAAGCAAAATGAGCATCAGGCCAACGGAAAATTCCATCGTGAGGCCTACGCGAGCCGGAATCGCCATTCCGAATAGGATTATGGCGGCGCCTACAGCAACGATGGTGACGGTGTGGCCGCAGCCCCAAAGAATGCCGATGAGCGCGGCCTTCAAAATGGAGCGCTCGCGGCTGACGATGGTGGACACCGCGATGACATGGTCGGGATCGGTTGCGTGGCGCATGCCAAGCAGGAACCCGATGGTGAGAATAGCAAGGCCGCTGGTCATTGAATAATCTTTTGTTGCCCACAGCAATGACTGAACCGACGCATGGTGCGGCAAAGCGTAGTTGTGAGGCTCGTGCGATTCAAGTTCCTTCCTACAGAATAGCTTAGATGGGGATGTGAAGTCCCCGGATCGCATTAGTCCCAATTGCAATTTGCGCCAATTCTTCTATCTCGATGAATCGTTGCAGTGCAAGAACGGCCACAAGTATCATCGAGCTACATTTCTACGCCACCGGAAAGACCCCACATCGGCCGGGCGTACGAATCACCATACATGTTGCTAACGATCTCATACACTGGACAACCTGCAACAGACCTAAGTTATTTGCTGCACAAGAATCCCTTTCGTGTGCATTCCCTGGAGCAGGTGTTCGGACAAACGCATGTTTTTTACCCGGAAATTTCCCTCGATCGCTGCACTGCTGCTCTCACTCTCGACATCGATCCGATCGGACTCGTACGGAATCGACGCGGGCCGAGTGGTGAAGCCCACATCTTTGAGGAATATGTAAATGATCGACCTTATGCTGCATCATCCATGCTGAGTGTCGCCCTCGCTCGTACCTTTGGTACTGCGTTTACTGGCAGAAGCAAAGAGCGTCAAGAACTAGCGGATAAAGCGTTGCAATTGGAGGCTCGGATTGCGGTAGTGCCCTGTCGTGGCGGTGAATCTTTGCTAAAACGACTGTTCGAACCGTTAGGCTACCAAATCTCCGCGAAACGGCACGCTCTCGACGAGAGATTCCCAGAGTGGGGAGAGAGCCCCTATTTCACAGTCACGCTCAACTCCACCACTCGATTGAGTGATTTGCTCACGCATCTTTACGTACTCATTCCGGTTCTGGATGACGATAAGCACTACTGGGTCGGCGATGCGGAAGTTGAAAAACTGCTGCGCCACGGCGAGGGATGGCTTCGCGAGCATCCCGAGCGCGAACTGATTACAAATCGCTATCTGAAACATCAGAAACGTCTAACTCGCGAAGCTCTAGGTCGCCTTATAGGTGAAGAAGAACCGGCAGCGGATGAAGTTGCTGAAATTCATGCACTCGAAGAGGAAGCCATTGAGAAAAAAATCAGCCTGGCAGAACAACGTATCGGAACCGTTATAGCTGTACTTCGAAGCAGCGGCGCGAAGCGTGTCGTGGACCTTGGTTGCGGCGAGGGCCGACTGCTGCGTGAGCTTTTGAAAGACGGGGCTTTTACAGAAATCGTGGGCATGGATGTGTCGCACCGAGCGCTGGAGATAGCCTCGCAGAGATTACATCTTGAGGATTTACCGACGATGCAACGAGAGCGCATTCGCCTCATTCATGGCTCACTGACTTATAAGGATAAGCGTCTGAGAGGTTATGACGCGGCAACAGTAATCGAAGTCATTGAGCATCAAGACCCACCGCGGCTGGCCTCATTCGAGCGGGTGCTATTTGAATTCGCGCGCCCGCAAACAGTCGTGGTAACGACACCTAATGTCGAATACAACGTGAAATTTGAGACATTGCCGGCTGGCAAAATGCGACACAAAGATCATCGCTTCGAGTGGTCGCGCGTTGAATTTCAGCGCTGGGCTTCGGTCATAGTGGAGCGCTTCGGCTATTCAGTCCGCCACTTGGCAGTCGGACTTGATGATCCGACAGTGGGCAGCCCCACACAAATGGCTATCTTCACTATCCAATGACATTAACAATTCCAGAGCTCTCTGTAGTCGCGCTGATCGGCGCTTCGGGATCGGGTAAGTCAAGTTTTGCGCGAAAGCATTTTCGATCGACTGAGGTTCTTTCTTCGGATTTTTGTCGTGGTCTCGTTTCCGACGAAGAAAATAATCAAGCAGCCACTAAGGATGCCTTTGAGGTTTTGCACTTTATCGCTTCCAAACGGTTGGCGGCCGGCAAGCTAGTAGTGATCGATGCCACGAATGTGCAAGTAGAAGCGCGCAAGCCGATCATTGCTCTGGCCCGGCAGTATCACTGCATACCAGTCGCTATCGTTTTCGATTTGCCTGAGAAGGTTTGTCACGAGCGAAACCGCAACCGGCCTGACCGAGACTTTGGCGTGCACGTCGTGCGTCAACATAGTCAACAGTTGCGCCGATCGCTACGCGGCCTGGAGCGAGAAGGCTTTCGAAGAGTCCATGTTTTGCATTCGACCGAGGAGGTTGACGCGGCAGAAATCGAACGTCAGCCGCTTTGGAACAACCTGAAGCACGAACACGGTCCCTTTGACATCATCGGCGACGTGCACGGTTGCTTCGACGAACTCGTCGATCTTCTAGAGCAACTCGGCTATTACGTCGAGAAACAATCCAACGGTAAACGTGCCGTTGATTATTCTGTGAAGGCGCCAGATGGGCGAAAGGTTGTCTTTCTTGGCGACCTTGTGGACCGTGGTCCGAAGATTCCAGAAGTGCTCGGCTTGGTAATGAGCATGATTGAGGCCGGTACGGCGTTTTGCGTTCCCGGCAATCACGACATCAAGTTGATGCGCAAACTACCGGGCAAAGACGTGCAGATAACACATGGGCTCGCTGACTCTCTGGAGCAACTCGACAAGCAGTCTCCAGAATTTCGTGCTCAGGTCTCTGAGTTCATTGATGGCTTGATCAGTCACTATGTTTTGGACGATGGAAAACTTGTCGTTGCTCATGCGGGGATGAAGGAGGAGATGCACGGTCGTGGTTCGGGAAAGGTGCGCGATTTTGCGTTGTACGGGGAGACGACCGGCGAGACCGACGAATTTGGCCTGCCCGTTCGCTATAACTGGGCCGCTGAGTATCGCGGCAAGGCTATGGTGGTTTATGGCCATACTCCGGTGCCGCAGGCCGACTGGTTAAATCGAACAATAAACATCGATACCGGCTGTGTTTTCGGGGGAACTCTGACGGCACTGCGCTATCCAGAGAAGGAGCTTGTCTCTGTTTCCGCGCGTGCGACTTATGCTCAGTCGGTTAAGCCGCTTATCGCGGTCATAGAATCCACGCCTTCACTTACGTCCCAGCAGGTTCACGATGATCTTCTCGACATTGACGACGTAATTGGGAAACGAATTGTCACGACGCGACTGCACCACAGCGTGACAGTTCGCGAAGAGAACGCATTGGCGGCGTTGGAGGTCATGAGCCGATTCGCCGCGAATCCGAAATGGTTGATTTACCTGCCGCCAACGATGTCACCCACGGAAACAACATCGCAACAGGGTCTTCTTGAGCATCCTGCTGAAGCTTTTAACTATTTTCGGCGCGAAGGAGTGGCGCGCGTTGTTTGCGAAGAAAAACATATGGGTTCCCGAGCGGTTGTGATCGTGTGCCGTGAAGTAGATGTAGCTCGACGGCGGTTTGGTGTCGTCGAGGAAGGCATCGGAATCTGTTACACGCGCACAGGACGTCGATTTTTTGACGAGGTAACGCTGGAGAGAGAATTCCTCGAGAAGGTCCGCTCGGCTCTCGATGGCTCCAATTTTTGGAACCAATTCCAAACAGATTGGGTGTGCCTTGACGCAGAACTGATGCCTTGGTCGGCCAAGGCACAAGAATTGCTGCGCCAGCAGTATGCAGCGGTCGGAGCCGCTGCCCAGGCATCGCTTACAGAAACTGTCGCCGCGTTAGAACAGGTTCCGTCGGATAACCACGATGCTCAGTCTCTTCTCGACCGCTACAAGAAACGATTAGGGGCGGTGAATCTCTACGTCGATTCCTACCGCCGCTACTGTTGGAAAGTGCAATCTGTCAGCGACTTGAAACTTGCGCCGTTTCACATTCTGGCAACGGAAGGGCAGGTTCACATTCAGCACGATCACGTCTGGCACATGGAAAAGATTGCAGAGATTTGCAAAGCCGGCGATGGTTTACTGCTTGCAACGCCCTACAGGCAAGTGGACATAACCGACGTCGCGAGCGTTCAAGAAGCGACCCGGTGGTGGGAAGACTTGACCGATCATGGTCGAGAAGGGATGGTGCTGAAACCTTTCGATTTCGTCGTGCGTGGGCGGCGCGGACTGGTCCAACCCGCCATCAAGTGCCGTGGCCGTGAGTACCTGAGGATCATCTACGGACCTGAATATTTGTTGCCTGAAAACCTGGAGCGTCTGCGAAGCCGCTCGGTATCGACGAAACGCTCATTGGCGCTCCGCGAGTTTGCGTTGGGCATGGAAGCCCTGGAACGATTCATTCGACAGGAACCGCTGCGGCGGATCCACGAGTGCGTGTTCGGAGTTCTAGCCCTTGAGAGCGAGCCGATTGATCCGCGTCTCTAGTTAGCTAACACGAAATAAATATTCCACCTCGTCTCGCGATGCTCTTTGGCTATACGACCGAGGCGTGGCCATCGCGGAGGATGCGCACGAGTTCGGCGGCGGCGTGAGGGAGGCGCGCGCCGCGGCGGCCTACTAGGTAGACGTGGCGTGGAATGTTGAGCTGCTTCACTTTTACTTCTTTCATCCAGCCGTGTTCGATTTCCCATCGCACGCACATGCGCGGCACGATGGCTACGCCCATGCCCATTTGCACGAAGCGCTTGATGCTTTCGATGGTGGGCATCTCGATAGGCATGTTGAGCTCGGTGTGATTGCGCGCGAAAAGCTCGATCACGCGGCGGCGGAATGGTGATTCGACGATGTGCGCGATGAACACTTCGCGGCCCAGGTCGGCGATGTCGACTTCACGCTTGCGGGCCAGTGGATGTTTGGGAGGAACGACCAGGCTCAGCTCATCCTTTAGAATTTCCGTGGCTTGCAATTGCGGATCGCGCGGAATGTAGGAGACGGCGCCAAGATCCAGGCGGTAGTTCAGGACTTCGTGAGGAATGTCGCGCGAAAACATGCGATGCACGCGGACTTGCACGCCGGGATGCTTTTCGCGAAAGATGGCCAGGGCGGGCAGCAGCGCGTGGATGGAGCTTTCGTTGACTCCGAGGGAGAGCTCGCCGCGCTCCAGGCCTTCGAGCTCGGTGAGGCCTTTTTTGACTTCGTCGCGCAGGTTGATGAGGCGCTCGGCGTAGTCTTTTAATAAGGTGCCGGCGTCAGTCATGCGCACCGGGCGGGAGCCACGTACGAACAAAGGCTGGCCGAGGCCGTCTTCGAGTTTGCGGATGGCCAAGCTGACGGCGGGTTGCGTGCGGTATAGGCGCTCGGCGGCGCGCGAGAAACTGCCCTCTTTAGCAACCGTGAGAAAGACCTGCAGTTCGCCCAGATCCACGTGAAAACCCCGGAAAGCAGTATAAGCCCTGATTATCAAAAGCAGAATAAAGATAAATTTGACTAGCGGCTAGCCAGATGCGTTACTTATGCATGGGATTGTCTATGGACGTAGTGCGCATATTCGATACCACCTTGCGCGACGGTGAGCAGTCGCCGGGCTTCTCCATGAATACGGCGGAGAAAATCCGCATGGCGCACCAGTTGGCAACGCTGGGCGTGGACGTGATTGAGGCTGGATTTCCCATCTCTTCGCGCGGTGATCTGGAAGCGGTGCGCAAAGTGTCGCAGGAAGTTCGCACCGTGCCGATTGCGGCACTGGCGCGCGCGCGTAGAGACGACGTGAATGCCGCAGTTGAGGCGCTAGAACCCGCCGCTGCTCCCCGGTTGCATATTTTTCTGGCTACTTCGGATTTGCATCTGCGCGTGAAGCTGCACATGACGCGCGAGCAGGCCCTTGAGGCCATCGGCGCGATGGTCAAGCTGGGGCGAAATAGTGTCGCGGAAGTGGAATTTTCCGCGGAGGATGCGGGGCGCACGGACATCGACTTCTTGTGCCAAGTTTGTCGCGTAGCGGTGGAAGCGGGCGCGACCGTTTTGAATTTGCCGGACACCGTGGGATATGCGGTGCCTGAAGAATATGGCGAGATGTTTCGCAAGGTGCGCGCATCGCTTGCCGATGTAGACGGCATTACGCTGAGCGCGCATTGCCACGACGATTTGGGCATGGCGGTGGCGAATTCGCTGGCGGCAGTGCGCGCTGGAGTGCGGCAAATCGAGTGCACCATCAATGGCATCGGCGAACGCGCGGGGAATGCCGCGCTGGAAGAAATCGCGGTGGCGCTGGCGGTACGCAAGGAAAGTTTTGGCGTGACCACCAATATTCGCCTCGAACATCTATTTCCGTCGAGCCGCATGCTCACGGAAATTACCGGCGCGCTGGTAGCGCCCAACAAAGCCGTAGTGGGCGCGAACGCGTTCGCACATGAAGCGGGCATCCACCAGGATGGCATCATCAAAAATCCGCTGACCTACGAAATTATTTCGCCGGAAACGGTTGGCGTTCCTTCACGTCTGATGGTGCTTGGGAAGCATTCCGGACGAAACGCTTTGCGCATGAGCTTGCGCGATTTAGGATATGAGCCAAGCGACGCGGAACTGGCGGAAGTTTATCAGCGCGTGAACGCGCTCGCGGACAAATCGAAGAACGTGCGGCCGCGGGACCTGGTAGCCATTGCGCATGAAGTTTTGCGGCGACGCCCCGCGGTGGCCGCGGAAGCATCCAGCACCGCCTGAGGATATCGACATTGGCACTCCGCCTGGCACCACACGAGAAAGCAGTTGGACCGGAATTTTCGATGAAGAAAAACATCGTACTTTTACCGGGTGACGGTATCGGTCCGGAAGTAACACGGGCCGCGGCTGCCGTTTTGCGCGAATGCGCACACGAATTCTCGCATCAGTTCGAGATGCACGAATTTCCTATCGGTGGCGCGGCGATTGACGCTACCGGTACGCCGTTGCCGGCCGAAACGCTGGATGCTTGCCGCAAAGCGGACGCAGTTTTTCTGGGCGCGGTGGGCGGAGCGAAGTGGGATGCGCTTCCGGTAGGGAAGCGGCCCGAGAGCGGGCTGCTGGAATTGCGCAAGGGGATGGGACTGTACGTCAACGTGCGGCCCGTCAAAGTTCAGGAGCCCCTGCGCGGAATTTCGCCGTTGAAGCCGGAGCGGCTCGGCGATCTGGATATTGAAATTGTGCGTGAGTTGGCCGGAGGCATGTACTTCGGCGAGCGCGGCAGTGCTACGGAAAAAGGCGAGGAGCGCGCGTGGGATACGGAGTCGTATTCGACGCGGGAAATCGAGCGCATCGCCACGTTCGCCTTTTCGCGCGCGGAGAGCCGCTCGCGGCGATTGTGCTCGGTGGACAAAGCCAATGTGCTGAGCAGCTCGCAACTGTGGCGCCGCACGGTTACGGCCATGAGCACGGTGTATCGGTACGTGAAGCTCGAACACATGTACGTGGACAATGCCGCGATGCAACTGACGCTGCGCCCCACGCAATTCGATGTGATCCTCAGCTCCAACATGTTTGGCGACATTTTAAGTGACGCGGCCGCGGCGCTGGTGGGCTCAATCGGGCTCGTGCCTTCCGCCAGCTTTGGATCCGGCGCACCATTGTTCGAGCCTATCCATGGTTCGGCGCCGCAGTTGGTGGGCAAGGACGCCGCCAATCCGATTGGATCGATTCTGAGCGCCACCATGATGCTGCGCGACGCCTTCGGCCTCTCGCTGGAAGCGGAATGGGTGGAGCAATCACTGCTGCGCGTACTGGGCGGCGGCTATCGCACGGCAGATATCGCCGAGCCCGGCCAACGTGCCATTGGCGGCTCCGTCTTCACAGAATTATTGCGCGAAGAAATGCTGCGCTCGCTCGAGCACGCCGAACGCTACGGCTGGGGCGTTTAGACAGAACTTCTGTATTCCTTCATCTAATATTTGCGTCAGGTTTATTTCCTGCAGGTCTTCGCGTTTGCTCGAACATAACTTTCGAGGCTCGCCTAGAAGCTGAAACTGTCTGTTGGTCCTTGCTGCGGCGCGGCGTATGATCCGCTTGTATGGCGCTAATCGATCATCATAAGGAACAACAACGCTTAACAAGCCTTTACGCTGCCTTGAGCGAAACAGAACTTACTGAATTGGCCCAAGACCAAAAAAGTCTAACTGAAGACGCGCTGCGAGTTCTCGAATCGGAGTGTTTGCGCCGAGGATTGTCATTCGAGAGACAAAATTTAGTAGAAGTAATAGACGAGCAGGACCTGAAGCTGGTGACCCTGCGCCATTTTAGAGATTTGCCAGAAGCCCTTGTGGCAAAAGGGGTGCTCGATTCTGCCGGTATCAAGAGTTTCTTAGCCAACGAGAACACCATGCGGATGGCGTGGTCGAATGTTGTTGGTAGTGTGAAACTTTGGGTGAGACAAGAGGATGTGCCCGAGGCTGCGCAGTTGATTGGCCACGATTTTTCAACCGAGTCGGACAATGAGGATCCACCGAGTGATAACTAGCCCGCCGTTAGTCTAGCGGCTGCTGGCCGGTGTACTTCAGGATGTACAGGCCGCCGGTTTCGCGGTCGACGGCGTAGATTAGGCCGTGCTCATCGACGATGGCGTGATTGATGGCGATGGCGTGGGTACGGTTGTTGGGTGGCGCTGGGGGAACGAAGTAGGCGACTTCTTCGATACGTGGAGGAGCGTTTGCAAATCCGGGGACGTCGATTAGCCGAAAGATGCGCACCCCCCCGTTGAAGAAAGTTGCCACCGTGGTGTTCTTCAACTTTGCGGAGGTGGGGCTGGGGAAGTTGGGACTTAGGTTATGCGAGCCGTAACGGCCGCCACGTTTGCATAGTTCGGCGGCGTTGGCGGCGAGTGGAGCGGTGCCGATAATCACCGGATTGGCTTCGGCGCGAATGTCCACCAACCACGCGAGCTTGGGCGCATCGGCGCAGGCATCCTCCACCGATTCATCAGAAACGAACGCCAGGCCGCGGTCGAATAGTGGCTGGACAGTGTGCGTCCACGCCGGGTAGGGCGGCGAAAATTTGAGGCGGCTCACCAGCTTGGGCGTGAAGTTGGTCGCGCGTCCACCGCGCACATCATCCAACCCGGAAATATCCAGAATCATCTGGCCGCCGTCGATGTAGCCAATGTAGGCGCGGTCGGGCCGTTCTGGAAGCACTTCTATGGTGTGACTGCGGTAGCCGTCATCGATCTTGTGCCGCTCTGGCAGGCAATTGGGCAGGCACGCGTCACCTTGCTGCGTACCGGGGAGCCACCACCGCGCAACCTCGCGGGGCTTCCGAGGGTCGCGAAGATCCACGATGATGTAGAACTGATTGTCTTTGGGATTAGTAGGCCGCGAATCCTTCGTGCCGGTAGTGATATGCGCGAATTGGCCGTCGACAAACCACACGTAGTGAACGCCCGGAGAAGCTGGCCCGGAAGTGTCGAAGAAGGAGAACGAAAGATCCTGCAATTTCCGAGCTGCCTGCAGGCGGCCGAAGTCCGAAACATCCAGCACCCACAAACCCGCTGAAGTCTGGCCCGCCTTTTTCGCTTGATTGGCCACCACCAGCACATTTCCCGAGAGCCCCAGCGAATTGCAGCGCGTCACGCCCGGCTGTGGCGATGGGAGTTGGTTCACCATCACCGGTTTCTCAGCATGGCTGACATCGACGATGCTGAGACAGGTTTTTTCGCCTTCATGCGCTATATAAAGGATGCGTCGGCCATCCGGCCATTGCTGGATGGCTATGCCCTCGCCGCCGTCGCCATTGCCATTCAAGTCGCTGTGGCCTACCAGCTCCATGTTTTTTTGCTCAGGAGATTGCTGCGGAGGATTCTGCGCCCAGCTTTGGACAGGTAACAGCACCAATACGCCGGCTAGTAGCTGTGCAGCAAGAATAGATTTAGGCGAATGCATGTTTTCCTTCCCGGCATCAGGGCATCAAGAAATGTTTCCGCGCAGGCACTTCGATGGTTTTACCAGGTTCCGGGCCGGTGCCCGAGAGGAAACTGAGGACCGTCGGCACGATTTGATTGGTGCAAGTCACCACCGCGATGTGTCCACAGCCGTCATAAATCGCCAGCGTCGATTGCGGCGCGGCGCGATGCATAGACTCGCCAAGCGAAAGCGGCGTCATCGCGTCCTGTTTGCCCCAGACAATCAACAAGGGCATTTTCAGCGCGGAAAATTTCTCATCCAAATCATCAGCCCCGGAGCTCATGGAGGCCAAGGCGCGCTGGGTCACCCAGCCGTAGCGTTTGGTTTTCCGGATATAATCGGCCTTCACGAATTGCGGCAAGGGCGGAAGATTGGGCGACACGACAGCCATCAATTCGTCCACTTGCTGCTCGGTCTGCGGCGTGAAAATGGCCTGATCGAAACTCAACTGGAATTTCATCCCGGCACTATCAAACAACATGAGTCGCTTGACCAGGTCGGGCCTCTCCAGCGCTACGGTGGCAGCGATCCATCCGCCCATCGATTCGCCACCCAACGCGACCGACGTTAAATGGTTCGCGTCGAGAAACGATTCGACAAATTTCGCCTCTTCGGAAATCGAATACGTAAGCTCTGCAGGTTTGGCCGAGCGTCCGTATCCGAGCAGGTCCATCGCATACACGTGATATCCAGCGCGCACCAGATAGGGTGCCAGCGCAACCCAATCCTGTTGAGATTTGGAGCCTAGCCCGTGGATCAGCACGACGGGAGATCCGCTCTCGGGGCCACCCTCTAGGTAAAATACGTGATACCCATTGATGACCATCGAGCGCTTGTGAAAACCGTCCGTAAGCAGTCGGAATAGGGTGAGTTCCGCTCCAACCCACAACGGAGCACGCCACACCACAACGCTCAGAGCCAATATGAGGAGTAGAACGATGAATGCAAGCCGAGTGACGATGACGCGTGCGGCGCTAGACCTACCGAAGCGGTTCGCGTCCATGGGCTCTCATGATGCGCTGCGCAAAAACCAAAGACAACACGACGGCCTATGACAGCTGAGTTTCCAGCGCTACTAATCAGGATGTGACGGCGAGCATTAGATGCCTTTGCGGACGAGTTCTTCGTACTCGACTTCGGATACCCATGCAAGACAGCACATAATTCGCCCTTCCAACGCGGGCGGCAGTTCTAGTGCGTTTGGCCACTGCTTGACATGGGCGAGCGCATCGGAAGCACCCCGCTCGACAAAGGCCGGTCACGATTCCGAAGGGAGGCGGTCCGCAGCCCAAGTGTAGACCGCGGGTTCCCATGCCGCTGGGGGATGAGGAAATCCACACGCGGTGGTTCGTCGTGAACCCACCATAATTCCCCGCCGAGAATTCCCAACCCATGAGAGCGTATTACTTCGACGACCAGTGGAATCTCTGCGTGAGCCCAGCCCAATTCGCCGTTGCCCGCTCGGAAGGCATCGCGCTCAAGCTCTGGTGGGAACATCACTTCTCCGCGCCCTGTTAGATAGTTTGTCATTATAAGTCAGGACCTATATGAGGCCATATTT
>Ga0307475_10001178_pt1 | contig 15612 bp, 13 predicted proteins | sample atmos_gasesECM1C_FD_203317 | JGI IMG/M metagenome (GOLD analysis project Ga0307475, IMG submission 203317) | Hardwood forest soil microbial communities from Morgan-Monroe State Forest, Indiana, United States - atmos_gasesECM1C_515 | ecosystem: Environmental > Terrestrial > Soil > Temperate... | reverse complement strand
GCACGGGATACAGAGTTCCTTGATTCACGGCCAGCAGATCACCGCTGATCTGCTCGATGCGCCGCGCGATTCCATACCCGTGCAGCGGCCCCAGGACATCGAGAGTCTTGAGGACCATCAGCGCCAGTGTGCCTTGCAGGACGTCTGTTTTTTGTTTCATAGGAGTATTGACGCAACACCGCCATTTTGGTTTCCAACAGGGAGGATGCCATACTTCCTTTGGGAAAACAACAGGTAAGTCGTTACCCATCTCCAAGGGTTAGGCCCGCTGAAAGAACCGTTTTCCTCCACTCGCGGAAAGACAAGTAGGGTAAAATCCACGCCGTTTGCCGATCCAAAGGCAATCCCTCTCAGTGACCAAGAGCGAATTCCGAAAACGTGGGTGGGCACGCGATAACCGTGAACCCGCAACGTCGCACTTAAAAATGGAGGAACCAGTGAAGCACAAATTTCACGTGGCCGCGGCTTTTCTCGTGCTTCTTGCCGGTCTTGGGATCGTTTCCGCCATCCTTGAGAAGCGGGCTGCCGTCGCCGCCTCCGGCATCGAAGCGCCCCAGTTCGAGGTCGACCCGCTCTGGCCCAAGCCGCTTCCCAACCATTGGGTCATCGGTTCCGCCGTAGGCGTCTCCGTGGACGCCCAGGACCACATTTGGATCGTTCATCGCACCACTTCTCTCGAAGCCATGGAACTCTACGCAGCGGCAAAGCCGCCCGCCTCGGAGTGTTGCCTTGCGGCTCCGCCCGTTCTGGAGTTCGATGAAGAGGGCAATCTCATCGGGCACTGGGGCGGCCCGGGCGCGGGCTATGATTGGCCGGATTCCAACCACGGCATCACCGTCGATTACAAGGGCAACGTCTGGATCGGCGGCAACAGCCGAGGTCCCGATCCCCAAGGCTACCATGACAACATGGTCCTGAAATTTACACAGAGCGGCAAATTCCTAATGCAAATTGGTCACCCGGGCAAGAGCCAGGGCAGCAACGACACGGAGAATCTGAAGGGCGCCGCGAAACTGTTTGTCGACAAGGATACCGATGAATTGTATGTCGCCGACGGTTACGGCAATCACCGCGTCATCGTCTACGACGCGGAAACCGGAAAGTACAAGCGCCACTGGGGCGCTTACGGCAAGAAACCGGATGACACCAACCTCGGCCCGTACAATCCGGACGCGCCGCCCGCTCAGCAGTTTCGCAATCCCGTGCACTGCGCCGAGCTTTCGAACGACGGTTTGCTCTACGTCTGCGACCGTGCAAACGACCGCATCCAGGTCTTCAAGAAAGACGGCGCTTTCGTCAAAGAGGCCTTCATCGCCACGAAAACTTTGGGTGACGGCTCGGTCTGGGACATCGCCTTTTCCAAGGATCCTCAGCAGAAATACATTTTCCTGGCCGATGGCTCGAATGAAAAAGTCTATGTTCTGCTCCGCGATACGCTTGAAGTTCTGACCAGCTTCGGTGACGGCGGTCGCCAGCCCGGCCAGTTTTACGCTGTGCACAGTATCGCTGCCGATTCGAAAGGCAATCTCTTCACCACCGAAACGTATCGCGGCCAGCGCGTGCAGAAATTTGCCTACAAAGGCTTGGCGGCGGTCACCAAAAAAGACCAGGGCGTTCTCTGGCCGAAATCAAGCAAGTGAGCACGCAAGTCAAATTCACGACCGGAAGGGGAAAGCCATGGAAAAAATAATGTTAGGTTTTCTCGGATTTGCGTTCATTTTTGTTCTTGCGATTCCCGGCGGATTCCGCGCTCAAATGCAGAGCTCGTCGCCGCACCTTCCGCGCGGGACAGCCACGGATATCAGTAGCTCCGAAATTGACGCCCTGGTGCGCAGGGTGGCCGCCGTGCGCGTCAGCGATCAAGCCATTCGCGTCGCCAGCATTGGCGGCGAATATAACGTCGGCGTCAGCGTCGTCAGCCGCCTTAAGACGTCCGGCAAGGAGGCCCCATCCGGCATCGAACACGCCCAGATCACCGAGATTTATCACGTCATCTCCGGCAACGGCACGCTCGTGACCGGCGGCTCACTCGTTGATCCCAAGGAAGTCCCTGCCAGCAATGAAGTGGTCACGCTATTGAACGGGCCCAGCACGGATGGCAGCGGCATCCAGAATGGCGTGAGCCGCAAAATTGGCCCCGGCGACGTCGTCATCATCCCACCGAACACGCCGCACTGGTTCAGCGAAATCCCCACGGACAAAATCGTCTACCTGGTTGTCCGCGTCGATCCTCACAAGATCTTGCCGGCTGGCTACGTCGCGAAGTAAGGAGACGGGCTATGCTTCGAATTCACCGGTTGTTCCTCGTGGCGACGCTCTTGTTTCTTCCGTGGCGCGCACCGGCTCACGACATTCCCAACAACGTCACCGTCCAGATATTTGCTAAACCGCAGGGCCAGCGGCTCCATCTGCTCGTTCGCGTTCCGCTAAAGGCCATGCGCGACGTCAACTTTCCTGAACGCGGGCCGGGCTATTTCGATCTCGCGCGAGCTGGCGCCATGCTTCCTGAGGCCGCGACGTTGTGGATCGCCAACTTCATAGAAATCTACGAACACGACGCTCGCCTTTCGAAACCTCAAATCATCGCCACTCGTATTTCGCTCCCGTCGGACCGCTCCTTCGTTTCTTATGAAGATGCCTTTGCCCACCTCACCGCGCCGCCGCTTTCAAACGATACGAACGTCTATTGGGACCAAACCATGCTCGACGTGTTGTTCGAATATCCCATTGAGTCGGAGCAGTCGCGTTTTTCCATTCACCCAGCGCTTGCGCGGCTGGGCTTGCGTGTCGTCACTGTTCTTCGGTTTCTGCCGGCCAGCGGCGGAGTTCGCGCGTTCGAATTCACCGGCGATCCTGGCGTCATCAGGCTCGACCCGCGGTGGCACCAGGCTGCTTTGCGTTTTGTGAATCTTGGTTTCTTTCACATTCTTGACGGCACCGACCACTTGTTGTTTCTGCTTTGCCTGGTAATTCCCTTCCGCCGCCTCGGCGCTCTCGTTCCTGTCGTCACTGCATTCACTATCGCGCATTCGATCACGCTGATCGCTTCCGCTTACAACCTCGCGCCAAATTTTCTCTGGTTTCCGCCGCTCATCGAAATACTCATCGCCATTTCTATCGTGTACATGGCGCTGGAAAACATTGCGGGCGGCACCACCTTGCAGCGCCGTTGGATCATGGCTTTCGGTTTTGGCTTGGTGCACGGTTTTGGTTTCTCGTTTGCCTTGCGCGAATCGCTGCAGTTCGCCGGCTCGCATTTGCTGACTTCGCTTCTATCCTTCAATGTCGGCGTCGAACTCGGCCAGCTCCTCGTACTTATCTTGCTGATTCCCGCGCTACAACTTCTCTTTCGGTATGCTGTTGCAGAGCGCATGGGCACCATCATTTTGTCAGCGCTGGTGGCTCACACGGCTTGGCACTGGATGCTGGACCGCGGGCATGTTCTCGCCCAGTTCCGATTCGAGTGGCCGGCGCTCACAGTTGCTTTGCTGGCGAGCGCGCTGCGCTGGGTGATGGCGCTCTTGATCCTTGGGGGCTTGCTCTGGCTTTTGCAAAAAGTATTTCAGCGCTGGGCGGCGCGCACTCCCGGCGAAGCGTGGAAGACTGTTGCGGGAAAATTTCGAATTGGCGTCAGCTCGATCGCGAGATCGGCGCTCAGCGGCCATTCCCAAGAAGGGGAACGAGGTCGGTGAGGCGGTCGAGATAAATGTCGGCGGGGTGTGCGGCGCGGTCGTGGACGCCGAAACCGTAATTTACCGCAGCTGCGAAAGTGCCGGCGTTGCGCGCGGTTTGCACGTCCACCTCGGAATCGCCGATCACCATGGCTTCGGCTGGGGTGGCGCCGAATTCGCGAAGAATTGTTTGGGCGCCCAGCGGATCGGGTTTTTTCGTTTCAAAACTGTTGCCGCCGTAGACGGCGCGAAAATATTTCGCGAGCCCAAGCGATTCAAGAATGCGCATGCTGATGCGCACCGGCTTGTTCGTTAAGATCGCCATCGGAAACGAAACGAGATGCGCAAGGGCTTCCGGAACTCCGGGGTAGGCGCAGGTCGAATCCATTTTGTGGTCTTCGTAATACGCGAGGAAAAATTTCAGCGCTCGCTCGCGCTCTGCTTCCGTGGCGTTGTTGCCCAGCGCCCGGCCGACCAATTGCGGCGCACCGTGTCCGATGTAGCCGGAGATGGTGTCTTCGTGGAGTTGCTCGCGGCCCATTTCCTGGAGCATGGCATTGGCGGAGCGGATCAGGTCGAGCTTGGAATCGATGAGCGTGCCGTCCAGGTCGAAGATCAAAGCGCGCACGGAAGAAAAATTCGGAGCGGTCATGAACCAACCATTGTAATATGGCCGCGCATTTTTGACGTTCACTCATCTCGCCTCAAATTTCAACCAAAAATTAATGTTGGGCCTTTTTCGGAATTCAGGCGGGTTCGCGTAAAATAAAGAATTCGACGGGCGGCACAAAAGGATTCCGGAGACTTCATGGCCCAGGTTTATCCCTTCCGCGCTTTTCGCTACAACCCGGCCCGGGCGCCGTTCGACCGCGTCCTTACGCAGCCCTACGACAAGATTTCTCCGGCGATGCAGGAAAAATACTACGCCGCCGATCTGCACAACCTGATTGTCGTGGAGAAAGGCCGCGCGTATCCGAGCGACACGCCGCAGAACAACGTTTACACGCGCGCGGCCGGGGCGATCGAAGATTGGATTCACAAGCAAGTCGTGGTGCAAGATCCTGCTCCTTTTTTTTATGCCTACACGCAGGAATACACGGTGCCCAGAACCGAAGAGCGCCGTACGCGGCGCGGATTCATTGGCGCGGGAAAACTCGAGGAATATTCGGCGGGCGTCGTTTTTCGGCACGAGCAAACACTTTCCGGGCCGAAAGCGGACCGGCTGGAACTTCTGCGGCACACGAAAACGCACACCGGGCAACTTTTCATGCTGTATTCGGACGCCGAGAAGCGCATTGATGCGATTCTCGCGGAGGCCGAATCGGCTGCGGCACCCGCGACAGAGATGCGCGACGAGTACGGCGTGACGCACCGGCTGTGGGTGATTGCGGAGCCGGAGCGCGTCATCGCGATCCAAAAAGCGATGGAGAATCAGAAATTGGTGATTGCCGACGGGCATCACCGTTACGAGACGGCGCTGAACTACCGCAACGAGCGGCGCAAGGACGCCGGAAAGACCGATACGGATGCGGCGTACGAGCGCGTGATGATGACGTTCGTCAATACGCAGTGCGAGGGGCTGACGATTCTGCCGACGCACCGCGTGGCGGCAAACGTTCACGATTTTTCCTGGAGCGGCGCGCGGCGGCACCTTGAGCCGTGGTTCGCGGCGGAGGAATTTCCGTTCTCGGGGAGCGGAGAGCGGTCCGAGGCGAAAAAGAAATTTCTTGCGAGACTTACGAGCGCGCGCGCGAAACGGGCCATCGGCGTTTATCCCACACCAGGGGGGAAGAAGCGCGCGTTTTATGTGCTGACGCTGCGCGAGGGCGTCAACCTGGCGCTGCTCCTGCCGAATGTTTCGCCGCTGCAGCGCGAACTCGACGTGGTGCTGCTGCACGAAGGAATCCTGGAGCCGGCACTGGGAATCACGCCGCAAGCGGTAACGGCGGAGGCCAACTTGACGTACGAGCGCGAAGCGCTCGCGGCGCTCGATGCCGTGGACAGCGGGCGCGCGCAGATTTCGTTTCTGCTGAATCCCTGCGACGTCGAGCAAGTGATGAGAATCGCGACGGCCGGCGAAGTGATGCCGCAGAAGTCCACCGACTTTTATCCCAAGCTCCTGAGCGGCATCACCATGTACAGAGTGGACTGAACGAAGAGGGAAGTAACGAAAAGCAACAGCGCGCTGCCGACCACAGCAGCGAACTCGCTCGGGATAGAAATTCGCTGCGGCATCTCTGGTCTTCAAGATTATTCCGGCCCTCTGGGGGCCACACCCTCCGTCGCGATGGAAAGAGTGCGTAAGGAATTGATTGCAAAAGAGTTAAGCCGCGTCCGTTGGGCAGGTGTGTCTGTAAGATTAAGAAGATAAAAGGGATAGGTGACATCAGATTGGAATGTTGATAGGTTGAAGGGTCGGAATGGTAAGAGTAACCGCCCCCGGGGGGTCTCGGAAGTGTGGCAGGGAAAGGGCTTACGGGAGGACGTTTTTGGATCTGTGGCAATGATTGGACTTACATGCGAATTCTTGGAAGTGTGGCAGGGAAAGGACTTAGAGAATGAGAGGTAAGGAAGTAATGAGGTAAGGATGTAAGGAAAGGAAGGGAGGTCCTTCGGGTTCCTCGCCACTGCGGACCTGTGACAGACATGCGCAGAGAATAGCTGGAGTGGGAGAAGGCCGGGTTGGAGCGCCAAGTTCAAACCCAATGGTTGCATGATAGTTAATGCTTGTCAAGGATAACTTGTTAGTGATTCGAATGGACGTGGCAGGGTTGACACAGTGGGGTTCAAGTTGGAGGAGGGAAAGGGTTTGCCGGAGGGGTGGGATTCGAAAGAATTGTGGAAAAGTTTTGAAAAAGCAAAGGCCGCAAAAGGTTCACAGTTGAAAGTACAAGAGGCCCTCGGCGCGGACGGGAATTTCAGCAACTCGCTTCTCCGTACTGGTTGACATTAAATGGATACCAGTACACACTAAGATAGTGATTCGGTCCTTTCGCTCTGCGGACGCCGAGCGCCTATTCCAGAGGGAAGCAGTGCGCCGATTCAGAGCCTTTGAGCGCCAGGCCCTGCGGAAACTCGATATGCTCGATGCGGCGCCTGACCTCCGAACACTGTCAGCGCTGCCTGGAAACCGATTGGAGAGGTTGAAAGGCGACAGGAAGGATCAGTACAGCATCCGGATCAACGACCAGTGGCGGATCTGCTTTGCGTGGCGTGATGGGCATGCGTATGAAGTGGAGATAACGGACTACCACTAGAGGCTTGGAGGGCACGATGGCAAAGAAACTGAAACCGGTGCACCCTGGGGAAATCCTTCGCGAGGAGTTCATGACGCCTCTGGGACTGAGCATGAACCGGATGGCGATGGATTTGCGGGTCCCGGTGACGCGGATTGCGGATATCGTCAACGAGCGCCGGGGCATCACGGCGGACACGGCCCTGCGTTTTGCACGGTATTTCAAGAACGCGCCGGGTTTTTGGATGAATCTCCAGACGCGATACGACCTAGAGGTTGCTGAAGATCGGATTGCCAACAAAGTTGCGCGGGACGTGCGGCCATTGGAAGCCGTCGAGGTGCGCGAGGGCTAGGGGCGGCAGGGTTGACACAGCGGGGTTCAAGTTGGCCAGGGGAAAGGGTTTACGGGAGGGGTGGGATTCGAAAGAATTGTGGAAATCTGTGGAAAAAGCAAAGGCCGCAAAAGGTTCAGAGTTGAAAGTTAAAAGTTGAAGGTAAAGACGCCTGAAACTTCCGACAGGAAAAATCAGAAGCCTCACACGCCAAAACCCGCGTATGGGGCTCTCTCTTCTTCCTGCAACAGCACGCTTTAGCCAGCCATCCCGCAACTGTGGGCCGGAACCCTAGCGCATTACGCCGTGATATGCTTCTCGCACGTTACCTTGCCAAGTCCACAAAGTTTGGGGCGTCGGATGAACCTGCTCTTATCCTCGACCATGCCCGCTCTTTCTTTTCCTTCGACTTTGAACTCTCGACTATCGAACCTGCGGATGATTGACCAGATCGACTGGCTTGCCATCGGCTTGGTGTCATTGATTCTGGGAGGGTTGCTGCTGGCCTTCTTTCTTTATTTGCGGACGGCCTACAAACAGGGTGGCTGGAAAAACGTGCGACGCGACTTCTTCATCGCCGTGATCGTCCTTGCCGCCTGGGTAGTCGTGAGAGTGATCCAAAATCACCAGATCGAATCCTTAAAAAAAGCCGTCGAACGCTGGTTCAAATAACCATCCCGTAACGTGCATCGTGGTATGTGGAAAGGGCAAAGGCACCCCGCCTAATGTTTTGTCCGTGAATCAGTTTTTGGTTTTGCTTGTGCTATCTGCTGGACTGCTTTGGCGCCAGCGGTGCACATACCGCGATAGTCGCATGTCTTGCATTTGGACGCCGAAGGTTGCATTGGGAGGTCCCCTTGGCGCAAAGCCTTAGCTGCACCTGCCATCTTCCCTTTTACGTCTTCGATGAAATCATCATCAACCGATCGTGGCTTACGTTTCCCTTCGTCCAATTCATATATTTCAACGAAGTCGGCTCGCCTCCCAGTTAGCTCTTCGTACCCAAGGGCGTAAATATGAAGCTGGGTTTCCGTGACGTCCTCAGGTTGAGCCCGATCACTCGATTTCAGGTCAACGATCGTAGTTTCACCGGTATCAATCCTGCGGACAAGGTCGATTCGCCCCACCACACTGACCCCATCTCTTAGCCCGATTTCAATTTGTTTTTCCGAGAATTCAATGTTCTTGAAGTCCGCCTTGTTGTCATGGATGTACGTTTGGATGACTTTTTTTGCGGCTGCTTCGAGATTCTGCCGGAGAGCAGGATACGCATAGGGCGTGTGCAGGTGAGTGTCAACGAGGGTCCGCACTTCTTTCTCGTCGACGAAGTCCTTATGCAGCGCGCGTGAGTGGACTTCTGCTAGGACATTGTGAAGCGATCGTCCGTAACCGAGAGCCTCATGAATTGGAGCATTGAACCCATAGAGTACACGGAGTTTGAATTGATATGGGCATTCGAAGAAATACTTAAGATCAGAGAAAGAAAAAACCACGTTCTCAATGCCCTTGCGAGATCTCGGTGAAAGCCGTTTACGAGCGGAATAATCAGGTATTCTCCGCTTTACGTGGCTTGAGACAAGAACGTCATCCCAAAACTCTGACGGGCGCTGATACCGATTGTTCTTTCCGGGGATGGGGGCCCAGGTCATGTGCAGAAATTTCTGGCTTCTCGTCATAGCGACGTAGAAGAGTCGTCTTTCGTCTTCGATGCTTCCATCGTAACGCGACTGACGCTTAATCCCAGATTTCGGGATCAGATGCCACACATTGCGACCTCCGTGTCCTGCGGAGGGGAAACGATTTCTAAGAAGTGCGGGAATGAACACTACTGGCCACTGCATGCCCTTGGCCTGGTGGATGGTCATGATCCTTACGGCATCGGGATTCGCATACTGATTATCTTGCCAACCCTCTGAATAGGCTGCTTGTGCGCTGTATTGCAGAAAATTTGCGAAGGACAGATATTTCTCTTTGGGTTGCGAGTGGTAGTGGATGGTCTCGAAGTCAGAAATGAGCTGGCTGAATTTGCCAAGATTGTAGAACACGACTTCGCCGCGGTCACCAGGCACCTGTTCCTCGCGCATCCCTACTTCGTCCAGAAAACTCTGGAATGTTCGCTGAATGGAGTAAAATCCGAATCGTTCAGTAGGTTTGTTGAAAGACTCGCGGAACTTGTGTAAGTTCCCGATCGCGCCGCGCACATCTCCAGCCGATACTCCTACATTAGCAGCAGCCCACGATGTTTCTAGTGTGGAAGCATCTAACCAGCCAACCATGAAATAAAATAGGTCACGCGCAGCCTGGGCCTCTGGCGTTCCGAACAAGTTGTTCATGCCAACGACGAGATAGGGTATTTTTGCTTTTTCCAGGGCACGCGTGATTGGCTCACCGTTTGCGCCGACACTGCGCAATAAGACGGCCATATCAGACCAGGAAATGCCCCGCTCCTTGTCATCTTCCCTGATGGAGACTCCGCGTAGCTTCCGCATAGTATCGGCAATGTGCGAGGCCTCAGCGTCAGGACTGTCGAAAGACAAAGCAACGATGTCGCCGGGCTCAAATTTCTGTGCGGGAGTAGGCTGCATCTGCTTTGGAAGCCGTTGCCTGTTCTTTTCAATAAAGACGCGCGCGGTCTCGACAACCCCTGCACTCGAACGGAAGTTTTCCTCCAGTCGGATTTGCGCGACATGGGGGTACCGCTTGCTGAATGTCAGGATGTTGTCCACATCGCCGCCACGCCATTGGTAGACTGTCTGGTCGTCATCGCCGACGACGCAGACGGTCGCCCCAAGATCGTGCAGGCACCGGACAATAGTCTCCTGAATCGGATTGACGTCTTGGTACTCGTCGACCGTGACATGCTTTATTCGTTCGGACAGGCGCTGTCTGGTCGCCTCATCTTTTTTAAGCACCTCCACTGCGTCAAACATGATCGCTGAGTAATCGAAGTAACTTGTCTGTTCAAGCAGTTGGGTGTATTTCCGCAAGCCGTCGACGACGGAACAGCCAGCAAGCTGTTTCGTGTTAATCTCATCCTCTCGCAGAATGCTCAAAGCGCTGATGTACTGCGGCGTGTCCTTGTATCGGGCTAGGGGTTTACCTGCTAAATCTGTGGAGGTCGTCAGCCCACTCTTTGTACTGTTGCGATCGACAAAGAGCGACTGCTGAACCTCATTTAGGACGTCGTATTTGAGATACTTCGGAACTTCAGCAATCAGCAGGTCTAGACAGAAGGAATGGATCGTCCCCACAAACATTTCTGCCATTCCAGGTACGTTGCCCAATTCTTCTTCGCATCTGGTGAGAATTCTGTCTTTTAGCTCAGCGGCGGCTTTGTCGGTAAACGTGAAGGCAACAATATTGCGCGGTGTCAGGCCGCTCTTGGCGCCGCTTTTGAGAAGACTGACGATGCGCCGCGCTACGACCTCGGTCTTGCCTGACCCGGCGCATGCGACAATCTGTAAATTACTTTCTTGGTGAGATATTGCTTGAATCTGAGATTTTGTGAATTTCATAACTCCGACCTAGGTGTCTGCGGTGTTACGTCTCGGAACGTTTTTTCATGGGGGAGAGGTTCACTTTGAGGATAACACCTAAAAGAGATTCCTCGCCTTCTCGCTCGGAATGACAGCGGTCGGGTGGAGTGTGGGTGGGAGGCTTTTGTAGTGGTGGCGCGCGGCGATCGGTGGAGATGCACTCGTCGATCAGAATGCGCATTTAGGGGCGAGCGAGCAGGAGGTGTTTTGCTTCTTCGAGAGCGGCGACGGCCATTTCACGCGAGACAGTAGGAAATCCTTCCAGAAAGTCTTCGAGTGTTTCTCCGCCTTCCAGGTAGTCGAAGAGGGTTTGGATGGGCACGCGGGTTCCGCGAAACACAGGAGTTCCGCCGAGAACGTCGGGATTTTTAGTGATGACGCCCATGAGGGGATTGTATCACGAGTGATTGAAGCGGAGGCGCGGCGGCTTGATGCGGGCGCATCGCAGGAGTAGGATTTTGGGCACGCTGCCTCTCGCCGGAACCTGCCCAGCTCGTCCCCGAGACACACCGTAAGGAGGTTTCTATGTGGGGTAAGAAGAACACAGATGAGATGAGTCCATTGGATGCGACAGCGGAGTACGGGACGGGGTGGCTAGGGTCGAGCCTGCAGGTGAAAGGCGAAATCACCGGCACCGAGGATCTGCAGATCGACGGGTCGGTCGAAGGGCAGATTCATCTGGATGAGCGGAAGCTGACGGTGGGACCGGCGGCGAAGGTAACGGCGGACGTCGAGGCGCGCGACGTGGTGGTGTACGGCTACCTGAAAGGAAACGTACGCGCGAGGGGACGGATCGAGATCAAGAAGGACGGTGCGATCATCGGGAATTTGACGACGGCGCAGATCATGATCGAAGACGGCGCGGATTTTAAAGGATCGATCGAAATCGACCGGAGCGCGACGCAGCAGGCGGAGATGAATGTCGCCTCGCGGGCGGCAGCGGCTGGCGCGGGGTCGAAAAGCATTTAGCGATTCGGGATGGCAGGCTAGGATCAACCTACTGGGCGAGCGCGGCGAACTCTAGCCGATGCTCGCTTCGAAATAGAAATGGTGGTGGTTGCGGCACGAGGGATTGAAGGGGGCGGAGCAGAGCGGGCAGCGGGAGTTGCATTGGAGATATTCGGAAATGGTCAGCTCTTTGCGACAGGCTCCGCACAGGATTACTTTTTCGTTCCATTCGGATAGGGGCCAGACCTCGATCGGATGATCCGCGAGCGCGATGTGGCAGTCTTTGCAAGCGTAGTAGACGCCACAACATTTCATCTTGATGGCGATGATGTCGGAGGCGGAGTGGTAGTGGAGGCAGCGGGTTTGCGGATCGAGGTTGAGGCCGTGAACGGGGGGAGAAGTTGGATGGGCGGGAGAGGACATGAGCGAAAAGGATAGCAGGTTCGGTGAATGGGATTTAGCCACCCGAAAGCTCACTCAGGGCACGCGAGGCCTTTTCGGCCGTGGGAGTGTCGGGAGCAATGCGAATCGATTTCTCAAACTCGGCACGCGCCCGTTTCACGTCGCTCAGTTTTTGATAGACCAAACCCAGGTGATAGCGACAGGTGGCATTGGATGGCGCGCCTTTGACGGCTTCCTCAAGCAGCGACACGGCTACGGAATAGGCGCCATTTTGAAAGTAGGCCCAACCAAGAGTGTCCGCGGAGTTGGGCACATTCGCGAGGCCACGGCGCGCGGTTTGCGCCAGAGTCAGCGCCACGTTGACGTTGCCGCCATGCTCCAGCATAAGATAGGCCAGATTATTGGCGGCGAGAGGCCCTTCAGGCTCGATCGCCAAAGCGCGCTGATAGGCGGATTGCGCCTCTTGCCAGTTTCCTTGCAATTCGTACAAGCCAGCAAGACCCACGTACAGCCGAGCATTGCTAGGAAGCAGTTCGATGGCGCGTTGGTAGTTGGAAATGGCTCGGTCCGTGGCTCCACGACTTGTCTGCGCTTGTGCCAATAGGACGAGAGCTCCAACATTTTGTTTGTCGAGATCCGTGGCCCGGGTTAACGCCTGCTCTGCCTCCTCTGGTTTCCCATTCCGAAGCAGGGCTTGGCCGAGCAAGGAATACAGAGGCGAATTATTCGGGATTCGTTCGAGCTGAGTTTGGATGAGGCCAATGGCACTCGAAACTCGGCCACGGCGGAAATTGAGATCGACAAGTCCCTCGAGGGCGTCAAGAGAATTGGGTTCCCGCGATAGCGCCTTGCGATAGGAATCTTCCGCTTCAACCCAACGATTCTGCTCTGTTCGGAGCCGGCCGAGCTTTGTATACGCAATCGCGCTCTGGGGAGCTAGATCTAGGAGATGCTTCAAGTCTGCCTCGGCCGAAGCGGAGTCTCCTTGGTTAAATCTTGCTGTTGCATGGAGGAGATAGCCCTCCGTGGAAGCCGGCGCAATCTTCTGGAGCTGCTTGCTGATTGGCTCGAGGGTTCGCCAATCGCTACGCCGTACCGCGCTGGCACCGAGGGCGGACCAGGCGTCATGAAAATTCGGCTGCAGGCGCACGGCCGTCTGCCATTCGCCCTCCGCTTGCTGCACATTCCCCTGGCCATGAAACGCGACGCCCAGTTGGTAATGTCCAAAGGCAGAATTGGGGGCCAGGGTCACGGCCTGCCGCAGGGTAGTGACACTGTCGTCGAACTGTCCCTTTTGAATCTGAATTTGTCCTTGCAAAAGGAGTGCCTCCGCGTCTCGCGAAGAGCTGTTCAACACTTCGCTAGTAAGCGTGGTTGCTTCGTCGAGCCTATGATCGAGGATCAATAGCTGGATGTATGTCTTCTGGACTTGCAGATCACGCCGATGCTGCACAAAGAGCGCCCCAAATTCCCGAAGCGCTCTGGCGGAATCACCTCGCGCAATATAGTAATCGCCGAGCAGTCGGTACATTGCTGGATCGTCTGGCGCCTGTTGCTTGGCATCAGACAAAACGCGCTCAGCCTCCGCTTCCTGACCAGTATTCAGGTATGTGCCGGCGAGGGCCGAGCGAGGCACGGGATTTTTACGTGCCACACCAATAGCTGCCCGAAACTGCCCTTCCGCCTCCCGCCAGCGTTTTTGCCTTTGGTACAGGTTTCCAAGTGCCATGATCGGGTCGATGGAATAGGGATCGAGGGACGTGGCTTTTTCTAAGTGCCCTTCAGCGTCTTCGACAGCCCCGGCCCTTTCCTCGATCACCGCGAGATTGATATAGACTTTCGGCCGATCCGGGGCCATTGTCACGGCATCTCGCGCTTCCTCCAAAGCATCGTTCGAATTGCCGAGCACGGCATCCGCATTGGAGAGCAGGATAAGGGCGTCGATGTTTTTGGGAGCGCTGTGCAGGACGAGCAGGGCGCGGTCCTTTGCATCCGCGCTTTTGCCGGAAGCGAGCAAGATCTGCCCGATTTCGACTTGGGCTCGCCAGTCATCCGGCTGGAGGTCGATCGTTCGCTGTAGTTCTTGAAAGGCGGCTGCCCAGTTTCCCTGGCGCTCGTGACACTGGGCAAGTTTGTAGTGCGCTTCGACAAAGCGCGGGGCGACTTGTAATGCCCGTCGCAGCGAAATCACTGCCTCGGGGTACTTGCCTCTATCAAAGTCGACGACCGCTTGCGCATAGAATTCTTGCTTTCGAGCATTTGGATTATTGGAGCAGCCGCCGAGAACAATAACCAGCAGCAAAACTACGCTTCGAGCAAAAAAGGGGGGAATTCTATCTCGCAAAGGGCCTAGCGATGGCATTTCGACACACTCCGGTCAGGTATCAACACCTCGTAATGAGTGCAATTCTCTGCCCTTGGACCCTGTAACCTGAAGTTTTCTAAGGGTACTGGAAATTATTGAAAACAGGAGAGATGGTCCCACGGCTCGAGATCCTGAGGCGTCTGTTTGCTATAAGCGGTTGTTCGAAGGAGAGAGTGAGCTGCCAGGAAGGCGAATTGATGGGATAATGTGGATAGAATACTTCCACTCTCTCCGGATCATCCTTATATCCTGTCGAGCGTCAAACTTCTACTTTCGATTTGGTCCCGCCTATCGTAATGGAAACTAAAGTACTTACATTGTGGGTGGTTCCTCGTCTAGAATCCCTGCTGCTGGCAGGGCGCGTGCAATCTCCAAACTGGGTCTTTGCGTCGGGTTTGGGGTTCGTTGTAGAGAGATTCCGAAGGGGCAGAATTATGATCAAGAATGGCGAGATAACCCTCACCGAAGCGAAGCGAATCTTTCGGCACTACTGGTGGATTCTGCCGCTCACAGTGATTGGCTGTGGCGCTCTCGGTTTGCTGGCTGCCGTCGTGCTACCCAAGCGCTACACCTCACAGACCTTGGTGCTGGTCGATCAGCCGACCGTGTCTGCCGATATTGTCAAGCCGGTGGTTACCGAGGATTTGAATCAGCGCCTGGCTTCGATGCAAGGACAGATTTTAGGCCGTACGCGCCTGCAACCCATCATCGAAAAATTTGGCCTATACGCGGAGGATCGTAAACGCGTTCCCCTGGAGGAGCTGGTCGATAAGTTGAGGAATTCCGTGAGCGTCAAGCCCCTGGAGCCCATGGCTGGCACGCAGAATCGCAACCTGCCGGGATTCTATGTGAACGTGACTTTTGATAATGCGCAAACCGCCCAGCAAATCTGCACCCAAATCACCTCCATGTTCATGGAACAAAATACCAGGGAACGCGAGCAGAAGGCGTCGCAGACAACTTCCTTCTTGACTGGGCAGCTTGAGGAGGCCAAGCAGAAATTAGACGAACAGGACGCAAAACTTGCTCAGTTCAAGCAGCAGAACCTTGGTTCGCTTCCCGAAGAAGCGCAGACCAATCTTAGTCTGCTCGCGGGAATGAACGCGCAGCTCGGAGCGAACAC
>Ga0307475_10001177_pt1 | contig 15615 bp, 10 predicted proteins | sample atmos_gasesECM1C_FD_203317 | JGI IMG/M metagenome (GOLD analysis project Ga0307475, IMG submission 203317) | Hardwood forest soil microbial communities from Morgan-Monroe State Forest, Indiana, United States - atmos_gasesECM1C_515 | ecosystem: Environmental > Terrestrial > Soil > Temperate... | reverse complement strand
TTGCGGTTTTTCTTCTCTGCCTGATACCGTTCGGCGATCTGGTCTGGCGCATCATCAAAAGCGATCTTGGCGCCAACCCCGTCGAGTTTCTCCAGCACGCCACCGGTGATTGGACGCTACGTTTCCTTGTCTTCACTCTATGCATCACCCCGTTCCGCAAACTTTTCAAGCTTCCCGACCTCATCCGTTTCCGCCGCATGCTTGGCCTGTTCGCTTTTTTCTACGTGTGCTTGCATTTCATCACCTATCTCGGTCCCGATCAGCAGTTTGATCTCGCTGGCATGTGGAAAGACGTGGCCAAGCGGCCTTTCATCACTGTCGGCTTCGCGGGCTTTGTTTTGCTGATTCCTTTGGCGATTACTTCCACGGCGGGCTGGATTCGCCGTCTGGGCGGCAAGCGCTGGCAAATGCTCCATCGCTCCATCTATTTCACCGCCGTCTTCGGCGTGATCCACTACTACTGGCTCGTAAAATCCGACGTGCGCAAACCGGTCTTCTACGGGGCACTTGTGGGAATTCTTCTTCTGTGGAGATTGGGCGATTGGTTTTTCAAGCGCGGATCAGCCGTCGCCGTCAAGCTTTCGCCGCAGCGCGCACCCGCCAACTCCACACAATAACTTACGCTGTGTTTTAGTCTTAAGCAGTTACTGCGGACGGGCAGGTGGGATTCTTGGCTAGTGAACGCCGTTTTCCGGCGAACCTTCGACAAACTCCACTCCCCAGAACCGGGGCGCCGGCGTAAGAAACTCGATGCCCACGCGCTGGCCCTTGTCTCCAGGGTCGCCCAGGTAAACCACGCGGCATTCCAGCTCTTCCAGCGTTTCCGGGTTCGTCAACACGAGCATCTCGCCGTTGTTCACTTCATGCTTCAACAGCAAGAGCCCTCCGTGCGCGTTCACCACCACCGTCTCGCAAACTTCGCGGAACTTCTTGCCATTGTGGCTCTTGCCCTGCGCTTGCATGCGGATTTTGTGAAAGACTCGCCCGCTCCGCCGTGGCGTTGCTGCAGTGACTTCGCTCATACCGCCATCTTCGACCGCCGCCGACGCACCGTCAATCTGGCCCTCCGGACAGGTGTTCCGGAACGGCAACAATAGGCGCAATTTCGAGGGCTCGACGAGTTTCCCTGTCGATTGAATCAGACAAGAACCGTTAGGTCTATCGGGAATCCACGGAGTAAGAAGCCGGTTAGGCATTTTGTCTGATGCTAAACGAGCTTCTCTCCGTGAGGTTTAAAACACCCTTGCTAGGGGTCGGCGCACTGTAGCATCCTCCCTGGCTTGTACCCGGAAGTGAGCAGTCATAGAATGTTGGGTAGCGTCCACGGACGTCATCGGCAACTCCGCATTCATTCCGTGGCTGCAATCTTTCGTTTAACATTTACGTCACAATAATTTTGCAAGGACTCATCTCCCCTGGGGGGCTTTTTATGAACCTTACTGAATTTATCGAAGGTCACCGCGACCAGCATCTGGCCGAGCTGTGCGAGTTGCTTCGGATCCCAAGCGTTAGCGCCAAGAGCGAACACAAGCCCGATATCGAGCGCGGCGCGCGCTGGGTTGCGGATCATCTTCGTGCGGCAGGTTTCAAGACAGTTGAGGTCGTTCCCACCAATCTTCATCCCCTGGTTTACGCGGAATGGTTGGAAGCGCCGGGCAAGCCCACCATCCTCTTCTATGGTCACTATGACGTTCAGCCCCCCGAACCGCTCGATCTCTGGACTTCTCCCGCTTTTGAACCCACGGTGCGCAATGGAAATCTTTTTGGACGCGGCACTGCCGACGACAAAGGTCAGGTCCACATTCACCTGAAGGCGCTCGAATCCCTGCAGAAGGTGGATGGCAAGCTCCCCATCAATGTGAAGATCTTGATCGAAGGCGAGGAAGAAGTCGGGAGCGTGAGTCTCTGGGATTACGTCCAGAAAAACAAGGAAAAGCTGAAGGCCGATGCGCTCATCGTTTCGGATACCTCAATGCTCGGCAAAGGCGTTCCCTCCATCACCTACGGTCTCCGTGGATTGAACTATTACCAGATCGAGCTAACTGGCCCGGAGCGCGATCTCCATTCTGGCGTTTATGGCGGCGCCGTCCCCAATCCCCTCACAATTCTGACGGAACTCTTCGCGAAACTTCACGACAAGAATTTTCGAGTCACCATCCCTGGCTTCTATGATCGGGTTGCAAAGGTTTCGAGCGCCGAGCGGAAGTTGCTCAATGCGCTTCCCTGGAAGAAAAAAGATTTCGAGAACGCCGTCGGTGCGCCCGGCTATATTGGAGAGAAGGGTTTCACCACCGTCGAGCGGCTTTGGACTCGGCCCACCTTGGAACTGAACGGCATGTGGGGCGGTTACCAAGGCGAAGGTGCGAAAACCGTTATCCCCTCGAAGGCTTATGCCAAGTTCTCCACGCGTCTCGTTCCCCATCAGAATCCCCCGAAAATTGCCAAACTCGTGGAAAAGCACATTCGAAAGCTCCTTCCCAAAACGGTCCATTGCAAATTCGAAGTATTAAGCACAGGAAAACCCTGGGTCGCTTCCTACCAGGATCCCATCTTCAAGAAAGCTCAATCCGCGCTCGAAAAAGGTTTCGGCAAGAAGGCCGTGTTCATCCGCGAAGGTGGTTCCATTCCATTCGTCACCCAGATGCACGACACCTTCAAAGTGCCCTGCGTTCTGCTTGGCTTTGGCCTGCCCGACGAAAATGCCCATGCCCCCGACGAGCACCTCGCCCTGGAAAATTATTTTGGTGGCATCAAAGCCATCGCCCACTTCTACGCCGATTTGGCCTCGCTCTGATTCGAACGCGCTGGCTTTGATAAGCATCTCTAGGCGCGCTAAAACACAGGCGCTCCATTCGAACCGGCGTCGCCGGCAGCACTCGCTTTCCCCTGAATTTTCGAGGTTTTCGGCGGGCAACCTGCGGGGCGGGGCCGCCGGGAGATGTCTTCGAACCGCATTTTCAGCGGCGATTTCCACATGCCTCCAAAAAATCCGCATTTTTCGGGCCTTTTTTGCGATTTTCGCTTGCGTTCCCGGAATTCCTTGGCTATAGTCCCTTGCGGGCCGGGATTTTTCGCCGGAAAACCAGGGCTAGCGGACTCGCGGCCTGCCTCGATTTCATCGGGCCTCGTTTCAAATCCGTTCGAATGGGAAAGACAAATTAGGAGGATAAGCAGACTAGATGGCCAAGCCATTGAGCAAGACGAAAATTGTTGGACACATCGCCGAGAAAGTCGCCACATCGAAGAAAACCGCCGCGCTCTTCTTCGAGGAGCTGTTCAAGCTCGCCGTGAAGGAAGCCAAGGGCGCCGCGGGTAAATTCGTAATCCCGGGCATCGGCCGCGTCGTAAAGGCGCACCGCAAGGCGCGCATGGGCCGTAATCCGCAGACCGGCGAGGCAATCAAGATCAAGGCCAAGACCGTCGTGCGGCTGCGTCCATCCAAAGCGTTCAAGGACGCGGTACTGAAGTAGCTGCAGTTCGCATCGAGTTTAGGCCCCCGGCGGCTTGAGTGACCAGGCTTTTGGGGGCTTTTCTCTGTTTAGTGCTCCGTTTTCAGTAATCAATGTTCAGTAGAACCAAACCGAGATTGTCAACCAAAAATTCCCTCGCCGAAACTCACTGCCAAGAGCTGTTCCCTGAAAAACGGCCAATAAAAAACTGACAACTCAATGCTGAATCCAAGAAGCCTAGATCCAGCGCGACCACGGTCACAGCGTTTTGACGTAGGCCACGACGTCCTTAATCTGCGCAGGCTCGAGGACTTCCTTGAACGGCGGCATCAAGGTGTCGCCGTTCTCGATCCAAGTTTTCAGAGACTCATCGGTGACTTTATTTCCGTTCACCGTAAAAGTTCCTCGCTTGGAAATTCCCTTCAAGCCCGGTCCAATCTTTTTTGCATCGTTGTCCGCGAAATGGCAGAGCCCGCATTTTTGATTGAAGACCTCTTTGCCTCGTACCGCGGACCCCGCAGATCCGTGGCTGGCTGCTTTTTTGGTAGTTGTTTTTGCCGGCGGATCTTGTGCCAGAAGCGCTCCAGCCACGCCCAGAATTGCAATCCCAACAATCAAATAATCCCGCCTCACGATGCCCCCTCGTTTTTGCGATTGTGGCCCGGCCAGGCCGGAGTCTCCGTTACCGCGATCCGCGGCCAGCGAATGCCGTCGCAGCCGCCAAGCACTCACGAAAACCAAGACCACCCTATTTTCTCCATTTGCCGCTCGAATTTCCACTCCGCACCCGGCACAAAGTACAGGTGCCCTTGATGCACGCCCGGAGCAGTCGTACTTTTGACCTCGGCAAAACCGTATGCTAACTATGTGGCTTATGAGCATGGAGACCGTCACGCGGGCGTGGGAAGTTCTGCAGGACGCTTATCAGGCGCAGATGGAAGGCGACTACGATCGCGCCGTCGAGCTCTATCAATCTTCGTTGGATCTGCATCCTACTGCCGAAGCTCACACGTTTCTGGGCTGGACGTATCATTTCCAGGGCCGTGCAGAAGACGCTATCTCGGAATGCAAACTCGCCATCGAGATCGATCCGGAGTTTGGCAATCCGTACAACGACATCGGCGCCTACCTGATCGAGCTGGGCCGCTTCGATGAGGCTATTCCCTGGCTCGAACGCGCGACGGAAGCGCGGCGCTACGAGCCCCGCCACTTCCCGCATTACAATCTGGGCCGCGCTTATCTCGGCAAAGAAATGTACAGCCACGCCTTGCGCTGCTTCCAGGAAGCGCTGGCGATCGAGCCGCGCTACTCGCTGGCCCGCCAGGCGCTCGCTTCCCTCCGCCGCATGGTCAACTGAAAAAAGTAATCCGTTCTCAGTGATCAGTTTTCATCCCAGAAAAAACCGCTCCCTCGATAGCCAACTCCCAAATCCCGTGAGCGTCATGACGACGGCTCCTGCGCGGATGGTTTCACGATCCGGTCATAAATCCATAACCACAGAACGGTGAAAAGCCCGACGGCCGTGATGCTGTACCAGGCGCGTTCGGGATGGTGCGCGACTTCGCCGAACTCATGCATGATGCGGCCGCCGAACCATCCGCCGATGAGCGAGCCGATGCCGATGGGCAGGAAGGCAAAGCCCATGTACGTACCTTGCTGGCCTGGCGGCGCGAGCCGCGAAATGTATTCGTAGTAGCGCGGAGCCTGGATCATTTCGCCAAGCGCCAGAACGAAGATGGAGAGCACGGCTCCGAGAATCGTGGGTTGGAAGGCAATGATGAGCCAGGCGAGAGATGTGACCAGGGTTCCGAGAATCACGGCGTGAAACGCGGGAAGCTTGCGGATCAAATAGTTGATGACGAGCGTGAGAAAGATGACTGTCACGCCGTCGGTGATGAGTATCAGCTCGACGTCGGCGCCGGCGTTGATGTTGCTGTGAATGTAGCCAGGAAGCGAGATGTACTGCTGCCAGAACACGATCCAATAGCCGGTGAAGATGAGCAGGAAGAGCATGAATTTCGGATTGCCGAGCACGGTGAGAAAATTCTTCAACGTTTCGGAAATGCTCGGAAGCGGAGCATCGCCAGCGCGTTTGGGCTCGCGGAAAAAAAACAGCACGGCGAAAAACATCAGGAACACGCTGAGCGCGGCGACCCGAAAAACATTTTCGACGCCAAGATGGCGGTGCGCCCAGGACGCCACGTACGGGCCAGCGGCCCCGCCGATGTTCACCATCGTGTAGTAAATGGAGTAGCCGATGGACCGCACGTTTTCCTTGGAAGCGCGCGCCGTGGTTCCGACGACGCAGGGCTTTACCATGGACACACCCAGCGCCGGCAAAATCAAGATGAATCCCACAAACACCGAAAGCGGCACGGCGGTCTTAACGGGCGCGAGCCACGGCGCACCGATCGATCCCAGCAGAAAATAGGCAGCCGCCAGAATCAAATAGGCGAGCGAAAGCGCGCGGCGGAATCCCAGCCGATCGGCGATCGCCCCGCCGAAGATGGCCAAGAACCAGACCATGCCGCCGAATATGCCCGTGAGTGTGCCGGTTTGCTCGGTGGGGAAACTCAACTTTTCGTGGAGATAGTTGGCCAGCGAGGCGAACGCGCCGTAGTAGGATAGGCGCTCGAAAATCTCGCTGATATTGGCGACCCAGAAGGGCCGCTCGAAGCCGGTTCTGATCTCCTCGAGTCGCTGGCTGAAACTCATTTCTCCCCCTGAGGCAAGCGCAGCGATTGTAATGGAGCGAGCCACAGAAGCAAGGAGGTAAGGAGGCAAGGTCGTGGCGCGAGACGAGTTCCAGAATGGGAAGAAACTTTGAGTTTGATCTAAAATCCCTCTTGAAGATGGGGAGCGGCTCTAATTTAACTCCATCAATTCCGCGGCCCCGAGTTAGCTCGATCCGCGCTTGACCAGACCCAGTAGCCCAGACTGAGAGCCACCAGCCAGGGGACGCCGGCCAGCAAGGTGATGCGAAATCCGGGGACCCACCAGGTTGAGACCAGCACTGCCAATACCGCTCCCAGGCCCAAGAGGGACGCCCACGGCCCTGGGGGCCCAAGACGGAGATACGGCCTGGCGTGCCGCTGGTGGAAGCGGCGGAAGGCCAGGTGAGTCAGCAACGTCATGAGCCAGGCGAACAGTGCGCCAAATGTGCTGAGGCCGATCATGAACACGAACAGAGACTCTTTGAAATACTCTGACAGCGCCAGAGCCGCTACCATCCCGCCCGCCGAGACAAGGACCGCGGTCACGGGCATGCCCTTCGCGCTCAATCGCCCAAGGGCCGAAGGAAGATAACCGCCGCGCGCCAGCGAAAACGCCAGCCGCGCCCCGAAATACAAATTGGCCACAGCGCTGGAGAGCGCCGCCGTCAGCACGACCAAGTTCATGATGTGACTCGCGGCGGGAATTCCAACGGTCTGGAACACGCGGACGAAGGGGCTTTCGCCGAGACCGATCTGCGGCCAGGGCGCAATTCCCACCACGAGAGCGAGTCCCGCGACATAGAAGAGCACCAGCGCGCCGACGGCGCTCCGCAGCGCCTTGGGCACCGCCACTTGCGGGTCGGCTGCCTCGCCCGCCGTGCTGCCCACCACTTCGACTCCAAAAAAACTGAACAGACCCAGGATGACGCCCAAGCTGACGCCCTTCCAGCCATGGGGAAGGAATCCGCCGTGCGCGGTGTAGTTTGCGAAACCGACACGCGGAAATCCCACGCCGCATAGCAACGCTGTTCCCAACAACAGAAAGGCAACGATGGTCACCACCTTGACCATCGAGAGCCAGTACTCAAAGGTTCCAAGGTGGCCGACGCTGGTGGTGTTGACGTAGAGGACTAGCAGCGAGAACAGGCCGATCCAAATCCACGACGGAATTCCCGGAAACCAGAACTTGCAGTAGATGGAGGCCGCCACGACTTCGCTGCCCACCACCACCATCATGCACAACCAGTAGGTCAGGCGAATCGAAAATCCGGCCCACGGATGCAGGTACATCTCGGCGTAAAGTCCGAACGATCCGGCCGCGGGGTGCGCCGCGGCCATTTCCGCAAGCGCCCACATCATGGTCACCGTGATGCACGCGCCACCGACAAAGCTCAGAATGACCGCCGGCCCTGCTAGCTTTACCGCGATGGCGCTTCCCAGAAAAAGACCGGTTCCAATGCTGCTTCCGAGGCCGATCATGGCAAGCTGAGCCGGCGACAGGTTGCGTTTCAGGCCCACCTCGCGTTCGAGAATATCTGTGGGTTCGATGGTGGTGCTCGCCACGGGATTTCCGTTGGATTCTTCGCTCATCGGGCGGCATCCTAACAGAAAGTTCTCTCCAATACTTGACCTGAACGATGGGACAGTGAGCGACGCAGCACGACTGTACTCCGGCGGCGCCGCCGAGCTCCCCCATGTCTCCTAAAGTGGAGGGGATGTGGCGGTGGCCGAGAGATTGCCGCCACGGAGGATGTCATGAAGGCAGTCCTGGCATTGGTCATCATCTACATCGGTACATTTTTCGTCGTGATTCAGGAAGCTTCGCAAAGTCCTGTGCAGGCCGCGCAAAGCGGGAGATCCCCGCAGGCCAACGCGGCCTCCGCGCAAACAAATTCCATCGATGAAGCGAAGGCAGCGGACATCCGTTCGCTGATGGAACTCGTCGGCGCCCGGGAGATGGTGCAGGACGGCGCGAACACCGCCATCGAACAATCCCGCGAAAAACTGCTCGCCACCGTACCCGATAACGACAAGGGCCGGGCGTTCGTGAATGCGTTCGCGACTAGCTACCAGAAGAAACTCGATCTCGATGCCGTGACCGACCAGATCGTGACGATTTACGACAAGCATTACACGGACGAGGAAATCAAGGGCCTGCTGCAGTTCTATGGATCACCGCTCGGACAGAAGGTCGCGGCAGAGATGCCGAAGATCGGCCGCGAAATCCAGGCGGCGACTCGCGCGGCGAGCGGGAAAGCCGCCAGGGAATCCCTGGCCGAGATGAAGCAGCAGGATCCCCGGATTGGCCAGTCAGCGCACTTGGGGAATGGGCAGCAAGCCCAGGGCCGCTGGCAGCAGCAGGCCCGCGCACGTCAGGGTCAACAGCAGGCGGCACAGCAACAAGTTCCGCAATAAAATGGCGGCAGCTTGAAAAAGCGCTTCCTTCCTACGGGAAGCGCTTTTTTATTTTTATGTCGATGCCGAAGGTGCCGTTCTGATCGCGCAATCCCACAATCGAGACATTGCGATCGACGTTGTACTCCACCTGGATCACTTGCTGTTGCGTCGAGCTCACGTTTGAAACGTAGGTGATGGTCAGGTTGCGCGCGATCTGTTGTTCGACGGTGACCCGGGCTGCGGCGTTTTGCTCCGAGCCCGTCGAGCCCACACCGGCCAGGCCGGGATCTACGCGAAACCGTGTAATGCCGAACAAGCGCTCGAGACGCCCTCCCAATTGGCTCGATATCGCCTCCGAGAGAATTGCCGAGGCCCCGGCGGTACCGCTCTGCGTCGTGCCTCCGCTGCGCGCTGTTGCTTCGGAACTGGTCTGCCCGAGGGCCAGCAGGGTGACGATGTCATTCGCGGGAAGTGGAGGATCGGAGCGGTAGGCCAGCGTCAGCTTGCTCGCCGAACCCGTAAAATTCAGCGTGATTTCATATTGCTGAATCGTCGTAGTGGCCTCCACATTCATGACTGGGTCCAGCCGGAAGGGATTGGCGAAATTCAGGTCCCCGCGCGTGACCCGGTAACGGTTGCCCGCAAAATGCAGTTCCCCGGAAAGAATATGAATGTGGCCGAGGAGAATCGGATGCTCCCAGGTTCCACGCACGCGAAGATTGGCTTCGGCCTGTAGCTCGGCGCCAGGCCACTCCATGCGGGCATCGGGCGCGGAAAGTGCTTCGACGTCAAATTGGAGATTGCGCAGGAAGGCAGAACTCGCCGGCTGGCCGCTGATGCCTTCTTTCGCGGAGACCAGTATGGTCGCGACCTCCAAGCCCTGCGTCAGGGTCACGCGTTCGATCATCAATTTTCCAGAAAGCAACCCGCCGCCCAGCGTACCTGTGAGGCGCAGCGAACCTCCCAGGAGCCAGCTCATGCCTTCGGGATAGCGGACGCGCACGCGGTCGGTGCGCACGCCGACGTCGTAGCGCAGTGGTGTTTCCGCGTAATTCACACTACCGGTGACCTGGAGATTTCCTCCGCCGGCCTCCGCGCTCACATTTTCGAAATAAAGGCGTGTCGCGTCGAATACGAACTCTCCTTTGACCGAGCTGAGACCCGTGGGAAAATCTACGGCGCGAGCGGATGCATTTTCGATGTGCACGCGCCCCGTGATGCGCGGACGGTCCAGAGTGCCCTCGAAGGAAGTGTTTACTTGCGCAGATCCCCGCACATCGATCTGCGGCACGAATCCGCTGATGAGCCGCAGGTCCACTGCGCCACTGAGGTGCAAGCCGAGAGTGCGGCGACCGGAGAATTGCACGGAACCCGCTATCTGCAGATTGGTGTCCGTCCCCTGCAAAGTCACGGGATAAATCTCCAAATTCTCCTTGGTCGAGCGCAGATGCACGGGTCCGGCGTTTTCCAGCCGGATGTTGACGCGTTGCGTGGCGTTCGCTTGAATCTCCGCAGATGCATAATTCAAGACGAGCTTCGAAAAATTCGCGTCCACTACAATGCTTTCCGGTTGCTTCAGCGAGCCCTTTACCGAGATATCTCCATCGGCAAATGCCTGGCCGCCAGATTTTGCAAGGTGAAAGGCGGTCAGCAGAAATGGATCCAGGTTGATGTTCCTGATGGAAACCTTCCCGCTAAGGGGGAACGGATCGGCCAGTCCGAGCGAGGAACCCCCGGAAATCTCGCCGGTGCTCATGGCCGAACCAAGTTCCAGGTGTGCCGTTTGTCCGTCGGACTTGAGGCTGCCGTCGAAACTGCCGATGACCTCTTGGCCCACCCGGAAGTCCACAACACGAAATGTTCCTTCGCCTTGCGGCGCTTTCATCGGACCGCTGGCTTTCAAGCGGAAAGTCACTTGCCCGCCGAGGGGAAGCCGAGGTGACTGCAATTTTTCGAAATTCTGCAGAGGCAGCGCGGCCCCTACCAGATCCGCGAAAATTGTGGAATCTGAATACCGATATCCGGCGGAGCCCGTAATAATCCCCGCCCCGCTTCCTCCTTCCTTTCCGGGCTGGAAGATTCGCAGTTCCGCATTGGCGATGCGTACTTCATCCGGCACTAGATTCAGTTGGCCGCGGAGCCGGTTAAACGACAGCCCATAAGCCTTGCCATCCGCCAAATCAATGAGTCCCGTAACGCTGGGTTCCCCGCGCGTGCCCTTTCCATGGAGCTGGCCTGTCAGCAAACCATTGACCGGGTAAGACCAGCCGAGCAACTGTTGGAGATTCTCGATCGAAACTTTTTCGAAATTGGCCTCGGCCGACCAATCGTTCTCCGGCAGAAAATTCCACCTGGTCAAGGAGAGATTTGCCTCGATATTGGTTTCCATGTCACCGCGCCGGGCGTGGCCGCGGGCCAGTGTCAACTCCGCGGGCGAATAAGTGAGATCACCGTCAAGAAAGTCCAGAAGAACTCCGTCGTAGCGAAGGCGCTCGCCGCGCAGGTGCCCCTGAAAAACTGGATCGCTGGACTCGCCGAGGATCTTGCCATCCCATCGGGCACTGCCGGAGATGGGCCTTGCGGCCTCGGGTGAACCCGCTCTCACACCGCGGAGGCCGTTGATGAAATCTTTGTAGGTCTCCAGCGCTGCGATTTCAAATTTTAGGCTTAGCCCCGAATTGTGCGGGGCGAGAATGCCATCGATGCTGCCCCGCGATGACGGCGTTTCGAACTCACCCGAGTCGATCGATAAAATGTTCGGATCGTAGCGGTAACGAAACTTCCAGGCACCGGTCACGGGTTGATGCCCATCCGCTGGTTTCTCGGGGGCCTCCCACAACGTCTTACCGGAGATATCGAAATTTCGAAACGCGGCATGCCAGGTCTCGACCGTGTCCGCGCTGACCACAGCGTCCCAGCGCAGTTCTTCGATCGGGAAGTCGCGATGCTCGATGGCCGGCAAAACCCCGGCTAGCCTCACGTTCTGAACATGCGTCGCGGCGCGGAATTGCAAGCCCTCTAGGCTCATCGTCACGCGCCCGCTCACGGTCCCGCCAAACGCGGCGACAAAAAAGTCCGGCAGTTCGAGGCCGCGGTTATCGATCCGGAAACTGCTGCGAGTCACGATTCCGGCCGCGTGAAAATCCTCGTAAGGCAAGGCGATGTTCTCGGAGGAATAGCTTCCGCTCCCCTTGAACTGACCTCCGCCAAATTGGCCTTCTCCGCGAAGATCGACTTTCCCCGAAGGCACCATCGGCTCGCGCAATGTCTCGCGAAAATCGAGCAGGTCCACCCAGCCACGGTAGCGGAAATTCCATTGCGGTTTTACGAACCCATTCATTTCCGCCTGGGCATCAAGGCGCGATCGTCCGGCGACGAGGACGCCCTGTTCGAGCGCGAACCCTTGGCGCCAGAGGGTGAACTTCGCGGACAAGCTGACCGGCAACGGTAGGTAGCGCCGGGAAGTGAACTGCACGCTTTGCCACTCAAGGTCACCAAGGTAGAGCGGATGATCGAGAGTGCCGCCCGCATCGAGTGCAACACGGAGGTCTCCGCCCCTAACACTTAGCGGAGCTTTGACTTCGTTGTACAGAATCCAGCCATCCTCGAGCAGCAGGCGCCGGATATGCAGATCAAAGAGTGTATCGCGGGCTGGCTTTCGAGAGGAACCGCTGTGCGGCGGCGCCGGAATGTTCGTCGTCCCGTTTTTTTCGACGCGCATGTGGACATGTGGCTGTTTGACGAGCAGCTCGCTCAGCGAAACGCGCCTGCCCCAGAACGAATCGATGCGCAGACCTGCCTGGATTTCCTCCGCGGAGAAAAGGGCTTCCGTGCCGGCCGGCTCGCGCCCGTGAATCACCAATCCTTTCAAGGTCGCACGCAGAGAAAGCCATTGGATGGACAGGCCGCGCAACTCGGCTTTCCCTCCCGTGGTGACTTCCAGACGGTGAAGGAGAAGCCGGCTGAGCAATGGATTGCCGGCGCCGCTTCCAAAAAAGATGATCACCGACAGGATGCCGAGCACCGCCAGGACCCACGGCGTGTGAATGACCCAGCTCCAGATGGGATGGCGCGACTCGCGCTTCATTTCGCACCCGTGTCCAGAAATTTTTCGATGTGCAGCCGGGTCCGGCTCTCCTTCAGCCATTGATCGGCTTGGCCATTGATCCCATTTTGCATCAGGGCTTCTTCGATGAATTCACGCGCTGCATCCAGAGACGGCGGCGCCTGGCCCCGGGCTTTGGCTCGCGGCACCACAGAATTTCGATAAAAATCCTCGATGGCCTGGGGTTCGAGGCGAACCGCGGGACGAAACCGGGAATCAAGATAATTGCTCAAGTAAAGCTGCATGACAACCATCGCGCGTATATCCTGGTCCTTCAGACCATACAGTTTCTTCCTCGATTCATATTCTTCGGCGGAGCCCAATGACTTTTGGATACGTTCCATGCCGCGGTCGATCTCGGAACCGGTGGGAGGAGGAAACCGCGATACATTCGCTTCGGTCCGCACGATCCATTGATCGATCAACCGGTCGAGAATCTGGCCATCTGTTTCTGATGTTCCATCCAGCAATTGCTGATAGCGGCTGAGGGCGCGTACGTCACTCAATAGAATGATATCGTTTTCCACGCGGGCAACGATGCGGTCGACGATTTCCTGTGCGGCAAGGCATCTTGTCGATCCCGCCGCCAGCAGCGAGATCACCACCACACGCATCGCCACACTGCGCATCAGAAGCTCGCCCCCAGATTGAAAAAGATCTGGAAGCCGGGAAGCCGCGTGCCCTGCTGGCCGAGCGAGCCAACCTGGCAATTGGCCGCATTGCTGGGGCATGGAATGGGAACCACGAACGCTGGACGGTTGAGCTGATACCCCAGGTCGATGCGAATCGGGCCTACCGGCGTCTTGTAGCGGAAGCCAAGACCCACGGTATGCGCGAAGTAGTTGAGCTCATTAGAACAGTTGGTGACGCAAACTGGGAAATTTGCCGGGCCGGGCGGTTGAGCGGGATTCTGGAGCGTGAACGTGGGACTCGGCAGCATCGCGCGAAAGGAAATCCGGGTGAGCCGGCTGTAGACATTTCCGCCGTCATAGAAGATCGCGCCGCCGAGAGACGTACCGACAAATGGCAAGCGCATCGGGAAACGAAACTCTTGATTCAACACCAGAAGCGCTTGGCCGCCGACTGGAAAACCGGTGACGGAATCGCGCGGCCCCGCTTGGTTCAGCGCAAAGCCCCGCAGCGATGTACCGCCGCCCGCGAAAAATCTTTCTGGAAGGGGAATGACGGAGGGCAGTGGGGGAGTGGTGGGAGCGGGAAAGCTGAGCGAAACGGTATCGTGGTATGGATCCAGAATGCCGAAGCGGATCGACCGCGCGAAACTGAATCTGCGTTTGATGGGATAGTAGGTCGAATTCTGAAAGAAGAAACGCAGGAAACTTGCGCTGGAGCCAAAGGAAGTATCGGCATCGCTGAAGTCGGCGCTGTTAAAACTCCCCTTTGAGGCATCCGCGGGATTGTCGCGGGAATCACGAACCCAGGTCAATCCTAGTTGCGAAACCAACGTCGGCTGATTGAAGAGCGGAACTTCCTCGCTCAAAATCTTAAGATTCGAAACGCGCACCTGGCGGAAGGCGTAGTGATAAAGAACCGTCGTCCTCGGCGTGACTTGATCGGTCAATTGCACCGAACCTTCATAACGCTCTTCTGTGAAAGTGTTGATGTCCTGCGTTTTTTCCGCGAACGCCGTCGCCTGAGTGCTGAAGTGGGAATTGCCAAAGGTGTTGGGCACGGAATATCCCAGCAGTGCTCGTCCTTGGAGCGTGCTGCCACGCAACTTGAAAGAAAGCGAATCCGCCCTCCCCGTCAGATTTAGCTTGCTGACCTCCAGAATCCCCCGCGGTGCCGCTTCGATTTGTCCAGCGGTGGGATTCGTGGTGCTCGCTAGTCGTTGCACTTCGAAGCCACCGCCGTAGGCAATCGTATAGCGCTTCGCTTCTTCCACCAGGACAGCGATATCCTTGTCCACGTCCGTGCCATTCGGATTCTGCGGCTCGATCGTCACCCGGTTGAAGACTCCGAGGTTGTATAAGCGTCTCTGCGATTCCACGACATCGCCTTCCCGCAGGGGCTCCCCGACTTTAACCCGCACTTCCCGGCGGATTACCCTGGGGCGAGTGTGTTCGTAACCGCTTACGAGAATTCTTCGCACCCTCGTCTGCGGACCCTCCTGAAGGTGATAGATCAGGCGCACTTCCTCGGCCTGCTCCACTGCAGGTTTTATCTCTTTTTCTTTCTTATCTCCATTTTCCGAAGAAGATGAACCATTTATTCTGCTCTGAGCTTCCGTGGAAGCCTCGATGGGCACGCGTTCTGCTGTCGCCGTGAAGGTGGCTTCCGGAAATCCCTCGTTGAAGTACAGCGCCAGAATATTGTCGCGGTCGGTAGTGACTCCCGATTCAGAGTAGGGCTGACCGCGGGTCGACCCGATGTTTCCGAGCAATTCTTCGTCCTTGAGCGCGTGATTTCCCTCGATCGTAAGCGAAGCGACTCGCGTCTGCTTCCCCTCCTGAATCTTGAACCGGATATAAACGTCCCCTTTTTTATCTTTGTAATCATCTTCCACTTGCGACTCGACTTTGGCCTCCAGAAAGCCGTTCGCTTCATACAAGCTGCGCATGGACTGGGCATCGGATTCAACTAGCCGCGGGCTGAATCTTCCTCGCGAAGCAAAGGCCCCGCCGAAAATCTGGAGGCGGCTCCGCAAGAGCTCGTCATTGAAGTACCTGTTTCCCGTAATCTCGATCCCCACGAGCTTGTGGCGTTCTCCGCGGTCGATCGTATAGGTGATAACCTCTTCGGTGCGTGCCCCGCCTTTTCCAGCCGCATTTACTTCGTGCTCGTCTGTCGCATAGTCCACGTCGGCGTCGAAGTATCCGTCGCGCTGCAAGCGCTCGAGCAGGTTGCGCTTTCCTTCCTCGAGAAGATCTGCGTCGACTGTTCCTTCCTGGTAGATCGGTATCAATTTTTTCAGACTGCCCTGAGAAAATTT
>Ga0307475_10001176_pt1 | contig 15624 bp, 15 predicted proteins | sample atmos_gasesECM1C_FD_203317 | JGI IMG/M metagenome (GOLD analysis project Ga0307475, IMG submission 203317) | Hardwood forest soil microbial communities from Morgan-Monroe State Forest, Indiana, United States - atmos_gasesECM1C_515 | ecosystem: Environmental > Terrestrial > Soil > Temperate... | reverse complement strand
CTTGGAATCATGGGGCATAGCTACGGTGGTTACAGCACGCTAGCTCTGATCGCCGAGACCACACGCTTCAGAGCGGCAATTGAGATTGGCGGATTCGGGAACCTTTTGGGGTTGTACGGTGAGATGAACAGAAACGGAGCGACGTTCGGCGTACCGGTCGTGGAACTAGGACAGGGGTTGATGGGTGGAACTCCTTGGGAGTTTCGGAGCAGGTATATCGAAAACTCGCCGATCTTTTATCTCGACAAAGTTGAAACGCCGCTTCTCATTGTTCATGGGTCAAACGATACATTCGTGCCGCCATTTCTCGCTGACGAACTGTTTGTGGGTCTCAGGCGTCTGGGGAAGGAAGTCGAATATGCGAATTACCAGGGAGAAGCGCATTCGCCGCTGGATTGGAGTTTCCAGAATCAAATGGATTTTTGTCATCGAATGCTTGCATGGTTTGACCTGCATCTGAAGTGCGCTCGTTGTGAGGGCGCCGCACATCTCACGCGGTTGGCAGAATGAGTCTCATCGGCGTGAATGCGTGAAAGCCGGAGCACGCAGAAGATCTCGTACTCCGGATCGAGTTTACTCGTCAGCTTCGTACGCGCTGATTGTCGGCTCTTGCTTGGACAGATCGAGCATCGCATCAGTTCCCTTCAGACCGCCTTGGATGGCATCCGCGGCGGATGGGAGCCTGATGACTTCCGGCTTTTGATATTTCATGATCTTATCACCTCCTTCCATTAGCATCGCAATCAGTTCTTGAACCGGCAGACAGACAATCTTTTTCGATACGCTTCTGGGCAAACGATGACGGCGGTGTGCTAATCCTCCGATGAAACAGAGCGACGCACGGGCTTAAACCGGCGGATTCTAAGATTTGAGCCGGAGCACCTGAGAATCCAAGCGCCCCGGCACTTGATTATTCGTCGGCTTCGTACGCGCCTATGGAAGGCTCGTCCTGTGGAAAGTCGCGCGGGCCCGGCCCTTTCTGGCCTCCCTGAACGGCATCCAAGGCAGAAGCAACCGCGACGACGTCTGGTTTCTGGTATCTCATGCGGATCACCTCCTTTCGCTTTTAGCTTTCACCTGCACAGTTAGCTGGCAGAACTCGCGATCTGGGAGTGGCCCGTCCTGCATCTCTTTTCAAGGGGCAGAACGGTGCCGTTGAGGGTCATGGGCTGGTTTTCGCTGGGGGCCCTTTGCTCTTCAATGGTTCTGAGCCAGGATTCCAAGCCCAGAGTTCGAAACAAGGCCACCATGTGGAGCTCTCGGCCCGCGCGAATGCGCTGTACCGCTTCGCGGAGGGCCACGGCATCGACGATGCCTCGAGAGGCGCATTTCATTGCTTGGCTAATCTCTACCAGTGCACTCCAGTCCGAAGAAAAGACCGTCATCGGCGCTCGGGCCGCAAACGCTTTCCTTCGTCTATTTAGAAGTGCCTCCGGGACGATGCCGACGAGAGCGCGCCGCATCAGCGACCTGCGCTGCCCTGGACGGCTGAACTGTTCCGGCGGCATAGCATAGAGACACTCCAGTAGATCCCGGTCCAGATACGGATAGCGTTTTTCATATGGGGTTCCCAGCGGCAAGACCGTACATGTCAGCTGCCGCCGCAATGCCTCCAAGGTTGCAACGTTCCCCTGAAAGCTTGGTCTGGGTCCGAACAGTTTCACTCTGGCGGCGTAGCCCGTGAGCGCTGCCTGCTGGCGCTTGACAAAGTCCGTATACACCCAAGGTGCGGGGCGTAGCCGTTTCGGTATCCCCACAAGAGCCGGCGGCAAGAATCCCCTTATGGCTTCAAACAGCAGATAGAACCAGGGTTTTCTCTTGTTCAGGGCCCAGACCTTCAACTGGTGAGCCAGAAACTTGAATCTGGCCCTCGCAATGAGATCCATGAGTTCAGGTAGGGGAGTGGGTACCCCGCCTGTAACTTCATCTCCGCCAATTCCTGACAGAACCACGCGGTTCCCTTGACCGACCAAGCAAGCCTCAAATTGCGCGCGAGCTTCCTCTGATCGTCCTGCGGAGCAGGGAGTTGCCGCGAAGCCGCTGCGCGCGAATTCAAATCGAAAGGTCTCATGAGTGCCGATATCGATATGAAATCCCTCCCGGCCTCTCTTTTCCTCCACCTTTTGGAAAAAGGGCTTCTCGTTCCAGTTGGGCTCGGAGTCATCGAAATAGGAGATGGTGTCGAGCCACGGGGTCTCGGCCACTCCGGTTGCAATGATGGTGTCCGCCATGCATACGATCGAGGAAGAATCCATTCCGCCGCTCAGTTCTGCGAGGACAGGGCTATCCGAGCGGAGCCTGCGCCGGACAGCTTCCCCGAAGACGGTGCGGAAGCGCTCTTCGTATTCGCCTTCCGTGCGATAGCGGATTTTCTTGGATGGGTCGAAATCCCAATACTTTCTGATCGTCTTCCGCCCCCGCTCTAGCCGGACGAAGCAAGACGGCGGAACCGCATGGATTCCTACATAGGGTGTCAAATAAGTGGCCGGGAAAAACGAGAGCCAGCCGGCGATATACTCTTCCTCAAGAGGAAAAGTCTTTCCCTCCAGCAGCACCAGCGGATCGAGGGTGGTGCTCCACGTAACTTGGTCTTTGTCGAACGAGTAGTACAGATGTCGCGTTCCAATGGGGTCCTTCGCGAGGATTAACGACCGGTCCATCGGATTCCAGATAGAAAGAGCCCAGTCCCCGATGAGATTGGCAAAGCTTGCAGTTCCCCACCGTTCGTAAGCCGCCGCTACGATGGAAGCATCAGTTGATGCAGTGGTCAGAGTAGTTCCCAGCTCGCCGATAAGCTCGGCGCGGTTGTCGAGCCTCCCGTCCCAGGTAAGCACTGCGCCAGAAGGGGTTACAAACGGTTGACTCTCTCTCCGGGACTCTATGGTCGTATGGAAGGCGCGGAATAGGATTCCAATGCTGTCCTTTATATATGTGCCGAGGCCGTCCGGGCCGTACGGAGCGAGCATCCCCTCCGCTTTTGACAGGTACTCACGGTCCGGCGGTCGTCCGTCAAGACTCCATCTTCCGAATTGCACGCTCACGGTATGTCTCCGTTTTGTCAGTTCTCTTTCAGCACCTATCGAGGACCGCGTATATCTCTGGCATGTACGGCTTGTCGTTGACGACACGATTGTCGACTTCCACCCACGCGTGCGCCTTGAATGGCATTTGTTGCGCCCCGATAACCATCTGAGCTCGTATGCCATAGTCTTTCAGCAGGCACGCCGTTGCCGCCGATCGCTGCAGGCACAACACTTCCTTCCGGTACCAAATACAAGCCATGTCCACGGCTGAGCAGATTTTCCCGACGGCGTTCAGGATGGGCACCGGTTTGCCGATCGGACGATTGCGTACCCTGTCGTACAACGCGGCAAAATTTCCCCGCGCGCTATACACGTCGAAATAGATCAGTTTCAGGTACGCTTTGAGGACAAGAAATGACATAGCGATCTCCTTTCCCCGTTCACACCGGTAGTTGCAGCTGGTCGCAAACAAAAGCCATTCGGTCGGTCAATGCGTCGATCCGCGCGCTCAAGGGAAGGACCGGCGAATGCCCGCGGAATGGGCTGTAGTCGAGAAAGATTGGATAGGGGGAAGCATTGGCCGCTTGCAGCCGCGCCGTCATTTTGCGCGCGTGAAGCGGATTGCAATTGCGATCGGCATCGCCGGAAACGATCATCGTTGCTGGATAAGCGACGCCTTCCCGGACTTGGTGATACGGCGAATATTTGGCGAGAACCGTAAAGTCTTCCGGATCATCGGCTGTTCCGAACTCTTCCCTCCAGACGTGGGCGTTGTCGAACAGGTGGTAACGCAGCATGTCTAGCATCGGCACCATGCAGACCACGGCGCGAAACAGATCCGGCCTCTGGGTCATCGCGGCACCGACAAGCAGACCAGAATTCGATCCTCCGAAGATCGCGAGCTTGGCTGCGGTTGTTCGCCCCGTTTGGATAAGCCATTCAGCAGCGGAGAGGAAATCGTCGTAAGCCGTTTGCCGGTTGCGCCGTTTGGCGGCCTGGTGCCACTCCGCTCCAAATTCGGATCCTCCGCGGATATTGGGCAGGGCGAATAAGCAACCGCGCTCGGTGAGGAACGCAACAAAGACGCTGAACTGCGGCGTCATCGAAACCCCGTATCCACCGTACGAGGTCATGATGGCTGGATGGCAGCCTCCTTCAAGAACTTCTCGGCGACCTACTAAGAACATTGGGATTTGTGTCCCGTCCTTGGAGGCGTAGCGCACTTGGATATGGTCGAAGGCTGATGAGTCAAACGGTATCGCCCTCTTCGCCCATGGAGTGCGCTTCCCTTCCCTTGGCGAGAAGCGCTCGATCGTGATGGGTTGAGTAAAGGACTGTGATTCGAAAAAGACTTCGTCGTTCTGGGGCGATGCGCCAGCGATGCGCACAGTCTCGCTGCCCCGAAGGGGCACTTGGCTAACTTTGTTTCCTTCGAGATCGAAGACACAAATCTGCTGTTCGGTTCCTCGGATGTAGGAGACAAGGAGGCGGTCGCCGGCAACCGCCCAGTGCTGGATGCGGCTGCCCGTTTCGCGAACCAGGTCAATCCATTCGGGCTCACTCTTGGGCTGCAGTTTCAATTCCACGATGCGCAAGTTCGGTGCTTTGCAGTCGGTGATGGCCAGGATCCTTCCGGGAATCAGCAGCGGACCAAAGATGCAGTCGACACTTGCGACAAAAGTCTGCGTCGAGCTCGCGTTGTGAAGCGTTCCTAAGTAGAAATTCGTGCGCGTCTTGGCTCCGAAGTGATAGACCAGGAAACCCAGACGAATTCCCTCAGAGACGAGCGAAAGACGAAGCTTTTCACTTTCTCCAGCATGAAAAATCTCTTCATCTTGGCTGAAGTCCGTGCCCAAAATGTGGTGATAAACAGACCGGTAGTAGGGTCGCGTCGAATTCAAAGCTTCGTGAACGTAGTAAAAGCTCTTTCCATCTGGCGCGAAAGCGAACCCGCGTAGATATCCCCGCTGAAGAACGTCCGGCAATATTCTTCGGCTTTCAATTTCTAAGAGCTTGAACGTTCCCGTGCGTTCCCCGCCCTCTTTCACTTCGAACAGCAGTAACCGGCCGTCTGGCGAAACGCGGAGAGGCTTCACGGCGGTGTATTTCCCAGGGCCGTGTTCAGCAGGATCCACAAGCAGGTGTTCTTCTCCGCTGATCCCTTGCCTCATGTAAATGCACGGCTGTTCCTGGTCAGGGAAACGTTTGCGGAAGAAATATCGGCTGCCGCTTTTCTGCAGAGAATCGTACGTCTCGACGGCCAGGAACTCCTGGATGCGCTGGCGGATACGGTCTCGCCCAGGGAAGGAATCGAGGCAGGCCCTTGCATAGCTTCTCTGCTCCTCGATCCACGCCCTCGTACGCGGAGAATCCTGCTCCTCGAGCCAGCGATAAGGATCGCTGACGGTCACCCCGTGAAGGACTTCGGTGACCGGCTCGACGGGCGAAAAGGGCGGCGAGGAAACTAGCTCAGGCATCGCTCGCTCCTTTCGGCGGCAACAACGGCATCGCGATACATTCGGCGTGTCAGGGCACGGTAGTAGCCTGCGAGTGTTGGATTCGAAACGGGATCCAGTGTGCGCCACGTATCGCTCGCCGCGGCATGGATCAGCACTGCAACCGGCAAAACTGCGGCGATGGCCCGTTGCAGGTCGTACGGAGAAAATAGTGATGACCAGGGCCGGACGTACGCAGCAGTAATACGGGCATCCGCGGCTGTTTGCTTGAAGCTGCTTCGCTCCAGATGCCGTCGGAGATACTCGAAGCTGACGACCGGATTCGTGACGCAGGCCTCCGCCCAGTCTAGGAAGACGCATTTCTCAAGCGAGATCACGAAATTCCCGGGATTACAGTCCAGGTGCCCGAGAGCGTCGGGAAGCCTTAAGATCTGGAGCAATGAAAGACTATCCCTGAGGCCTTCACCCAGCGAGGCGAGCTCCGAACCCGTGAGTGGCGGCGGCGAATCTTTCTTCTGAACCCGCATGAATTCGCTCATGCGAGCGAGGAAAGGGTCAATCAGCTTCTCAACTTTCGGAAGTCGCATGTCCTTGCATTTCCCGTCGACGAGTTCCTTGCGTTTGCCGATTGATTCGATCTGCAATTCGGCAAGCACCTCCGCTGCTCGTTCCCAGGCGGAGCATTCGGTGAGTTCGTCTAGTGGCGTACCTTCGGCTTCGGCAGACAGCCATCCGTTCCAAGCAGTGTGCACACCGAGGATGCGCGGCAGATGGTTTGGAAACAGTCTCGCAAGAAGCAGCGTGACCGGCAGCTCATGCGCATTTGGTTCCCCGGCAGCCTTGAACCAAATAGCACCATCCGTTGTTTCCAGGCGAATGAGGCTGAAGGTCGGGCTGGCGTTGTATTGCCGGAACTCGCCCGTGAGGCGTAGACCAAGCGGAGCAATTTGCTCGTAAGTCCACTGAAAAAGCTGCCGCAGCCAGCCTGGCTTGGCAAACGGGCCCGGCTTTTCTCCCTTGGCATACAAATTAAGCTCCGCGAATGCCTTCCGGATTAACGCGGCTTCTTCCGCATTGCTGCATTGGCTCGCGACATCGACAGGCATCCAATAAGTTCCCGCCGGAGCCTTTTGGTTGTTCTTCGCACACTCAAGGAGCGCGCATCGCATCCCCTCACCGTTGCCAGGGATCTGAGAGTTCAGTGCGACAAGGCAGCAGGTCTCGACCTCCCAACCTTTACGAGCTTCCGCCGTAAGCTGTTCCGCGATTCTTCGGAACTTGCGGATTTCAACCTTTGGCAATGCCCAATCGGACCCTTTGGGCGAAAGCAAAATCTCTGTTGTGTTGTGGCGTGTGACGATCAACCGATAGGTTTCCGTCGCAGCGGGATCTAACGGCATGAGAGACCTCCTTTCGCAGAAATTTTCAGAGAACGTTGCCTGGGCCTGCCAGCTGGAGAATGTGGTGTCTGTTTAGGGTCTCGATGAACTCGTTGACATCGGCGCGCACGACTTCTTTGCTGGCTCCGTAGACGCGGCTGATTTCCTCTGCAATTCGCGACTCGTCATAGCCGCGTTGCATCAATTCAAGAATCTGGGCTCCAACAATATTCAGGCAGAACATCTGGCCGTGGTGGATGTCCAGCAGAATTCCCCCATCTGCTGTCTCGGTTCGCCGGATTGTGTCGGAGACTCGGAACATTTGGTTATAGCGTGTCGGAGGAATCGAATCTGGGCCGCCCCACGTCAAAGAGACTCTTGCACTTCGCAGGGACGAATTCCAGAATCAGGCCGTTTTGTTCGTATCGGGACAACTCATGCGCCAACCTACTGTCAACGCTGGACATAAAGCATGTCTGCGGGTCGGTCGCGCGCCGAAGGCGTTCGCATCACAGACATAGAATACCGACAAAGGAGCCGATCCTTCTTTGGAAGATGAAGGAAAGTCGAGACTTAGACGATGAAGGTCGTTGTGGCTAAGAGTTCTTGGCAGTGACGGTTCGTGGTTTTGTGAGTTGAAGGTTTTCCGTCTGCGACGATTTCTCCTCTCTTCATCGGGAGCATTCTTCCCGTCCAAGAGATTGCTGGACTTGCCCGTCAAAGAAGCCGCCTCAGAACCGTGGTGACTTGCCCGACGACCTCAGCGTCGACGCCATTTCTGAATTGTTGGGCGCTGACTGAGCTTCCCGGATAGCCATGAATGACCAGATTGCATTCATTTAGAGTGCATCGGCCGCACATATAACTGCCATCCCGTTTGAGAATCAAGTACAGCGGTTGCTCGCAGACCGCGTTTCCTGTGTCCGGAGACGGTCTCCTCGCTCTGCGGTTGACAACGATGAGAGTGGCGTTGGCTAGTAATGGATGCTGCGGTGCCTGATTGCCGTTGACCCAAAACACATCCGCAAGCGAGAAACCCTTGAGGCCAGTGATGTCGTCGAGTGAAGATCTGAGAAAAAGAGGGATTTGTTCCCATTGACTCACAAGAGCAGCGACGAAATCGCTGGGTTCCTGAACGTCTGTCTCGCTGGCGGTCTGCGTGCCGTGATTTCGACCGGGTAGCTGCCGGGGGACGAGTGCGTCCGGGATCGGCTCGCTCCCGGTCTTCCCGAGAAGGAATCCGGAAGCGCGCAGGAATTGCTCGAAGCCAATGCGATACAGAAGGCAAAGTGTGATTATCTTTTGGATGTGCCGTGGAGGTGCGGAGAGCGCTTCGTAGTCCGAGAGCGTGCTAACGGCGGCAAAGTAGAGTTCGTCCGAAAGCGTGTCCGCAATCGAGCGGCTAATCGATGACGCGTCACGAAAGGATAGTCCCAAACTCATTCGAGAGTACCGGAGAAGGCCCTTGAGGCTTGTTTGTTCGCGCGGCACATGTTCGAATCGCGGCTTTCCTAAGGGTGCCGATTTCACGATTGCCCGCCGTGAATAATGGCCAGGGGTCACCGGACGGATTTCGGCGTCGATCACTCCTAAGATTCTGGCATCCCTTCCGATGTGTAACTCACGCTCCGCACAAGGCCTTTGTGGACAATGCAGTAGGAACCGGTCCTTTCCTAGTCGAATGAGCCTCGAGCAAGTCGACCCGAAATCGTGCTCTACAAGAAAGAAGCGCCCTTCAGCATTCGTGTTACGGCTGAGCTGCTGTTCTTCCACAGGCCTCACGTCCACCCTGACGATGCTTCCAGGCACAAAGTACGGAAGGGCATACAAGTCTCGCTCGCCAACCTTGGCATAGAGATACATTCTCTTATTCAGGGCGAGCAGGTCCTTTACCCGCCGTGGTGCCACCCAGGTTAGGAGGTGTCCTAGCGGAGCGATCGAACGAGCCAGACCAGTCGCAGGCCTTTCGGCAAGCCAGGGAACCCAGGCATGCGTGTCATAGACGGTCGAATCCAAAACGATGGTCTGCTGCCTGAGAATCAACACTTGCAACCGGGAGATTACATCGAGATCGAAACCGAACACCGCCAGCCAATCGAACAGTCGATAGCCTGTGATGTGACTCAATGCGAACATCTGGTAGATCGTGGGAATCGAAGGAGTGTGTGCCAAGTCATAATACAAGTTGTGCGGGACATAGAACTGCGAGGAACGCCCGAAGATTTCAGCGGACTGCCGAGAAACGTTGTAGAGAGTCAAGCCGCGTGTCGAAAGGATCTCCCGCACTTGTAGCGCCTTGTCCATTCGAAGACCCACCAATGCCCCCCTGTATATCGAAGGCGTCGTGTGGCGCGGGAATTATCGAGGCGCTGGCAGCAATTGCGACCAATCGCAAGATTTCTAGCGTGAGGGGGGCAGAACTCGTGTATGGATAAACGAAGATTCACGTAGCTGGACATAAAACGGGCACAAGCGTAGGATTCCCGCCAGTGGACACAAGCAAGCCGAGTCCGAGTGCCGGAAAGCGCCTGAAGGCACTGCGCGAGAGCCTCGGACTGACCACGCGCGAAGTGGAAGAGAAAAGCAAGCAAATCGCGAGGGACAGACACAACGAGGAATATTATATTTCCCACGCCTGGGTGACGGACATCGAAAACGGCGAATACACGCCAAGCATATACAAATTTTATACATTCAGTGCCGTGTACCACCGCCGTTATGATGCGATCGTTTCACTCTTCGGGTTGAGCATGAGCGATCTGAAACGCTATCAGGCCTCTCTTGGCGTCCCCAATACGCACCTCCTTGCAAGCGATTCCGAACCGGATACGGAAAAGGTCTCGCTTCCCGTCCGTTTCAAGGAGGAGTTTCAACTGGAGAAAACCCACCTTCTCGCCCAGGTTGTCGAGAAGTGGGACCTGCTCCCGGTTGGGTTCCTGCAGCATCTCGACCTGCACAAATCCGTCTACGGCTATATCGGGCTCGAAGATTACACGCTCTTTCCTCTAATCCGTCCCGGCTCGCTGGTGCAGATTGACGCGAGCCAAAGGAAGATCAGCACCGAGAAATGGAAGACGGAATTCGACCGGCCCGTCTACTTCGTGGAGCTCCGAAACGGCTACGTTTGCAGTTGGTGCCAGGTGGACCGAGGACAGCTCATGATAATTCCCCACCCTCACTCCCGCCAGGATGTCCGGCGTTTTGACTTCCCGTCTCAGGCCGAAATCGTCGGCAGGGTGACTGGAGTAGCGATGAGAATTGCTGGGGAAGGATCACCTGGACCAGGGGAGCCTCCCCGAGAAATCTTGAGGTAAACTCAATTCAAACCGACCTTCGGCTTACTAGCTTACCGTCTTCGACTTGGTTTATGAAAGGGATAATTCCGATTTTGACTCTGCCTTTTCGGTACTCCCTCGGTGGTGCCTTGGAGACCCGGTGGTTCGTTCGCTCGATCGCGTGGCGAATAGCACCATTGCGTCTTATCCATTTTCTTGTGCCGATGGGGCCCGCAGGCGCAGATCCTTTATTCTTTCTTTCGAACGCCCGTGCAACGGGAACATTTCGATGGCAGGACAGCATGGAACTGGCGGGGTCTATTGCGTCGTTCGTCCTCGTCGACACTCAGGTCCCAACGGACGAGATTGAGGAAGAGGCCATGGCTGTTATCGAGCCGCAGTTGATCGAGAAGAGCGTGTTTGTCGGCCCGGAAGATGGCCCGGTATTGGAGCGAATTGCTGCCCGGCTAGGAATTCCGTTACCGGCTCTGCGGGTCGCGTCAGCACAACAAGCCGCCCGTTGGATGAGCGAACTGCGATGGGAGAGTCTTCACAAGGATAGGGTTCAGCGTGGAAGCGCAGCAGAAAGAATTCTGATTGCGACCCGTAAAAAGGTCCAGCGGCGAACGACAGACATATGTGGGGGACTCAGACAGAGACTGGCTGAGAGTCCCATGCTCACAGCTGAGGATGTGCTTAACCACATTCGAAAATGTAGTCTCTGCCGCCTAGATCCGCGTCAAGCGACGATGACAAATCTTTACAGCGAACAGAAAATTGACCCGTCAGAATTCCCGGCGACCGTTACGCTCGGGCTTGAGAGCTTCATGGATTGGGGGCTCTTTCGGGAGATTGCCACCGATTCGGAAACCGATCTGATCATTATTGTTGCCAACAGCCCGGGCGCGAGACATCCCCGGTGGTGTCTAGACGTAGCCAAGCTTTTCGCTCTAGATCTGCAATTGGGGCTGGTAATTGAAAAGGACGCAATTGAACCTATAACCTACGATCCGGTAGTTGCAGTAAGGAGAAAGCTTGTTGAGAATTGGGAGCCGCAGCCTCATTTGTTTCATTTGGCCGACGTCGCACGTGCGCTGGCCCCATATGTGACCGCTGCCGGTTACAAAGTGCGGTATGAATCGCTCATTGAGCTACCACGCGGAGTTTCGACTTCTACCGCCGGGGGATCGTGAGTTGGAGGCGTTGCTGACACAAGCTGTGCAGCTCACGTTGGCGCTGTTGGACAGCCCCCTTCTACCAATTTCAGAACTGGCTCCACCCATTTGCAAAAAGCGATTCAGGAGAAGCGACTCCCAAGCCCTCCAAGCCGCCCGTGATAAGCACACGAGCCTTCGCTGCGTCAATCCCTAAAGCTCCGTCTGGTCTGTCAGGGTGTCGACACGCTTTGAACGAGGTGCCAGGGTCGCGACCAGAGCAATAAGCCTTCCTTGAAATATCCCGAATGGCACTGGGAACAGCACAGGCCCGGCTCCGCCTCCATAATATTTCCACCGTCACCACTCTGCTCTCTCAGGATCATCGCGTGATGCAAGGGTGCGTGGCATTTCGGGCATGCTTCTCTACTGCCAACTAGCGTCAGAGGATGAAGAAATCGTTGATGCCCCGGGTAAAGCGCGGCCCACGCCTGTCTCGCCTCGTCTGGTACGATTGCTTCAGTCGCGGTCGTACTCAGAGGACTGAGGTCAAGAGAAAACCCAACAGCGCCAACCGGACCAATGCGACGAGCTAGTTCGGCGAGCCCTACGGCATAGTCGGACGCATTGGTAAAGTCGATGGGAGGCGGGACAGCCAAAAGAGCTGGCACGTTCGCTTTTCGAAGAAGGAGCGGAAGTATGAATCCGAACTTTCGGCAACGCTGTTCAAGTAGCGCTGCCGCCTGAACTTCGCGCCAACAGTAGACGGATTCAAAAAACTCTGGCGTGAACACCGGGAGAAAGAAGGCCGCCGATTCTATGCGCGCGCTAACTTCGGGAATCCACAGCCCCGACGGGCTGAGCGACTCGCCGGACCACCATACGTCGGCACCGAGACAACGAAGGTCCTTTACTAGCCTTTCGACCCAGTCGCTGTCCCGAGCCTGCCAGCTCACAAACGAGTGCAAACCCATAGACTCGACTCTTGACTTATCCCGCTATGCTCCAGGACTTTCCGGTTGTCCACTCTGCGCCCGGCTCAACCGCCAATACACACCACTGGATTCGCAAGAACTCTCTTGCGGCAACCCTAGGCTGAGTACGGATTTCGATAACCTCGTGATGGTTAGGAATGTTGGGCTCCAATTCGACGCAGCTCGTACTGCCCGCTCCGGACACGACAATCGCCGAAGGTGTTGTTTGCTGGGAGCAGACTCTTGCACTACTGTGGTCTCCCGAGCGTCCCGGTTCCTCCAGCCCGGCTCTGCCCACGTCCCAAACGCTTCTATTCTCTGAACCTCCAAGGGCGGCGATAGCGCAGATATCGTAGAAATATGTTTCCATCTGAACTGTCCATTGTTCGTTCCTCGCAGACCAGTGCGTGATGCCCTGCCAACCAACTGCATAAATCTCCGAAAGCCCTCGATGCTTGCTATTTGCATTTACTCTACGATTGTTAATCGGGTCGACTTGTAATACGAATATGTATCATAGAATGCCCTGTGGCCGACATCTGTCTCATCTATGCGCGGGTGAGTGAACCCCTTGTTCGATCCTTATATGCGATTTTGTCTCAGCGGTATTCTGTTTGGTGGGATCAACATATTAGTGCGGGAAACTATCGAGAGGAAATTGAGCGGCAACTTAGCATGGCCAAATGCGTGATTCCCATTTGGTCTCGTGCGTCACGAACGAATGACAATGTTTTGGATGAAGCCAATTATGCAAAGGGACACCATGTACCACTTCTGCCAGTAAGAATCGAACATGTCGAGTTCCCTCTTGGTTTTGGAGGCCTGCATACGGTCGATCTAATCGGTTGGAGCGGTGATCCTGCTGATGGGCGGATTCAGGACCTATTTCGAAATATTGAGAAAACGATTCTCGCGCGTCCAGAAGCTCTTAGCTTCGGCGACAAACGCTTAAATTTGCCTTTCTTCTTCCGATCAGTTTCCTCCTATGAGACTGCTTTGCGGCCGGCAGCTGCAATTCACGCACTGAGACTCTTTCGATCCGAGGCGCTATTAGTCTCTGCATATGACGTCATCCGCGAAAACGAAGAACAGCGCAAGCAGATGATTGCGGACTTGGATTCGTGTAGATCTGCAGGAGCAATCGTTCTTCTGGATTCGGGCAACTATGAAGCCTCCAGAAAGCAAGATAAGACATGGGACTCTGCTCAATTCCACGAAGCCCTTCGGGCGACACCCCACGATGCGGCCTTCAGTTTCGATAATCCCAATCCACCCTCCGACATCGACGGAATAGTTGCAGATGTACTCGAATCATTCGCAGATGACATAGGGCACACCAAAACGCCGATTCTGCCCATTATCCATGTGCCGCCAGAAACTTCCGCAGAAGCGGTCTCGGAGATGATTTCAAGAGTCATGAAGCGCATTTGCCGAGAACTCCGTCCAGTTGCAGTCGCCATCCCTGAGCGCGAACTCGGCGATGGCATTCTCGCGCGGGCACGGTCGGTCCATGCTATCCGTGCTGCATTAAATGAATTGGGTTTCTATCAGCCGTTGCACCTGCTCGGCACTGGGAATCCGCTTACAATAGCGGTTCTCGCCGCCGTCGGCGCAGACTTATTTGATGGTCTGGAATGGTGTCGCACCGTCGCCGATAGTGAGACAGGCCATCTCTTCCACGTACAACAGTATGATTTGTTTTCTTGGCAAGACGAACTGGCTTTGTCGCCTATAGCACAGCAGGCCGTCGCTAGTGAAGGTATAACCTATTCCGGTAAAATTGCCTTCCACAATTTGGAATTCCTATCGACATGGATGAGCGAACTCCGCGAACATCTTATTAGTGGCAAGATTGATAGATTTCTGGCGGTCAAACTACCTGGTGGTACGAAGGCTATGCAACTCTTAGAACAAGCTGTGCCGGAAGTGTTTGAATGACCTCGATTACCGCCGATCGCGTCTGCGAGGCAGTTACTTGTATCGCGGAAGAGATCAATAGTCAATTCCGTCGCCGATCTAAAACCACAGCCTACAACGAACGGGAGTTGTGGGCGGAATTGACGTGCTGTATTCTCAGCAGCCAGGTGCCCTATGATTTGGCTCGAGCAGCAGCACAGCGCATTGACGAATCGTTAGTTTTACACGAATTGAGACGAACAGGACAAATGACTTTAAAACGAGAGCTATTGGAATTGCTCTCGACGCCGCTTTTACTCAGCAACAGGCATCGACGGTACCGGTTCCCCAACGTTCGGGCCAGCCAAATTGCGGCGGCATTTTGTATTGTTCGAGATGAGTCCGGGTCATTGGCCGAACTATTAGATCGCTATCCAGACAGGCAACGTGCTCGATCCTGGTTAGTGGCGAATATTCCAGGGGTGGGACCCAAACAAGCAAGCATGTTCCTGCGAAACGCTGTTGGATCATACGACTTGGCAATTTTGGATCGACATGTACTTCGCTACATGCGGGCAATTGAATTGTGCACGATCCCAAACTCGAGTGTTACGACGATTAGGCAGTACGAGCGTTATGAAGCTCAATTGCAAAGGCATGCTACAACTTTAGGACATGCCGTCGGTGTGCTCGATTGGGCTATCTGGATTGTGATGCGAACAGCGTCTAGAATTGACCGACGATGGGTATCGTAACACTAGTATCTGGCGGATTGGACTCAACACTGATGGCCGTGCTGGCAAAAGAAGCAGATATCCAGCAGTTTCCGTTATTTATCAACTACGGCCAGCGAGCGCTCCGACAAGAATTGGCTGCCTGCCGTCGTTCGTTGCGGAGGAACCATCTTCCAACACCTGTCGTCATGAACGTCGCTGGTTTTGGAACCATTATTCGATCGGGACTTACAGATCGAAAACGGCACACGTTCGAAGATGCATTCACACCTGGTCGAAATTTGCTTTTCCTTCTGCTGGGTGCAGCTTATGCTTATGAGGTCCAAGCGGATGCTGTTTCGATAGGACTGTTAAGCGAACGAACGAGTTTGTTTCCAGACCAAACTTCGCATTTCATATTGAGTGCACAATCCGTGCTTTCGGAGTGTATCGGACGTCCGCTCAAAGTACTCGCACCGCTTATGGATTTTGCAAAGAGCGACGTTGTGAAAATAGCTCGCAAGAAAAAGATTAAGGGCACCTACTCCTGCCATGTAGGGGGAATTCATCCCTGTGGCAAATGTATCTCGTGTCGCGAATTCGATTTTGAGGAGAACTGAAATGGGTGGAGGTGGCAGTAGCGGTGGCGGCTCGTTGGGAGACACACGTCAGTTAGAAGACCGTGCCAAAGAGATCCTTCAGCGAGGGGACAGCGGCCGTTCCAACGTTTTCATTAGCTTTGCTTCCGAAGATC
>Ga0307475_10001175_pt1 | contig 15629 bp, 14 predicted proteins | sample atmos_gasesECM1C_FD_203317 | JGI IMG/M metagenome (GOLD analysis project Ga0307475, IMG submission 203317) | Hardwood forest soil microbial communities from Morgan-Monroe State Forest, Indiana, United States - atmos_gasesECM1C_515 | ecosystem: Environmental > Terrestrial > Soil > Temperate... | reverse complement strand
TAGCGAACAGATTTATTGTCTTTGCGTTGAAGAGCGGCAAATTGTGGCATAAGAGTCTCCTTGAGCCGGAACCAAGTCAGTTGCGATGAGAAACGGAAATGGTCTCAGCTTTTTCCAACTTATCTTTTTCCTTTTTTTCTGAATTAGTTCGTTCCGTACCGTACTGGCTCGACAAATACGTGGCTAACCCATCGAGCGGTACAATTCTGTTGGCGTAACCTTTGGCAATAGCGGCGCGCGGCATGCCGCTCACCACACAACTTTCTTCGCTCTGCGCGATGGTCATTCCACCGGCAGCCTTGATGGCGCCCAAGCCGGCAGCTCCATCGTCACCCATTCCGGTCATCAGCAGCCCGACGCTGGTGAGGCCAAATTCCTGGGCCACGGAATGAAACAGCACATCCACAGAAGGCCGATGACCATTCACCGGCGCTGCATCGTTCAAAACCACCATGTCACTGCGAGGCATGCGGCGAACCATCATGTGGCGGTTTCCGGGGCACAAAAGTACGCGACCCGCCAAAAGAAGATCGCCGGAGCGCGCTTCGTGAACGTTCAACGGAGAGCATTCGTCCAAACGCCGCGCAAACATCTCCGTGAATCCCTCGGGCATGTGCTGCACGATTAAAATGGAGGATGGAAAATCCGAGGGAAGCTGCGAAAGCATGAACTGCAGCGCGTTTGGCCCGCCGGTGGAAATACCAATGGCGATGATTCGATTGGGCGGCACAGCGAGCCCGGGCTTTTTCTTCAAACCTACTGGCGATTCCGAGACCACTGCCGGCTGTAAGCGATGGCTCGAAGCGCGCTTGGCAACTTTAATTTTCTCGATAAGCTGATCGGCGATGGCGTCCAAATGGCCGACCGCCGCGTCCTGCGGCTTGGCCACGAAATCCACCGCGCCCAAGGCTAGCGCCTTAAATGTTGAGTAGGCCCCCTCTTTCGAATGCGTGCTGAATAAAATTACCGGGACAGGCGCGCTCTTCATGATCAGCCGCAGCGTTTCCATACCATCCATGCGCGGCATTTCCAGATCGAGGGTAACGACGTCTGGACGCAGCTCCTGGATTTTCTTGAGCGCGAAGGCTCCGTCCATGGCGGTGCCCACCACTTCGATGGCCGCGTCACGCGCCAAAATTGCGGGGATGAGCTTGCGCATCAACGCGGAGTCGTCGACGACTAGAACTTTGATTCGGTCGCTCATGCAATTGCTTCCATGGGAAGGGCCTTTGAGAATCGGGATACCACCGCGGGTACGTTCAAAATCAGTACGACTGTTCCATCGCCGAGTATGGAGGCACCGCTTACCAGATCGCTGGACACAATGTCGCTGGGCAGGGCTTTGATTACCAATTCTTCCTCGCCCACCAACGAATCCACGAGCAGGCCAAAACGCTTTTCCGCTGCGCCGATCACGATTACGAAACGAGTCTTCTTTGTTGGCGCAGAAGGTGAAACAGCGACAGCGTGTATATGATCCAGGCGGTTTAATCGAACCAGGGTGAGGAGCTGATCACGAAGTCGCAAAATTTCCCGCTGATCCACCATGTGAATTTCTTCTTCGCGAATGCGCGTGATTTCCACCACGGAGGACAACGGAACAGCGAACAGCCGGCCGCCAACGCGAAACAATAAAGTCTGAATGCTGGCAAGCGTCAACGGCGCGCGCAGTTGAATGGTGGTGCCTTTGCCCAGTTGGGTGCTCACGTGCACGGTGCCTTTGAGTTTGCCCATAGCGGAGCGAACCACATCCATTCCAACGCCGCGGCCAGACACTTCCGTAACACCCGCTGCAGTACTGAAGCCAGGCTCAAAGATCAGGTTCAAAACTTCCTGCTCGTTAAGACGTATCGCTTCGTCCTGCTTCAGGATTGCTTTTTCTATCGCGTGCGCCCGTAGCTTGTTGGTATCCATGCCGCGGCCATCGTCGCGTACTTCGATGACCACTTGCGCGCCCTGGTGATAGGCGTTCAGAAAAACGGTTCCACGCGCAGGTTTGCCCGCGGCCACCCGTTCATCGACGGGATCGATGCCATGATCAACGGCATTGCGAACCAGATGCATTAAAGGCTCGGCGAGTGAATCGAGAATGCCTTTATCCAGATCGGTGTTTTGCCCGGCAACTTGCAGGGCCACGTCCTTGCCGCACTGTTTCGCAACGTCTCGCACAACGCGGGGGAAACGCCGGAACAGTTGCTCGACCGGCACCATGCGAATCTTCAGCACGCATTTATGCAATTCATCGAGAACTCGCGTTTGAAAGGCCATGGCGTCGGCCAGTTTCGTTCTGACCGGATCGCGCGGGTGGCTCTTGTCGAATTCGGCCAGCGTGCGATTGAGCATCGATCTCCCGATAATCAGTTCACCGACCAGATTCATAACTGCGTCGATTCTTGCAGCATCGACTCGCAAGGAGGTTTCGGTAATGGCTGCTACCGCAGTGCCAATCGCGCTTCCCGCTCCGAGCGCTGGGTCGTCGGGATGTTCGGCATGTGCGAGATTCGCCTGCACTTCGAGCAGATCGTCCAACAATTCATGCTCGGCGATTCCTGCCGTGGCCGCGCGCTCGATGCGCACATCCGATACGATCGCAGGAATGCGGCAGCGTTGGACTATTGCTTCCACCGTGAGGTTCGTGGCTAAGGCCGCTTCGACCACTTCCACGGTGGCTGCAGCAATGTTGTCTTCCGGCCGCAGGGCAATTACCGTTCCGCTTCCGTGCAGCACATTACGAATCAATTGAAATGCAGCAGCGCGCATCAAGCTGTTCGGATCGACGCGCAACGCCAGGTTATAAACCGAGTCGCCGCGATGCACCGCCTCGGAGATCATCAGTTGCTCATATTCAGTCCAGGCAAATGTCGCCGCGATTTGCGAGCCAGATCCGTGGGAATCATGCGCAGTCAGGTCTTTTTTCGAAGCCGGGCCCTCCAGCAAATCTCGAATCATCTTTTGCAGGTGCATTCCGGACGGCGGCTCGGAACTACGCTCGTAAGCGAAGAGCATGGTGCCAAAGAGGTCGGCGGCGGACAGCACGATCTCTGCAATCCCCGCTCCCCGCGATTGCACCACTTCAGGTGTTAGCACTTCCTCCAATTCATGAGCCAGCTCGCTCAATTGCGCAAAGCCGCAGGCGGCGGCATCGCCTTTCAAGGTGTGGACCGCGCGGCGAACTCCGCGGAGAACTTCTTCATCGCCCGGATGCGTCTCCAGTTGTAGCCCACCCTCATTAAGGGCCTGCAGCAATTCATAGGCGCTTTCGAAAAAAAGCGCGCGTAATTCCGCGCCGCGTTCTTCAGGCTGCCGGCTCATGTGCGCGCCTCCAGGCGCTGGTACGCGGTGCCGTTATTTTCATGTATCATTTTAAATTTTTGTGTCAGGCCAAACAGGCTCTCGGCGTGACCTACAAACAGATAACCGCCTGGATTCAAGCAATGCCAGAACTTGTCGATGAGGCGCTTTTGCTCTGCTTCGTCGAAATAAATCATCACATTGCGGCATAAAATAATGTCGTTGCGGCGCGGAAGAAATTCGGTTTTCAAATTGTGAAAATCGAACTGTACAAGGTCTTTCAACTGCTGTTTGACGGCGTACTTGTCTCCCAGTCTTTCAAAATAGCGCAGGCGACAGGTGTAATCGACCGGCTCCATCTGCGGCTCGGTATATTTGCCCTCCTGACCGGTGCGCAAACTTGCGTAGCTGATATCCGAAGCGACAATTTCCAATTTCCAAGGAGGAGGAATCAGCGGCTTGGGTGTAGGCATCTCGAAAGGCAGCGGATTCCGCAGATAGTAATACGCCAGGGCATCGGCGATTAGAATGGCCACGGAGTATGGTTCCTGGCCGGCGCTGCATCCTGCGCTCCACACACGAACGTGAAAATCGCGGCGTTCCTGCTTGCGGCGGAGAATCTCTTCGAGCACGGATTTTTGCAGCAAGTCGAGTTGCGGCTTGTTGCGAAAGAAACTCGTTTCGTTAACGGTAAGATTTTCAAGCAGCAGCGCGAGTTCCGGACGTCCTTCGCGGCTCGTTAACAGGCGGTAATACGAGTAAAAAGAATCGAGCTGGCAAACTTTCAGGCGCCGTTGCAGACGGTCTTTCAAGAAATGCGAGCGGCGTTCATCGAAAAACATCCCGCATTCCTGATACACCAGGGTTTGCAGAAGTTTCAATTCCGGTTCCGTAAGCTGGACCGGCGCGACGATCGTTCCCATTGTCGGTTATGCAGCCTTTCCTAAACGCTTTCGCGCTTTGACCAGCAAACTACTTCGACAGCGCCAGCGATTCTGCAGCCGCTTCCAGGCTTCGCAAGTCGCGCCGGTACATCAACTTTGTTATGTCCAGCAAAATGATTAAACGGCCCTTTAACTTTCCCACTCCTGTGACGTAGCCCGATTCGCCATCGGCAAAAACCGAGCCCGGTGGCTCGATATCCGCAGGCGGAATTTTTAAAACCTCAGAAGCCGAGTTCACAATCAGGCCGATCAGCTTGTTATCTATCTCAACTACCAGAATGCGATTTTTCTTGTCCGCGACGGTGTACACCTGCCCGAATCTTTTGCGCAGGTCCATCACCGGAATAATTTTGCCTCGCAGGTTGATGACCCCTTCAATAATGGCCGGCGCGCTGGGAACCGCGGTAATTTCCGGAACGCGCACGATTTCACGCACGGCGGAAATACGTACTCCATACGTTTCGTTACCGATGCGAAATCCTACGACCTGCAGATCTTTTTCCATCCCATGATCTCCGGCGCTTCAGGGACGAGCGAGTTCAGCGTATTCAAATTCTTCCGAACCCCGCGATGATTCACCCGAGCGTCGCGCGCCCGGCGTTTCGTTCCGGCGCCCCTTGGTGTGCACAGAACGATCGAGAACAAATCGATCCATGCTGTCGAGCAAGTTGCGGGAGAGTTTGAGCATCTGCTCAGCGGCTGCGGAAAGCTCGGTGGAGCTGGAGGCGGACTGCTGCACCAGTTCGCGCATTTTATCCATGGCACGAACGACGGCCTGTGCGCCCGAAGCTTGTTCTTCGACGGCGGAATTGATTTCCTGGGTGATCTCCGTGAGGCGGCTGGTGGCCTTGGCGATTTGTGACGAGCCGACTGACTGTTCGTTCGTGGCGGCGCCAATTTCCTGCGAGAATTTATAAACCTCGGTGACGACATTTTCGATTTTGTGCAACGCGGCGCCCAGATCGTTGCCCAAACTTAGACCTTCTTCCACGATGCGCGTGCTGCGCTCCATGTTTTCAACGGCTTGGCGCGCTTCACGCTGAATACTTTGAATGAGGTCGGCGATTTCCTTCGTGGATTGCGTGGACTTTTCCGCCAGTTTTCGCACTTCGTCGGCTACCACAGCGAAACCCAAACCGTGTTCGCCGGCACGCGCCGCTTCGATGGCCGCGTTTAGAGCCAGCAAATTAGTCTGTTCGGCGAGGTCGTCGATGACCTCTATGATTTTCCCGATGTCATCGGCGCGATGGCCCAAAATATTAATGATTTCCGCGGAGGATTGAATGGCGTGATTAGTGCGGTTCAGCCCGTCGGTAGCCTTCTCCATGGTTTTAATGCCGGTAACAACTTCTTCGCGAGAACGGTTGGCGATATCCAATAGCACTTTCGCGGTATCGGCCACTCGCTGGATGGAGGTCACCATCTGATCGATGGACGCGGATGTTTCCGCGACGCTGGAGGCCTGCACTTGCGTATTCTTCACCACGTTCTGCACATTGATGCTCATTTCGTGCATGGTGCTGGTAACTTCTTCAATGGCCGAAGAAGCTTGCACGCTGACTTTCGCGGACTCGTCCGCAGCCCCCGCCACTTGATTCGAACCGGCGGAAACCTGTCCCGCGGAATCACGGGTGGTGCGCACCAAATCCTGAAGGCCATGCGACATGCGCGAGAAAGCGTTGCCCAGAGTGTCGCGCTTCGAACGTGGCGCCACCTCAATGGTTAAGTCCCCTTCTGCGACGGCCATTGACACAGCTGCCATTTCTTTCAGGTACGCGACCATATTGTTAAAGGTGGTGGCCAGGGCACCAATCTCGTCGGTGCGGTGAATGTCGATGTTTTGATTGAGGTCCCCGGAGTCAGCAATTTCTCTGGCCACGGTAATCAAATGCGTCAACGGATCGGTAATGGATTTCGCGGTGTAGTAAGCGATCAGCAATCCCAAAAGCATGGCGAACAGCGTGCCGCCTGCAGTAGCTGCGGTGCTCGCGGTGCTGGCCGTGGCAGCGGACTTGGAGGTTTCGTCCAGCGACTTGCTGATCTCGTCGTTGGTACGATCCAGGACGACGGACGATTTGGTGAGCCAGGAGCTCGGATCCTTCTGCAAATAGAAAATCTGTAGATCCGAGACGGTAGCGTCACCGGCATCCACCTGGTGACGCTTGGCCAGCAGAGGTTTCGCAAAGTTGTCGGCCCAGCCTATTTCGGTTGTTTCCACCTGCGTGAGCGCGGACTTCAGATTGTCAGACCCTCCCTGAGCTTCCCCGCGCTTGATGGCGTCGGCGATGTCCACCAGACCTTTGTTGACCTTTTCTTCATCGCGAGGGTCGCCGCTCAGAAGATAATTATTGAGGTTCAGGCGGTTCAGCATGATCTGGTAACGCACCGCTTCAATGGTGCGAACGCTATCGAGCGCCGCCGAAGCGTCCAGCCGCGCCGAGCGCTCGCGCAATCCTGCGAAGATATTGACGACGAACAGCAACACCAGGACGGCCAGCACCGCGCCGAATCCCACGTATAGTTTCTTGCCTATCTTCATTACCAAACCCCTCCGGATACTCTGGCCAATACGCGCATCACTAGTTTTCGGCCGTGGCCCAATATCTTTTCCGCTTAAATTCCTGAGTTCGTGAAACTAAATTCGACGATTTGGGTGGTCTCTTCTGGTCCTGGCAGAAACTTCCATTCCTTCACCGCGTCCTGGCAGGCCTGCACCAGCAGCGGGTGACCCCCGACGACTTTTGTGCTCCGCACATGGCCGTCAGGTGTAATCACGACTTCGATTTTCACCTTGCCGCCCACACTCATCCGTTTTGCTAATTCCGGATACACTGGAGTCACCTTGGTCTTTATCTTGCGCTTGCCCTCATCCGTGGTTCCCGTTTGCGCCGATAGTGCTGCTCCGCTAAAGACAGCCAGCACGCTCGCTGTTAACATCAATTTTTTCCATTGGCCCGGTGTCATTGAATACCCATCCCGTATTTGGAGATAATCCCGAGAAGAGAAAGGCACGTGCAGGGCCACGGCTTTGGGATTTGAAGGAAGCGAAGCCGCGAGGAAGTTTTTCTCTCAAGTGATAGAGAACTGTGAAGTTATCTGAACGGAGGTTGGTAAACAGCTCGTTCTCGACGACCAAAAATCGTCTCATCACGCAGCTGACTTGTGACTGAGGTCTCAGGCTGAGACGCGTGAAGCAACGAACCCGGTTTGAAGTGATGATTCTAGAAACACCTCCCGCCAGAGTGGTTGACTCACATTGAGACTCCCCGTTAGCTTGTTAGTGATTGGGATGATCAAGTTGAGACGCACGCAATCCCCCTGACGCCATGCGTGGAACGAAGTCTAAATTCGTAAGTCGCCCTGCGCGCCGCGCAGGCAAGGCTGACGCCGCAGATTTGTCCTCGGTGCGCCACGCCGACGAGCTCATGGAGCTTGCCGTCGATGCCGCGCAGTCGCGTCAATTGCCCGATTTTCTGCACCGTTTCGCGCAACGCTCGACGCGCATGTTGAACGCCGCTTGGGGTGCGGTGCTGGTGTTTCGCGGACGCGAAACCGATTTTTACGAGACTCCACGAACTAAACCGCTCTTCTCCCACGAAGGCCGGGGATGGTTGATTTCCGCAGCCGGCGAACCGCGCCTGGGGCTCGAATTTCGCGAGCTTCCCGTGGACGCCACGAGTTATACGGCCAGCGCGACAAACCGGCCCACGGTGGCGTTTGTCTCCATTGCCGCCAGCGACGGCGAACGCCTGGGAACGCTGTGCCTTATTCGCCGGAAAGCGCCGTTTACTACCGATGAGAGCCGGGTGCTGCAGGCGCTGGCGAGCCACGCGGCGCTATCGCTCGAAAACTTTCGGCGATTTTCACAACTGGAACGATCGAAGCGCCAGTGGGTCGAGGATATTGACGCCATCAGCGATTACATCGTGGTTCACGATCGCAGCTGGAGAATCGTGCGCACCAATCGATCCTTGTCATCGCATCTCGGCGTGCCGCCCGTCAAGCTGGTCGGCGAAGCAATGGCCAGCTTGCGGCAAATCGCGGAATCTGGCAGCGATCTGCCGTGCCCATTCTGCCGGGACACCAAGCAAGTCCGCGAAGAATACGTCGCTGTGTCGGACGACCGCATTTTTTTGATTTCCACTTCTCGAACCCCCGGCCTTACCGACGATGACATTCGCACCATTCACGTGCTCAAGGACATTACCGACCGGCGCGAGGCGGAGCGCCGCTACCGGGAGCTTTTCGATAGCATCCAGGAGGGGCTCTTCTTCGCTACCCCAGATGGGCGGTTTATGGACGTAAACGACGCTATGGTGCGGATGCTTGGTTACGCGTCGCGAGACGAGTTGCTGCGCGCCGATGTCGGCCCGCATTTGTATCCTGTGCCCGCTGCGCGTGAGCGATTTCTTTCGAAGCTCGCTGAATATGGTGTGTTGCGAAATTACGAGGAGACCCTGCGGCGCAAAGACGGCACGCTGCTGCACACGCTGCAAAACATTACTGCGGTGCGCGATGCCAGCGGGCGCATTGCGCAGATTCGTGGCTTGATGCTGGACGTCACCGAGCAAAGAACATTTCAGTCGCAGTTGCAACGCGAACGCGATTTCAATCAGAAGATTCTGAACACTACGCAAAGCATGATCCTGGTGCTCGATACCGCCGGGCTCATCAGCTATGCAAACCGCCGCTGCTATGAAATGGGTTATCAGGAAAGCGATCTTATTGGACACCGCTTGGTGGACTGGATTGAGCCGGGCCATCGCCAGGATTTTGAGGACGCGCTAGATACCACTGCGCATGGGCAACAAGTTGAAAACATCGAGCTTCGCGTGCGCCGCAGTGATAGTTCGATGGGACATTTTTCCATCAGCCTGAGCCCCATGCGCGACGAACTAAAAACGGTTAACAGCGTCGTGGTGGTGATGACAGATATAACCGATGCAACATTGCTGCAGGCCAAGCTGGCCCACAGCGAAAAGATGGCCACTATCGGGCGCCTGGTGTCTGGCGTGGCTCATGAAGTGAACAACCCGCTGGCGGCAATTCTGGGATTTACAGATTTGCTGCTGGAAAATCCGGAAGTCCCGGCTTCGGCTCGCGAAGACTTACAGATTATTTTGCAGGAGACGCAACGTACCAAGGATATTGTGCAGGACCTGCTGAGTTTCGCGCGCCAGCGCCCGGTACAGCGCGAGCTTGTGAGTGTGAACAACGTACTGCGCCAGACCATCAAGCTGCGCAGCTATGATTTCGCGAGTCACGGCGTGGAAGTGCTGGAAGAATTTGATGAAGCGTTGCCGCCTGCGCTGGGTGACGCTCAGCAATTGCAGCAGGTTTTTCTAAATATCTTGAATAACGCCTACGACGCCGTCCAGGAATCCACCGAACGTGGGCGGATCACCATTCGAACCTGTCATCACAATCACGCCATCGAAGTGAACATCACTGACAACGGCGTTGGCATTGTCGATCCTCAGCGCATTTTTGATCCGTTCTACACCACCAAACATGCGGGCAAAGGAACAGGCTTGGGCTTGAGCATTTGCTACGGCATTGTCCGCGCTCACGGCGGCGAAATTCAGTGCTGGAACAACGAGGCTACATCGGGCAGCACATTTATGGTCCGCATTCCGTTGGCGGACACGGAATCGGCCGTTCCTACGGTCTCCGCGAAAGAGGCCGGCCGATGACCGTGCAAGCCACGATGTGGACCGGCGGGCCGATTCTCTTAATCGAGGACGAGCCTTCGGTAATTGCATTTCTGCGCGCGGCCTTGGAGCGCAGGGGATATTCGGTGGTGAACGCGGGGTCTGGCAGTGAGGGCCTGAAGCGCCTTTCTGACGGCAGGTTCGCGGGCGTGATTTCCGACATTCGCATGCCTGGAAAAGTGAACGGCGCGGAAGTGCACGCCTGGATTCAGAAAAACCGGCCGGAGCTGCGCACGCGCATCATTTTGATCAGCGGCGACACTGCCAATAGTGAAACACAAACTCTCCTGGCCCAGAGCGGCACGCCGTGCATCGAAAAGCCTTTCCGTGTTCAGCAATTAATGTCCGTAGTGGAGAAAACCTTCGGGAAACCATGAGCGACGATCTGAAAACACGTTTACTGGTTGTGGATGATGAGCAAAGTATTCGCCGGCTATGCATGACCATCGGCACGGCACTGGGTTTTTCCTGCACTGAAGCGGAAAGTGCGGAAGCCGCGCTGCCGCGCCTGGAAGCAGACACACCCGACCTGGTGCTTACTGATTTAAAGTTGCCGACGCAAACCGGTGTGGCGTTGCTTAAACAAACCAAAGCCATGTTACCGCGCACTGAAGTTGCCATCATGACCGGTCACGGCTCGATTGAATCAGCCGTGGATGCCATGAAACTGGGGGCTTACGACTACATCGAAAAGCCTTTTCGTGTTGAAAAAATGCGCATGTTGCTGCAACGCATGGCGGAAAAAGTTCGCCTGGTAACCGAAAACCAGTTCCTTCGCGAGCGGGTCAACACCGAGGAGAACCTCGATGGCATCATCGGCACGTCCGCCAACATTCAAGACGTGTTGCGGATGATTTCGCGGCTGAAAGATACCCGCACGCCGGTGCTGGTGTCTGGCGAGAGCGGCACTGGAAAGGAACTTGTGGCGCGCGCCATTCATTTTCGCGGCGCCCTCGCGCAGACTGCTTTTGTGGCCGTGGATTGCGGTTCGTTGGTGCCCACTTTGATGGAGAGCGAGCTATTCGGCTACGAAAAAGGCGCCTTCACCGGCGCGATGAAGACTAAAGCCGGCCTGTTCCAGGCCGCCAACGGGGGCACAATTTTTCTGGATGAAATTGGCGAGCTGCCGTTGGAGATGCAGGCCAAGCTGCTGCGCGTGTTGCAGGAAAAAGAAGTTCGCCCGGTGGGCAGCAATGAAAAGGTGAATGTCGACGTGCGCGTAATCGCTGCCACCAACCGCGACCTGGAAGCCGCTTATCGCAATGGAACGTTTCGCAAGGACTTATATTTTCGTCTCAACGTGGTCACCGTGCACATCCCCGCGCTGCGCGAACGACGTTCGGATATTCCCATGCTGGCGCACCATTTCCTGGATCGCTACGCGCACGGCGCGAATATTCAAGTAACCGCTGCGGCCATGAAAAGCCTCCTCCATTACGATTGGCCCGGCAATGTTAGGGAACTGGAAAATTGCGTGGCCCGCGCCGTAACTCTGGGCGATCGCCAGACTATCGACGTGGCGGACCTTCCTCCGTCCATTCGGACGGAGCAAGCCGACTCCGGGACGGCGGTGGCACAGGATGCGGGTTCTCTTTCCACAACGGCTTTATCGGAAATGGAGCGGATGACGATTCTCCGCGTCTTCGAACAAGCCAACGGTGATAAAGCGCTGGCCGGGAAGATGCTGGGTATCAGTCGCGCAACTCTCTATCGCAAACTCAAGCGCTACAACATTGCCGTTAAGCCCGAATCTCACGTTGACCAGGCGCAAGCGGTGTCTCACTAATCAGCGGTGGTTGGAGGCAACAAACGCGAGGCTGAGACAGAATTGTTTCAGCCTGAGACGAATGAGCCGATCACCCCGATTTTCTAATTCTTAACTGCCATTGATTCTTAATGATTCGCTGGAACCGACCGCCATCTCTTTTGGTGCCAGGCGTGCTCCTCTTCCATGGGGATTCTTTCGTGTGCCTGCGTCTGGAGGGCTGCGGGAGACGGCGACGTTGCAGCCGAGCACTGGTGAGGCCACGTGAGACAGTTTGACGAAACCACGGTTATTGCGGAAAAGCAAAGCTGCACGCAGCAGTTGGCGAGATTTTTCCCAGCGGTTACGGCCGTTCGCTTGCCAGTACAGGTGACCGCGCTGCGTGGTGGGACAACGCGTCTGCGCGAAGCCAGCGTGGTGGAGTTTGCGGGCTTGGAACATGCCATTCTGATTTCCAGCTTGCCACTGGAGTTCGACGACAAGGTGCGCTTGGAAGGTAGCCGCAAAGCTGACACCGCGGACGCCACCGTGGTTGCCGTGCAATATCATGGTGGACAAAAAGCCGTGGCCGTTAAATTTTTGCGCGGCCCCAACCATTGGATGATGCACTCATGAGCAATCTGACTTCACCTTCGGCGCCCGGGACGGCTGAGACCAACGAAAGCCAGTGGGCCGAGGCGGTCTCTGTTTTCCCGATTTACTTAGCCTTGGCGAAACAGCTGGGCATTGCCATTCCCTTCTCGCAGCGAAAGTTGCCGGACAGTTCGGATCCAGAGCTCTTCAGCCAAGTCCAGAGCTGGCTGGATACCATGGACCAGCGCGTGATCGTTTACCAATTGCGCCATCTTTTGCAGAGTACCACCATGAACGCCAGCGAGAGCAGCTTGAAATCGCTCATCGAACGCCACCTGCGCAAACCAACCAAGACGATCTTCGATCGCGACAAGATCGACTTCCTGCTGGTGCAATACTTTGCGCTCTGCGCGCCGGCCAAGATTTATCATAAACGCATTGAACTTGCGGACGCCGCCGAGGTCATGAAGCCCATTCTCGGTGAAGTAGCGCCTGCAACTCTGACGTGGTGCGAACCTCTGGAAATCATGATCCAGTCGCTGCACAGTTTCCGAAGCCTGCGCGAAGTCCTGAAAACTAATTTCATCGAGCAGGGGCGCAGAGTCAAAGAAGCAGCCGGCGGGATGTTCTACGATCCGTCCGCGCTGCTTGCGTTTATCCGTTTTAACTTTATCTTGCGCCGCACGATCATTGAGTTGATGCATGCCGATCTGATTGCTACTCGCGCAGGCATAGCTAAGCTGGAAATCTCCGATGTTCGCGTCATCGATTGCCGCAATACCGGTTTGTCCGGCGCCGAACCGCTAACCAAAGTCAAGAAACTTGCGGATGAGTGGAAACAACCATTCCAAAAAGAATATACGGAACGATCCGTCAGCCAGGCTTTTGAGAAGTTGCTCGGACTGCGCGCCGATGTGGAAAATGCGCTCGAAAAGACCGCCGCAAAAATCTCCGATCGCCTGTTCATCGAGTCCGCTGCAAAGGGATTTAGCGCCGACTCCCAGAAAAGGACTGTCAGCGACCCTGCGCCAATGTCCTTCGCGCTCCCTAAGAACACCGCTGACGCCTCGCAAAAGAGTCCGGCTGCGCAGAAAAACCAACTGCCGCCCCCAGCGCTGGATTTCGAAGCGTGCATGGAGAAGATTTGGGAGCAATTGATCGCCACGCCGCCATTGCACGGCCGCAGCATGACCACCGTAAAACTCGGCGAAACACGCATTCTGTTGTCATCCTGGGAGGTGGCGGCATTCGTCAGTGAAACCGGTGTCGCTGCGGAAGACTTGCGCCGCGCTGTGGCTGCGCGAGCGATGGTTTCCACGGCCACCACCAATGCGAAAGAAAAAGGTCACGCTTTTGCCCTGGATAAGGCGCTCGCGGTGGGGCGCGTGGAAGCTTCCCGCCTCCAGGAGCGCGTGGATGTTGCCAAGCAAGCGAAAGATACCGAGGCTGCCGTCAATCTTGGGATCAGCACCAAGCGACTGCTGTCTGCGCTGGATGAAGCGGAAAAATTGTAACTCGCAACACAATTTCCCCGGCCTTTGCGGGTGAAAACTTCTGGGATGGATTGTCCTTTGCCGAACGCCAGCGTCCTGATTCTGACTGATGAAACCGAATTCGCCAGAATTGCGGCCGGTTGTTGGCAGGCGCAACGCAATTCACCCGACATTACAGTTTTGAATAGCAAACTTTGGCGCAATTACGATGCGACGGCGCACGACCTCATTGTGGTCGGCCCGATTAGCGGCCGGAAGCATCACGAGATTCTTCGTTCGCTCGACCACGAGCCGGCGGTGATTCTTTGCATCCCCGCGGACGCCCGCGAGTCGGACGAATTGCGCGCTCGCTACCCGCGAGTTCTTCACGTGCAACAGCGGGAAGACTGGACACACACGCTACTGCTGCTGGCGGGCGAAACATTGCGCCGCGTGGAGGCCCAGAGTCTCGCGAGACACGCGGAACGCGAAGCGGCTAGATATCAGCACCTGGCTACTCTCGGACGTTACATGACGGACATGAAGCACAGCGTAAATAACGCCTTGACCTCCATGCTGGGCAATGCCGAATTGCTATTGCTGGAACCTGGCCAGCTTTCGTCACAATCCCTCGGGCAGATTAGGACCATTCACAGCATGGCCATGCGCATGAACGAAATTATGCTGCGATTCTCATCGCTTGCGAGCGAGATGCGCGAGGCTGAGAATGCTTCTCAAGCTGAGACGGAAGCGGTCAGCAGCCCGGCTCCGTCCAGGCGTTAGCGCCACACACCTCGCCGTAAGTTCTTGTTTTACGGACCCTTACTCGATGCGAAACATTCCCTCGCCAACCCTGAAAGCTGGCCGCTGGCGTGCACCTTTGTTTCCTGGATAAGTCCGAGGTTTTGGCTGTGCAGAAAAAAGTGCTCATTGTCGACGATTCACCGGCCGAAGTCCGGCTTATGCACGGGGTATTGGAACGCGAAGGTTACCGGCTTGTTGATCTGCATGACTCTATGCGTGTGGAAGAAACGATCGCCTTCGAACAGCCCAATGTGATTCTGCTGGACGTGGTAATGCCGGGGAAAAACGGCTTCCAGGTTTGCCGCGAGCTGAAAGGCCACGACCAGTACAAAACTATCCCGGTCATTCTGGTCACTTCCCGCGACACCGCCAGCGACAAGTTCTGGGGCGAACAGCAAGGCGCCGACGGTTATGTCACTAAGCCTTTTACGTCCGAGGAATTGCTACAAGCGGTGAAGCGGTTCGCATGACAATTTTTGTGGAGATTTACTAAAGCGCGATGAATCCCTTTCTTCACCTTGAACCGTTAGCGGCGGACGAAAGCACCGGCAGTTTGCTGGAAGCCCTTGGTCCCATGGAAGAGCGCCGGCCGCAGTCGCAATACTGCGTGTTTCGTAGCGGCCGTGAACGTTTGTGCCTTCCCGTTCTGGACGTTGAGGAAGTACTGGATTGGCCGGTTCTAACCAAAGTGCCGCTGAGCCCCGCGTACCTGGTCGGTATTTTTAATTTGCGCGGCACCATCGTGCCGTTGATCGACATTGCCATGACCGAAGGGCGGCGGCCTGGGCTCCTGCCGCGCCATGTCGTAGTTGCCTCTTTGCTTGCCGACGGCCATCACGAAATTCTTCGTGTTGGAATAGCCGCCGATGAAGTGATCGGCACTTATTCGGTAAATAGCGAAGAGGTGCTGGAACAGGCGCCTGAAAATGTTCCGCACTGCATTGGAATGCTACGGCACGATGACCGGCTCGCGCTGGTGATTGACTTGCGCAGGTTGTTGGAAGCTTTTCCCGGACCAAGTATTTAGCTTTGCGTCGGCATCACCCGTCGATCGCTGACGGCTCGGTGA
>Ga0307475_10001173_pt1 | contig 15677 bp, 18 predicted proteins | sample atmos_gasesECM1C_FD_203317 | JGI IMG/M metagenome (GOLD analysis project Ga0307475, IMG submission 203317) | Hardwood forest soil microbial communities from Morgan-Monroe State Forest, Indiana, United States - atmos_gasesECM1C_515 | ecosystem: Environmental > Terrestrial > Soil > Temperate... | reverse complement strand
TATCGAAGCGAGTACCGGAGCACTGTGGGGAGAAGACCCGCGCTATTTTCGTGTCCCCAACGAGCCTTTTAAGAGAAGAATTCTTAACGCGGCGCAGCTCACGTTTGAAGCTCGCAGACGCAATGGTCGCTTCGCGCCGGCCTATGCGCGTTATATCGCCATCTCGGGTAACAATTTTCTATCAAACACGTGGCGCGTGGATAGCGAAGCGAATACTCACGATGCTGTTATCAGGACGGCGGATGGTTTTGCGGGCCGATTCGCCAGTAATCTTTTTGAGGAATTTTGGCCGGATATTAAGAATCTCGTATTTCATAGGTCTCACTGACGTTGGATTGCTCACTTCCCCGCTAAACTGAAATCGTTGGCGACACCGCGCGGCCAGGTCGCAGCGCACAATAAAATTTTATTTCTTATTTGTGGCAAAGCCCTCCACAAAGAGCCTACGAGTTCCAGGCGACTTTGGAGAGTTGTTTCTTGCGTGATTCCCATTCGGAGCCTGAGAGCAGGCGCGGGGCGACGTCTATCAGGCGCGGAATGAGTTTGAAAACCTTGGCGGCGTTCCAGGGGTGCCCGTCACGGGTGCGATATTCGCGGACGTTCAGAGCATCGGCCATGCTGCTGAAGGAAATATCCTGGACGATCATTTCTGCGAGAAATTTGAGGGTCTGGGTTTCCAGGGGATCGTCTTCCAGATGGCGGCAATCGGCGGCGATGCGGAGACCGAAGGGGATCTCTTCGGAGCCAAGTTCGGCCACCGGCTCTTCTGGCCTGCCGGAGATTTCGATCTCGCGCTCCCACTCCAGCGCCACGAGACTCCAGCCGGCGTCATGCATCTTGGATAAATAAACAGAAGTGGGAAGGATCGTGACCTTCTCTCGAATGCGGTCGATTTTTTTCACCTGAGCGCCTCCTGGACTTTCATTTCGCTACGCGCAGAGTTTGACGCAGCTCCTGCAAAGTAAGAGCAAGCTTGCGGCCTATTTGATAGCCCAGGTAGGTTCAATATCCGAAATTGTTTAGAAACGCGTGAAGGGCCTGAAAGCACAGGATTTTGTATGAATGCCGGACGATTCGGTGGCGCTGGGGGACACGCGCCGAACTCACGTTATTGCCGACGAGGCCCCAATTCGCCAGCGCCAGTGTCCGATATCGCGACAGTCGCATTCTGAAAACGGACATTGCCAACGGAGCATTTTCACCGTAAATGATTACAATGTGGGGGTTAGCATTGGCCCGTACAATGCTAGGTTCACCTACAACGCTACGTTTACCGCACGGGAGAAAACACATGCTCTTCCTGAATGATTTGAAGACTGCTGTGCGCTCGCTCTCCAATGCCATGGGGCTCACGATCACGGTGGTGCTCACCTTGGCGCTGGGCATTGGCGCTAACGCTGCCATCTTTACGCTGGTTCGCGGCGTGCTGCTTCGCCCGCTCGTCAATCGTGACGAAAATCGCCTCATCTATATTCGGCAGAACGCTCCAGGCTTGAACGCCGACAACACCACCTTTTCCGTTCCCGAGATCCAGGATCTCCGCAACAGCATCAAGAGCGTTAAAGAGTTCGGCGATTTCTCTACCTTCGGCTTTACCGTGGTGGGTCTCGGCGAGCCTCGCGGAGTTCAGGCCGGTGTCGTTGGCGGGAACTATTTTGAAGTAATGGGGCTGCATCCGGTCCTCGGCCGTTTGATAGACATGCGCGATGACGGCCCCAACGCTGCAGGCGCCGCAGTGCTCACTTATCGCTTCTGGAACACCGTTCTTAAGAAAGACCCGTCAGTCCTCGGTAAGAGCATTCGCCTGGAAAGTCTCGGAGCGCGCACTGCTACCGTTGTGGGCGTCCTTGAGCCGTCCGTGCCCTATCCCGGCGAAACACAAATGATGGTCAACGTGGTTTGTAGTCCGCATCACCTTTCCGCAACCATGGTTACCGGGCGTGTCCATCGTATGACCGAACTCTTCGGACGTCTGGCCCCAGGGGCAACACTGGAACAAGCCCGCGCCGAGCTAGTCAGTGTCCACCAGACCATAATGAAAGACCATGCCGACGCGTATCCGGCGAGTGCGAAATTCGGCATCGAAACCAGGCTATTGCGCGACCAGATTACCTCGCGCGCCAAAACTATCCTGCTCGTGCTTCTGGCCGCTGCCGCGCTGGTGTTCATCATTGCTTGTTCCAACGTGGCCAATTTAATTCTCGCGCGCACCGTTCGTCGTGAAGGAGAGCTTGCCATTCGGGCCGCGCTGGGCGCTACAAATTCGGCACTGCGCCGGACACTTCTCGCAGAAAGTATTCTGCTCTGCGGTGGCGGTGCATTGCTCGGCGTGATGAGCGCACGCCCGATGGTTTCCATCCTGGGGAGTTACGCTTCGCGATTCTCGGTGCGCGCGCTCGATCTCGAAGTGGACTCCAGCATGTTGTGGGTCGGAGCCGGCTTGGCGCTTATTGCTGCTGTGGTCTTGGCGTTTGTACCGCGCCTGCCATCTGCGGACAGCTCTAACGGCATTGGCCTTCCAAGCGGCGGTGTGCGCATCACCGGGAGCACCAGCCGCCGCCTACGCCTCTTCGCGGTCACGCAAATCGCCGCGTCCTTCTTGCTATTGGCAGGCGCAAGCATGCTGGTGAAAACGCTGCTGTCTCTGCAATACGCGCAGACCGGGCTCGACACCGATCACGTTCTGACCATGGACGTTCCGTTAATGTCGTATGGCAAGACGCCCGAGCAGATTGCCGGCTTCTATCGCGAAACGATCCGTCGCGTCTCGGAACTTCCTGGCGTGGATAAAGTCGCGGTCAGCGTGAGCGTTCCGTGGCGTGACGCCGGCGGCTTTGGTCCCGGCCTACAGTTCACTGCCGAAGGTCATATAAAGAACCCCGGTGAAGAAGATCAACGGGCGCACTTCCGCGCGGTCTCTCCTGGATATTTCGCAGCCCTGGGCGTGCCTATCGTTGCGGGGCGTGATTTCAACGAGTCCGATCGCATCGGCGGAGAACGCGTCGCGATCATCACCCAGAGTGTCGCGCAGCGCATGTTTCCCAATCAGGATGCGGTCAACCGCCATATCAAGTGGACCGACCCAGTCATAAAGTTCATCCCGGGATTCACCGCTGAGCCGATCCGCATTGTGGGCGTCTACGCCGATTTCGATGACGAGCACGTCATACCCGGCCCGCAACTCACTATTTACCATCCTTTCGAGCAGTTGATGTTTGGTGGAGACCTGTTTGTGCACACCAGCGCAAATCCGTATGGGCTGATAGCACCGATTACACGCATCATTCATGACATGTCGACAGACCAGCCGGTCGAACACGCTATGACTCTCTCGGACGTCCGCTCGGAAGTGCTGTCGGCGGACCGGTTGAACTCGATTGTGTTTGGAGGATTTGCCATCGTGGCCTTGGCTATTGCCGTCGTTGGCGTGGCTGGGGTGCTGGCCTTTTCGGTTAGTGCGCGAACGCGCGAGTTTGGCATTCGTCTGGCGATCGGGTCTCAGCCGAGCCGTCTTCTGGGGGGCGTCATCGCCCAAGGCGCGATCATGGCTGCAGTCGGGATCGTTGCCGGCACAGTGAGTGGCTACGCGTTAGCGCGGCTGGCCAACAGATATTTTGATGGCATGCAAATGCCGAGTACACTGCCGGTGGTGGCTTCGGCGTTTGTGCTGTTGGCCGCCGCGGTGATCGCTTCGGCGCTGCCAGCAGCGCGCGCCGCCCGTGTTGACGTCGTGCAGGCCCTGCGCTCGGATTAGTCTCCCCATTCACCGGACTCAAAAGTCGCGTCCTCGGCAGCGGTGTGCAACGCTCAGCTTGCGCTGGTTGAGACACCGTCGTGTAATCGCCGATTCCGATTTTCGTCTGCGTCCTGTTTGTGAGAGACTACCGCCGAATTATTCGACTGGAGACTCCAATGAAAACGCTAGCAACGATTGCTCTGACTCTCACTCTGCTTACTTCCCTATCCGCACAGGACGTCATGCAATACGGCGTCAAACACATCAAAGTGTTGGCCGAGGACGACAAGGTTCGCGTGCTACAGTTCACTCCATCCAAGGGCGACAAGACTCCCGTTCATTCCCATCCCGAAACGGTGTTGTACGTTATTAAGGGAGGCAAAATTCGCACCACCTTGCCTGACGGGACTTCGACCGTGGCCGAACTAAAAGCCGGCCAGACTTCGTTGCGCGCCCCGGTCACCCATTCGGACGAAGCGCTTGACGACATCGACGCCATCATCATCGAACTTAAGAAGTAGTCTTCAGCCGTTCCGGGATCGAGTTCGCGCGATGCAGGAGTTTGTAAGTTTCAGGGCATGTAGATTTGGTAGACCATGAGGTAGACGATCACGCCGGTAACGCAGACATAAAACCATAAAGGCAGCGTCCAGCGTGCGATGATGCGATGTTTGTCGAAGCGCTCGAGCAATGCGCGGCGAAGGGTAATAAGAATCAGTGGGACGATGACGATGGCCAGAATGGTGTGTGACGTCAGCAGGACGAAATAGACGGGGCGAATCCAGCCTTGTCCATGGAACGGGACGTGGCCAACGCGGTAGTGGTACAGCAGATAGGAAAACAGGAAAACTGTGGACACGGCGAAGGCCGAGATCATGAAGCGCTTGTGGATTTGCACTTTACCGTTGCGAATGGCGGTATAGCCACACGCTAGCAGTATGCCGCTGGTACCGTTTAAAAAGGCATTTAGAGCGGCATGAGAAAACATAAGCGAACTAGTGTGTCACCTCTGAACTTTTCTCGATGAACGCTGGTGCAACAAGAAAAAATTAGCCAGCGGCCTCACCGCGGGATTTTGTCGTAAGCCATGAGTGCCAGCAGCAATGGAATGTGCAGCACGGTGGCATGCATGAGCCACTTGGCGCGCGCGTTAGTTTTGGTGCTGGCGGCCCAGAGGGCTACCTGAACCAGCCCGGTGCTCACCACCAGGGCGCCGAAAAAGTATAAAACTCCCGCAAGACCCAGCAACGCTGGGAGCAAACTCACCGCCACGAGCCCGGCGGCGAACCACACAATCTGACGGAAGGTGCGCGTGCCATTGCGATCGACTACCGGCAACATGAGAATGCCGGCGCGCGCGTAGTCTTCGCGGTACATCCAGGCAATGGCGTGGAAATGCGGGAACTGCCAGAAAAAAAGAATGGCGAAGAGCAACCATGCGCCGCGGTCCAGTGAGCCGCTGGCGGCCACCCAACCGATCATCGGCGGGACCGCGCCGGGAAAAGCGCCGACGAAAGTTGCCCACACGGTGCGCTTCTTCAGCGGAGTGTAAGCGAGAAGGTAGCTCAGACAAGTTAGCGTGCCCAGAACGCAGGCCAACAGGCCACCGACAAGATAAAGATCGACGGCTCCGGCGATCGAGAGCGCCACGCCGAAAAGCAACGCTTCGCGCGGTTGAACAACACCGGTGGGAAGCGGGCGGCCTGCCGTACGGCGCATGAAGCGGTCGGAATCTCGCTCAATGTAATGATTCAGCGTGGCGGTACCCGCTGCGATTAACATGGTGGCAAACACGGTATGCAGCATGTGCAGCCAATTTATCGGGCCGCGGGCGCCCATGTAATAGCCGGCGGCCGTGGTGATTAGAACGAGGAAAGAAACGTCAGGCTTGGTGAGGGTGATAAAAGCATTGGCGCGAGAGTACAGCGTCAATTCGGTGGTGCGCGCAGTGCTCATGAAATGGCCACCGGCCGCTGCGTGGCAGCAGGCAATTCCCTTCTGCGTGGGACCAGACGGTAACAGAGTAGAACAATAAGTACGGAAACGCCAAAGAGTATGGCGCCGACCACGGTGTGCAAAACTGTGAGCGTAACCATCAGCGGCATCGGCTGCGGCGCATCGGCGGTGGTCAGGCGCGACCAGTAAGCGCCGAGGCCGAGGAGCAACTGCGTGCCCAGGATGGCGTGCAGCAAGATGCGCGTTTTGGAAATTGGCGCGGACTTCGCAAATCGCCTGCGCAGCACAGCGGCAAGCCAGATCACCATGCCCAGAACGATTAATGCTCCTACCATGTGCGGCCACACAGGGATTTCCTTATGCCGGAAACCGGCTCCCAGGATCACTTGCAAATAAATGACCACTGCGTTCGCGATGGCGAGGGAATGAATCGCAGGCGACCCCGCATCTTCCACTTGAGGCTGATCGGAAATCCACCACCGGCTGGTGAAGACCGCGATGCTTAAGAGCGCGGCAAAGACAATCTGCGCGAAGCACGCGTGCGCAACCGGCAACCAGTAATGCAAAAGCTGGCGCACTACTTCCCCGCCAAGAATCCCTTGCGCAGCAATTCCGGCCACCGCGATCACGCTGAACCATCGCAGCCAGCGACGCTCGTCTTTAGCCCACACCCATACGGCCAAGACGATCGAAAGCAGGCCTAGCACTGCGGCGATTACACGATGAGAGTGCTCGTAGCGGATTCCACCCACCATTGGCGGCGTGAGCGTGCCATAGGAAAGCGGCCAATCGGGAACGGAGAGCGCGGCCTCATTGGAAGTAACCAGAGCGCCGGCTATGAGGAGGAGGATGGTCCAACAGACGACAAAAATGGCAAACCGATGGACAGACGGATGGTAAGTGGTCGTCATTGGTCCCAATCCCAACGGCGGATTATACATGAGTGGTGCATGCGCGCTATCAGGAAAATGGCCTTCAAATCCTTCAAAAATCTAAAACTGATTGAAACGACCATGCTGGCACAATTCGGCAGAAACTGGCTCAAACTTGTGTTGCCGCAGCGGGAATACTTGGCGACGGTGCAATCGCCGCCGTCGAGGTTTCAAACCCTATCGCGCGCAGCACCAAGTCTTTCAATGCAGCGATAAAGTACGGCGAGTCGCCCAAAGCAGGCATCATGCGAAACCTCTCGACGCCGAGCTTCTTGGCTTCCTCGCGACCCTCGATATTGATTTCGTGAAGCGTCTCAATGTGTTCGGTGACGAAAGAAATGGGCACCAGCAGCATTTCCTTCACCCCTTGGTGGGCCAGGCGCTCGATGGTGGTCGTCAGCGGCGGCTGGAGCCATTTGGCCGGGCCGACCCGGCTTTGATAGCAAAGGATGTGCGTACGGGGCCAGCCCGGAAATTGTTGCGCGCCTCTCTCGCAGGTCAAACGCATCGTCGCTTCAATCTGTTGTGGATACGGGTCGCCCTTTTCGATCAGACTCATCGGCAGTCCGTGAGCGCTAAAGATCAAATGAATCCGGGAGCTATCCGGAAATTGCCGCAGGACGCGGCCTATATTTTCAACCAGCCCGCGGATGTAGAGCGGATGATTGTAGAAGCTTTCGACCACGCGTTCGGGCGGCGCTCCGCGAGAAGTGGTCCACTTCGCGCTATCCGCTACACGATGCCATTCTTTCATGCTGCTGAGAGTGGTGGCGTAGGAATAGTGCGGATAAAGCGGGAGCAATACAATTTCGTCGAGTGGTCCGGCGTTCCGCAATGTGTCCAAGGCTTCGACACTCATGGGATGCCAATAACGCATGGCTATAACGGCCACGGGATCGATGTAAGGAGTTAGCGCACGCACTAAACGAACGCGCTGCCGCTCGGTCAATATGGCGATGGGAGAACGACGGCCGATTTGCGCGTAACGTCCCATGACCGGTTTGCAGCGGCGCGAAGCAATCGATTTGGCGATAGGTTTCCGCAGCAGACCGAGTGGGCCGAGCGGGATAATGTCGGGATCCAGAAAAAGATTCAGCAGAAATGGCTCAACGGCGGCCAGCGAATCCGGGCCGCCAAGTTGAAACATCACGATGCCTACGCGCTTCTTTGCTGGCAACTTATTTACCCCTATTTACCCCGATGCAGCGAATTTTTGAGGCGTTCGATGTCTTCGTGAAGCGCTGCGGCGCGACGCGCTACCGACAGGTAGTACGCGAAGAAAATGCCCCACGCAATGAGATACGCGGCAAAGATGCTGTTGAGATTTTTCATATGGCCTCCGCTTCATGACGGACCATTTCGAGTTGACCGCGCGCCGCTTCCATAACGTAGCGGGCGCGCATCAATAACGCCATCAACGCCAGCATGGCGAACCACGAGAAAAAAAGCACTTTCCACATGGTGGGGTCCAAACCGGATCCCGAACCGCCCATCACCACCGGCTGCGGATGCTGGGTGCGCCACCAGCGAATAGAGCCGAAGACCAAAGGCACGTCTAGGAACGCGAAGATTCCGAACAGCGCACTAAATAGAGCGCGGCGCTCCGGCTCTTCGACCAGCGTGCGCAGAAGAAGGAAGCATGCGTACAACAGCCAGAGGATGAACGTGGATGTGAGTCGCGCGTCCCAGGTCCACCAGATGCCCCAGACAGGATGCGCCCAGATTGGTCCGCTGACCAGAACCACGGTGGTGAAGACCAGGCCGACTTCCGCGGCGGAAATGCTGAGCCAGTCCCATTGCGGTTGGCGGCGAAACACGTACAGCACATTCGCTACGAAACAAATGAAGAACGCGCAGAGGCCCGTCCAGGCGCTGGAAACGTGTAGATAAAAAATGCGCTGGATGGGACCCATGGTGCGCTCCGTGGGAGCGACGAAAAACGCGCCATACGCTGCCGCGCCCACTAGCAGGAAAACAATCGCGGCGGCCAGGACCTGCTTCTTCATGCTGATTATTCCTCCAGAAGATATTCGCCGAAAAGCCATAGCGCGGTCAAAAAGACCACGTCAAAAATTGCCAGGAAGCCGACACCTTTCCATTCCAGAAAGGGTGAGGCGTCTAAAAGTCCGACGGTTACCTGGGTGCTGGCCACCAGTACCGGCGTGAGCAACGGCAACAATAAAAGCGGAAGCAGCAGTTCACGCATACGGGCCTGCGCGGAAATTGCTGAAAGCGCGGTGCCCGCGATAGAAACGCCAAGGCTGCCTAAGAAAAACACCAGGATCAATTGCCCGAGTACGCGGAGTACCGGCACGTTATACAAAACGGCAAAGACAGGGAGCATCAGCAGTTCCGTGAAAAGCAGAAATAAAGTGTTGGCGACAAGCTTGGCGAGGAAGATGGCAAAGGGGTCGTTGACCGATAAGCGCAAGGCGCTGAGAGTGTCGTTCGTTTGCTCACGCAGAAAACACGGCTGCAGCATGAGCGACGCGGCAAAGAGAAACGCGAGCCACAAAAGTCCCGGGCCGAAGCGGCGCGATTCATTGTAGGTGGGATCGAAGGTGAAGCTGAACAGCACGATGACCATTAAAATAAAAACAACCGTGGTGGTCAGCAGTTCCCTGCTGCGAAACTCCGTGCGGAGTTCCTTGCCAAGCAATGCGGTGGTACTGGAGAGCAAGCTCATTCAGGCGTCGGCGAAGGTCAAGATGGAGCGCACTTCCGCGCCGGTGCGCGTGTCTGCGACGATCAGCCCTGCATCGAGGCGAATCGCGCGAGTGGCGAGCATGGAAATTTCCGATTCGCCGTGCAGGCTCATGAGAATGGTGCAGCCAGTGTCGCGGAGCTCTCGCAGCGTAGCCGCCAGCCATCCTACGCCTTGGGGGTCGAGCCCGGTGCTGGGCTCGTCTAAAAGGAGGATGGAAGGCTCATGCAAAAGCGCGCGAGCGATCGCCACGCGTTGGCGCATCCCGCGCGAGAAAGTACGCACGAGAGAATCGCGCCTGTCGAACAAACCTACTTCGCGCAGAAGTTTCTCGACACGGGTAGAGGCATTTGGAGTTTGCTGGAGCCGCGCGAAGAGCAGCAGATTTTCTTCGGCGGTAAGTTCGTCATACACCATGGTGGCGTGAGCCACAAAACCTGCGCTGGCCCTCTCACGGATAGGCTCGGTCTTCGACGGGCCTGAAGCCGCTCCACGGGCCGCGGGAAACGTTAATTCCCCGGAGGAGGGACGCACCAGACCGGCGGCGATGCGCAGCAGCGTTGTTTTTCCGGAGCCGTTGCGTCCCGCCAGCGCCACGCATTCGCCCGGCGTGATCTCAAATCGGATGCGTCGTAGGGCCGCGAGGCCGCCGTAACGCTTTTCAATATTTTCAAAGCGAATGCCGGTGGGAGAAAAACCGCGCGAGGTCACTACACGGCCTCAAAGACGAACCGAGAACACCGCGAGCGAATCGAGAGCGTTTCCGGGAGGCGGGTCAAAGCTCAGCCTCGAACGAGATCGCGCAGAACCTTTTCCGCACGCGCTCGTTCCGATGCGTATTCGTCGTCGGGAATGGTGCCGGCCTGGTGGCGGAGTTCCAAGCGGAAAAGTTGGTCTTTCAAATACTCGAGGCTGGTAGTTACCGCGGCGTTAACATTTTCCATTGACGGGACGGAACCATTGCCTTGCGCAGCGTGCGCTGGAGTTTTCTTCGAGGGCGACTGTGAATCGGACGCAGTAAATGGCTCAGCCAAATTCCCCGTGGGTGCAACAGTCACTGCGACCGGCTTGCGCGCCAGCAAAATTGCGCCCACCGCGAAAACTCCTACGAACCCAGCCACCAGCGGCCATTTCAGCACATCAAGCCGTCCGGGAACCTGCTGAATGTTTGCCGACGCTGCAGCGCCTTGTCCCTCCTGCCCACTCTGTCCCTGATCGGCTGCGCTGTTTGCGCCGGGAGGTGGAGCGGCGCCGGACACATTCACCGCTAGCGTCGTGTTGGCGGCGAGATTTTCGCGGCCATAAATCGCCATTCCCTGTTCCTGCCCACCGGCTTGCAAACCCTCGCCAGCGATTTGCATACTGGGCGGCGCAACCACTAGAAGGCGGCGCGCGGCGTAGGCAGAGGGAGGAATTCTTACGGTGGCAGTATTGTTGGGATAAGGAATTTCGTACGAATAGCGCACGGTGTTTTCGCCTGGGCGGAAAGCGTACGCAATAGCGAATTGGCCTTTGCTTTTATCGATGGGAGCTTGCACTACCGGCATTCCAGCAGGGCCGGAAGCAGCCACCTGTTGCAGTTGCGCGCTTTCCGGCACGGAAAATTCAAAATTGCCATCTGCGCGGAAATAAGCTTGCGGCGGTTTGGTGTCATTCTGTAAGGAATATTCCTCACCGACGATCAGAGTCGTGCCATTGGGCTGAAAGAAAACCACGCGAGTGGTGACGGCGATGGCCTTGGCATCTTTGGTTGGTTCGTACACCGCGACTTCCACATCGCTTTTGCCGGGCGGCACCGGCTGGTGAAAATTGATGCCGCGATACACCGCGCGCACCAGCATCGGTTGAGCGCCCAATCCTGCGTTGTCGAACGTAAATTGCCCTTGCGCGTCCGATTGCGTATTTGCGACCGGCTGCATCCCGCCTTGCAATTGGATAAGCACCACCGGGACGCCGGACGCAATTTTGCCGGTGGTGCCGTTTTTTACCGTGCCGTGCAAGGTTCCCGCTTGCGCGACAGTTCCAATGGATGCAGCGGTGCACGACAGAATGGCGCCACAAAATATCTTGGCGAGCTTCGGAGCCACTCGCTTCATTGAGGACCTCTCGCCGCGGGAGCCGGACGCGGTCCGCGGGGCCGGCGCACCTGCGATTCGGTGACCTGGTCGATTTCCGCCAGCATCAGAGCGGCTTCAGTCTCGAGCGACACTTTCATGGCCTCGAAATCACCTTCGGAATATTTCCCGGAACGGAATTCGAATCGCAGGTCGCGCAAATTGTCGTAGATGCTGTCGCGGCGCTCCAGCAGTTGGTCGAGCTTGGTGCGATGCGGAGCCAGGTCCGAAGCATCGGGCTGAATATAAAAAATAAAAATCAACGTAGCGACCGCGAGCGCGAAGCATGCGCCCAGCACCGCCCAATCCGTGGGGGTCACGCCATCTATAATGAGCGCCGCGAAATAATTCATCAGTCCTGCGTCTCCCGCGCGGCACGCATGCGCGCTCGCTCCAGCATCTCAGCGGAAATGCCGCTGTTATCGGCCGCAGCCGCGCTGCTGACGGCGTGTACGGGGCGCTTGCGCCAGCGATTGATCACCAAGAGAACCAGCACAAGTCCGAGCGCTAGATAAACGGCAGGCATGCTCCAGGCCACCAGGCTGAAGCCAGAATGCGGCGGTTCGGCGTAAACCTTCGTGCCGAATTCCTGAACGAAAGCCTGTGTGATGGTGTCTTCGGAATCGCCCCGTGCGAGGCCCTGGTCCACTTCCTTGAGCATGGCGGTCGAGACGGTGCAACCAACGTGATTACACTGCGACAAAACCTGGTTGCAGCCGCACATGCACATGAACTTGCCGCCGATTTGATGAGCGCGATCGGAGGGCTGCTGTGCCGGGAGCGGCGCGATCAGCAGCGGCAACGAGCCCGCCGCACAAAGCAGCATCATCAGGAAACATTTGCGTGCTTTAATCATGACCCTCTCTCAGTGTGGGTGAAGGAGTCAGCGTTCCCGCGAGAGATTTGACGCGCGTAGGTTCCTGCACCGCGGACAAAACCAGCACGGCGCGGCGGTTGGGCAAGAGCGCCACTAAAGTTCCAAGCACCACGATCACGCCCCCGAACCAGATGCACTTCACCAGCGGATTGAGATACACGTGAATGACCGGTGCCTGGGTATCCGGGCTCTGTCCGGCATACACGACATACAAATCCTGTTTCAGCGTGGAATAAATAGCGACCATCGTGCCAGAGGCCTGGTTAGCGGGAAAAATACGACGCTCGGGATAGAGCATCATGACCGGCTTATTGTCGCGCGTGACCTCAATGACCATGCGCTCGGCGGTGTAGTTCTTTTCCTGCTTATTGTCGATATTCTGCAGCAGCAAGGAATACGGGCCGATCTGCATGGTGGAGCCGATCTGCATTTCTTTTTGCACGTCGCGATTGAAAGCTGTCCCCGCGATGCCGATGAAAATCAAAACCATGCCCATGTGCACGATGTAGCCGCCATACCTGCGGGTATTGCGCATGGTCAGATCCACCGCGGAAGCAAGAAAAGAGGCGCCCGAGCGCGCGCGAATCACTTTGGCGCCGCGATAAAATTCCATCGTGATGGTGGAGGCCACGAAGATGCAAAGAATGAGGCAGATCAAAGAATAAAATCCGCGCACACCAAGCGGAAAAGCGGTGGCTCCGGCGACAAGACCCATTAATAGGGGCCAGCCAAAATTGCGCTTCAGGCTATCGAGCGAAGTCTTGCGCCAAGCCAGCAACGGTCCCACGCCAGTGAGGAATAAAAGCAATAAGCCGATGGGAATATTTACTTTGTTAAAAAACGGTGTTCCTACACTGATTCGGTCGCCGGTGAACCACTCGGAGAAAACCGGGAAAAGCGTCCCGGACAAAACCGCGACGCAAGACACCAGCAAAATCAAATTATTAAAAAGAAAACTAGATTCGCGGGAAACGATGGAGTCCAGCTGGTTTTCGCTCTTCAAATAGTCGCGATTCTTGAAATAGGCGGCGAGGCAAACGAGAAGAATCACTACGATAAATCCCACAAACCAGCTGCCGATGTTTGAGCTGGCAAAAGCGTGCACGGAGCTGACCACGCCGCTGCGCGTTAGAAAAGTGCCTAGAATGCATAACAGAAAGGTGGAGAAAACCAGCCACACATTCCACACTTTCATCATGCCGCGCTTTTCCTGCATCATCACGGAGTGCAGAAACGCCGTGCCGGTAAGCCAAGGCAGCAGCGAAGCATTTTCCACCGGGTCCCAAGCCCAGTATCCGCCCCAACCCAAAACCGCATAGGCCCAATGCGCGCCCAGTAAAATCCCGGCGGTCTGAAATCCCCACGCAATCATGGTCCACTTGCGCGTGAGGTGAATCCACTTTTCACCCGGGTAGCGTGCCAGTAGTGCGCCCAGGGCGAAAGCAAACGGAATGGTGAAACCGGTGTAACCGGAATAAAGATTCGGCGGATGAATCACCATTTCGGGATATTGCAGTAAAGGATTCAAGCCGTTGCCGTCGCCTCGAGCGACCAGGTTCATCGCGCCGTTCACTCCTGGAACGCCCAGAGCCTTAAAGGGGCTGGCAACGAAATTATTTAGCGTAAGGAAAAATATCTGCACACCGGCCAGGACCACCCCGACATACGGCATCAACTCGCCATTTTTATTTCGATACGCGATCAGCGCGGAGAAGACATAGACCGCCAGCAGGAAGCTCCAGAACAGCAGCGAACCTTCTTGCCCAGACCAAAGAGCCGCGACCTTATAAAATGGAGAGAGGCTGTGATTGCTGTGAGCGACAACGTAGGCGACGGAAAAATTATCGCTGAAGAACAGGTATTCGAGGCTGAAGGTAGCTAGAAATATCAGGCCGCAGGTAGCAAGCCCCGCCTGGCGCGTGCTTTTTACCAGCAGCGGATGGCGCGTGCGAATGGCGGCGATCCCGCCAACAAACGCATATACCGCGCACACAAAAGACAGCAGCAGCGCAAAAGAACCGAATACATCCACCGAGTCCCCACTTCCTCCAGAGGAGAGTTACATAGTGCTGGTGCGCGCTCCGTCAGCCGCAGGAGGCGTCGTGCCACCCGGAGCAGCTTCATATTTTGACGCGCATTTCGCCTGCACGTGTTCCGCAACAAAACGGCCGTCCGGCGCGGGCCGGCCTTCGACTAAAGCCTGAGATTTATCTACAAAGGTGTCGGGCAAAGGCTCACTACCTACATAACTCACCGGCAGCAACTTCCCTTCCCCTTGCAACACAAAATCGACGCGGCCCGATAGGCGGTGAATGCTGCCCGGTTCAACCGTGCCGCCCACGCGCATGCGATGGCTTAACGATGCCCCCTGCAGAGTCTGCAGTTCGGCGATGGTGTGATAGTAGGTTTTGCTCTCGCCGTATCCCAACCAGGCGAGAAAACCCAGCGAGAGTACGATGACGCCGATCCCGATTCCAAATTTCGCGCGTTTCTGCACAAGTACACCTCGCAAATGGCCCCGATGCCCAATTAAGCAGATTCTATCACAGCTCAAAAAAGCGAGTTTGGGGGCACACTGGGTGCGAAATTGCGCGCGGCTAGCGACTTGCGGGTACGGCAAGAACGTCCTGGAAGCGCGCAATTGCCGCATTGGCCGCAGCGGGATTGAAATCATCTAAGGCGAACGCCCGACCCTCGTCGAGCGCCAGTTCACAACCTAGCTGAGCGGAGGCGAACCGCTCAATCAGAGCAGTCAGGCTCACGGAAATAAACCCCAGACGCTTGGGTTTTAACGAGCGGCGAATCCTCGTGAAGAGCGTAGGAAGGCGTGAGATTAATTCGTTGTTTAAGAAATCCGGCCGGGCAGGTGGAGCGTCCAACGGGCATTCGAGTACGTGCGTCAGATAAATTCCGCGCCGCTGAAACTCCGATTGAATGGCATCGGCCGATTTTCCAGCGGTGGAAATGCCCGCAGCAGCAATCAAGTTCGCCGCTTCTCCTGAATGGGCTTCGTTAGGCGAATACAGAAATTCCGCAGGCGCTTGAGGAGAAACCGCCCCAAGCAACAGCGTATGAAGATGAATCGGCCGGTATCGCGTGGCCCATTCCAAACGCTGCAAACGTCGCGCAAGGTGTTCGGAAGAAGCGGGCTGGCCGCAGCCGTCGCACAAAATCTCTAAAGGATTCACGGTCATCGCTGCTTAGCAATGTAATGCAGCGGAAGAGCGAGAGCAAACAGAACGCGGAATTGCTGAAATTATGAGGAAACCGGCGCATCCGAAGGCAGCTTGGCGCGCAGGCACCATTTCAGTTCCTGGCTGATTTCGGTGACTTCCATTCCGGCCATGACGATAAATTT
>Ga0307475_10001172_pt1 | contig 15678 bp, 14 predicted proteins | sample atmos_gasesECM1C_FD_203317 | JGI IMG/M metagenome (GOLD analysis project Ga0307475, IMG submission 203317) | Hardwood forest soil microbial communities from Morgan-Monroe State Forest, Indiana, United States - atmos_gasesECM1C_515 | ecosystem: Environmental > Terrestrial > Soil > Temperate... | reverse complement strand
GTGCGCAATCCCGCAAGCTACACCTTTAAGGAGGGCTGGACCATTCCGACCGCGACCTGGACCGTCCAGGAGGAGCTGTTTACGCGCCACGCCGTTTTTGTCATTCGTCCAGTGAAAGGTGGGCACTTAAGTTTTGCAAAGGTCCGCCTCTCTGACAATTCGCCTTCCTGGTATCCCGACGGAACTATGCGGATGGAGGTGAACAATGTCGCGCCGATTGAAGATCAGGAGTACATGCCACCTTTGTCCTTGCTGAATAGCAGAGTGCACTTCTTCTACGTTGCGGGCTACGTGAGTGACTACTGGAGGAGCATCGGCAGGCTTCAGGCGGAGAAAGCAGAAAAGTTCATCGAGAAGACGAAATTCCTGGAGCGCGCGGCAAACGAGATTGCACCTCCTGGCGATCCACCGGAGACTAGACTGCGCAAACTTTACTCACGTGTTCAACAAGTTCGATATCTCAGCTACGAGCCCACAAAAACTGAGAAGGAAACTAAACGCGAACACCTAGAGGAGAACAAGAGTGCGGAAGACATTTTCCGTCGAGGTTATGGCTACGGCAATGAAATCAACTTCTTGTTCACCGCTCTGGCTCGCGCTGGAGGTTTCGACGCGTCGATTGTCGAGGTCGTTGATCGCCGTTCTGCTATTTTCGAATCAGAGGTACTAGATGCCTCGCAATTGAATGCGATGATTGTCCTTGTGCGACTGAAGGGGGAAAGCCTTTATTTTGATCCGGCCAGCCGTTTTTGTCCTTACGGCGTGGTGCCGTGGTTCGAGACGGACACAACGGGTGTCACTTGGGAAAAACTTGGTGGTCAAATTCTGGGGGTTCACACCCCCGCAACCGAATCGTCGACGATCGAGCGCAATGCCGAACTGAAACTGCAACCAGATGGAAGTCTGGAAGGCACGCTTGAGGTCGTTTTCAGAGGGCAGGAGGCTCTGGACCGTCGTTTGTCAGCGGCCAATGAGGATGAGGCCGGCCGTCGCAAATTGCTAGAGGACGAAATTAAGGATTTGACACCGCGTCGTGCCACGATCGACATCGATTCGGTAACAGGCTGGCAAGACTCCGAGCTACCGCTCCGAGTGAAATGCCACTTCCACGCATGGCGCTTCGCCGTCCTCACGCCCAAGCGGATGCTATTCCCCCTTGCGGTGTTCCAGGTGAGCCGAAAGAGTTTTTTGAGCCCGCTGAAAAGGGTTCAACCGGTGTACTTCAGATATGGCTCCAGCGAAGTGGATAAGATAACCATCTCGCTGCCGACTAACTACAGCCTGGAGGCCGTGCCTTCAGAAACTAACTACCAGACCCCATTTGCAGTTTTCCAGGCTAAGCGAACCGGCGAAGCTGGCATTGTGCGGCTCGAGCGTCACGCGATAATGAGCGAATACTACTTCCCCAAAGACTTCCACGCGTCGCTATGGAACTATTTTGAAAAACTGAGGCAGAGTGATGCAGAAAACGTCGTACTTCATCAATTGGAAGGAACGCAGGCTCGTCATTAGTGGGTTGCAGCTCACCCTGACCGGCGCGCTCGTCTTGACAAGCCCTGTCGCATCTGCCGGAACGCCTGATTGGCTGAAGCAGGCGGCACAGGCACCACTGCCCGCGTATCCCGATGACACGGATGCCGTGATGCTGCTCAACGAGACGTTCACCACAGTGTTAACTACGGGTGATATCCGCACGACTCATAGGAAGGCATACAAGATCTTGCGACCGGAAGGACGCTCCTTCGGGACCGTGTCCGTGTACTTCGACAGTGAAACGCAGCTTACGTTCCTGAAGGGCTGGAGTATCACCTCGCAAAGCGAAGAGTATGAGGTCAAGGAGAGCAGTGCGGTCGAGACAAGCGCATTCTCTGAGAATCTGTACGCGGACACACGCTTCAAGGTGCTTCAGATCCCGGCGTCCCAGCCGGGTAGCGTAATCGGCTATGAATATCAGCAGCGGCAGAGACCTTCGGTGTTGCAGACCGTCTGGTCTTTCCAGGATCAGGTTCCTGTACGACGGGCTCGCTTTGTTTTGGAGCTGCCGTCGACGTGGAAATATACGGCGTACTGGCGAAATCATGCGGCAGCAAGCCCACAACAGGCCGGAGAGAATCGCTGGACATGGGAGCTTGCAGACCTTGAACCCATCCAAGAGGAACCAGAGATGCCCGCTTGGCGATCCGTCGCAGGCCAACTTGGAATTTCGTTTTCTCCGAGGTCCACGGGAGGACGGGAGAGCAACCAAGGCTCGTGGGCGCAAATCGGTCGGTGGTACGCCGACTTGGCCAGCGGTCGGCTCGCGATTACCCCCACGATCCGTGACAAGACACGTGAGCTTATTAGCGGCACAAACGACGCAATGGAGAAGATCCGACGGCTAGCCTCCTATGTTCAACACAGTATCCGCTATGTAGCGATCGAGATTGGCACCGGGGGATTCCAGCCACATGCAGCACAGGACGTGCTAGCCAGCGGCTACGGAGATTGCAAAGACAAGGCGACGCTGCTCAATGCCATGCTGCACGAGGCCGGCATTGATTCTTACTTCATGTTGATCAATAGCGACCGCGACTATCTGTCGCGTGATTTTCCCAGCCTTCTGAGCTTCAATCACGTGATTCTGGCGATCCGTCTGCCACGGCCGGCTGACAACCAGGGGTTGCTTGCAACTTTGCCCGAAGCAAAGCCCGGACCGCTCCTTATCTTCGACCCCACAGACAGTTCCACATCCCTTGGCTATCTGCCACCCATTCTGCAATCGAACGACGGCTTGTTGGTGACTGACGAAGGCGGCGAGATGGTGAAGCTACCCCTGCTGCCACCGACGACCAATCGCCTCCTGCGCGAAGCAACTCTCACTTTGGACAAGTCTGGAAACTTGCAAGGCACTGTCAGTGAATTGCGTAGTGGCTTTCCTGCCGCGCAGCTGCGCGAACGCTTGCTGAATCTGCCGAAGGCGCAGCGCCAGAAGGTCTTCCAGGATCTGCTGACCGACCTCCTCGACGGTGCCGTCCTCACTCGCGCTTCTCTCTCCGGTTTGGAGGATTTTGGCGGTGCGCTAGGCATCGAATATGGTCTGATGGCTAACGCATATGCCCAGCACGCCGGTCAGCTTTTTCTGTTTCGCCCTTGCGCGCTTGGCCGCAAGAGCAGTGATCTACTGGAGGGAAAAGCTCGCACGCAGGCGGTGGTATTCTCTGATGTAACTTCGGAGAGCGACGTCTTTGATATCTCCTTCCCCGCCGAGTACACCATCGACGAGCTTCCTGAGCCTGTTAGGTACGAATATCGTTTCGCGACCTACAAGAGCGAACTGCGTGCCGCGGAACACGCGCTTCACTACGACCGCACATACGAGCGCAAAGAACTTCGAGTGCCGGTGGAGCGCCTAGCAGATTTAAAAACCCTTTATCGCCGGATTGCAGACGATGAACGTGCATACGCAATCTTGAAATCTTCAAAGCCCATTTCCTCGTTGGCTCCCCGACCTTTGCTACCGGAAGCACCATAGCATCTCTTCCCCCGCGCGCTAGCTCAATCGTACAGTCATAAACAGCAGGCCTTTGCCGGCGACGAAAGAAATCCGCTAGTTACTCACATGGATCGGCCGGATTCGGTCGGGCGCAAACGGCATTGAACTTATCAGCAAGCGACACAGGCAACACTGGACTCTCATTTTTGATCAGGCGAGTGGCTGTTCGACGGAGGAGTCTGAAGGTCCATAAGAATGAGTTGGGACCGGCACGACTGTAATTGCCGGGCTCATGAGCGGTCCGTGGACAGTTCAACAGGCCGCCCAACCTGTAGACTGTTGATCTTTGGGTGGAGCGAAAACAAGTTCCTCATCTCCGCGTGATGGGTCCAACCATTCGGTTTCTTAGGCCAGACTTAGAACCCTTCCGGGCGTCCTTTAAGCAAGAGGTCGAGGAATATTAGAATAGAAACTTGCCTCTTACTTCTTCGCAGGTAAAAGGTTCCTGAGCACGGAGGCCAGTTGTTCAGCGAGACGGCCTGTTTTGGCGACGGATTCAAGTTGCCTGTAGATGTCCTCAGCATCACCCTGCTTACGAACGCCGACACTGCATACGACTACCACGTGGTGCTGAGAGTAAATTCGATAAACGACGCGGTGGTTGCCAAACTGATGCTTCCAATAGCCGGCCAGCGAGCCGCGCAGCGGCAGTCCATATCCCTCAGGATCAATGGCGAGCTTCTTCTCCAAAACCTTTCGCAGTTGATTACGGACACTGCCGTCGAGAGCTTTGATGTCCGCTGCGGCGTCCGGCGTGTACCTAAGTTCAAAGGCAGGTTGTCGGTGCGCCTGTTGTGGTGATGGCGCAGCCGGCGATGGCTGTTTTCGGCCTCTGCTCATTTGCCAAAAACATCAGCGGTTGTAAGCAGCCGGCCAGCGGCAACGTCCTCGTCAATGGTCTTGGACAGGGTTAGCAATCGGTCAGTAAGTTCACGGTCGGCCAGAATCTCCAGAGTGGCAAGCATTGATTCACGCTCGTTCACCAGGGAGTCCAGAAAGTCTTTGTCCACGAGGTACTTTGGTGGCTGGCGACGGTTCTCCACTAACACGACGCGGTTTGCAGTCGCTTCTTTCAAGTACGTCTTCAGCTTGTCTCGAAGGTCGGTCGCTGTGACTTTCTTAACGGCAATGGAAGCCCGCGCCATCGAAAGCCTCCCCAATGTACGCTATGCACAATCTAATGTACATTTGATGAGCAACGCTGTCAAGCTTCGGGCTGGTGGCGCAGGCGGTTCGAGTGCAGCCTGGGGACGAAGCCGTACACTTTTGCCATCCGAGCCCCGGTCTCTGAAGGTGGATTATCCGCCAATTGCTGGCGGCGGATAGTCCGACAGGAGCTGCTTGATTGTTGTAGCAGGCTCGGCTGGCACTGGCTGGCGTGTACGAGCGTCGCCTCACGGAGAATCTACTCGACGCCCTGGCGCACCAGCTTCCGGTCAACCTTCGCAGGCGTCTGGTCAAAACAGCCAAGGTCGTGATGAGCGACACTGGTCTCGCTGCATATCTACAGAACCTCGAATCGCTGATCGGCTCTTGAAACACTCGTCATCACCGAGGAGTGACCAAGACGAGAGGCTTCTTCCACCCGGACCAGAAAGTTCTCAACGCAACCCGGAACAGCTTGTGCACGGCATTCAATCGACGGCGAGGCCGTTGTGCGTGCAGGGCCAGCAATTGCTGACGGAGAGCCAGGTTTTCGAGGACGAGGTCCTCCCGGGAACGGAAACCGCTGACCATCCACCCAAGGAGATGCCGGAGCGACACGATCATCGCACGAATCTTACCTATGAGTCCGAATCGAGCGTTGCGCCAAGTCATTCATTTTGCAGGTGTACGACGTTTTGGCGAGGCACAACCTGTTCAGCGATCATTGTAGAGACGCTGCTCCGCCTCTTTTCTTTGACCGCGGAAACTTCCGCTAAACCCAAGCCTGGTTTCCAGCCACAGAGCCGATCTTGTCGTGTCTCATGGGATGGGCTTACGCCTTGAGGCCATCCTTTTGCGACGCGCGACAATAATAAACACGACCACTACAAACAGAATACCCGCGATAATGCGAATCGTAGTCGGATTCATCGATGCATTCTCCCTAAAATAAGGTTATGCGGCATGGATTGCGGAACGACCTGCCACATATTTACAGAATTTCCCCCAGTCCTTGGAACGGAATGAGTGACACGAAAATACGGTGAAAACTACCAGCAACCGGAAACCCAAATGAAAGGTGACAATTACACAGCATAAGCTCTATTCCTTCGGTGGGGCCGATTGAAAACTAGTGAACTGCCCCTCACTGACACGGCTTCTCCCCAACTCCACTTTCGGTTGACCAGTCTTATTTCCCGACCTCCTCAGTAGGCAACACACGAACTCCGATCAGAACCTTGCACGCGACTTGTTTACCGTTAAGTTGCGCCGCCAGGAACTGCCATTGCGCAAGGGCATTCAGAGCAGATCGCGCCCTTCCATCCAGTGCGCGAATTGCGCGCGAAGCGGCTAGCTTGCCGTTTTCATCAATGATGCCGGTCACGAACACTAGGCCTGAATTCGCGGTAAGCCCAGTTTTTGGCACCGTCGCCTGGACCTTCTTTAGCACAACGGGTGGCGTAAGTAAGCCATTCGACAAGCCGTTGCCGGCCGGGGCCGGACTTATCAGGGCGTACTGCATGGACCAGTCGGGGCCGCCGCCGGCGTCGGTCATTGGTATGTAAACGGTGTAAACGGTGTCAGTGCGGGAAAACACGCCGAGGTCGCGACTGGCTCCGCCACTGCTACCGCCTGAAATTATCGTAAGTGCGTAAGAACCATGTGGAATAGGACTTGTTGCGGCCGCTGGCCCACTGCTTCCTAGCATGTCACCTGAGATGGAAATCCCCGGAAGACTTTTGTTTTCCGTAGCCGCAGCCGAGGCCGTGCCAGTGCTAGAACTGGCCGGCGGGACGACGCCCGAGGAGGACTTGTTACTCGCCACCACGGAATGCCGATCGCTCGCTTCAGCTTTGGTTCCAGTCCCATTCTCCATGCTCACGTGCGGCAAGTTCTGTCCTGCCTTTGAGGAGCTCGCACTTGCAGGATTCTCACTAGTGATATCCGGCGTAGTCGTCGCAACGGTTGTCGCCTCTCTCGATGGTCCGATGACGAATCTGGAGGCTAGTTCTGCGTCAGGAATAACAGGAGCGGGTTCGGGAGGAACGTGGACGGCATTAATGATTACCGCCGCCTTTTGCGCATTCACCTCCGGTCCCATGGTGTCGGCCAACACCGGTACCGTGGGTTCGGAGACGGCCCTCGTTTCTCGCAGCACCGGTTTAACCGGAGCCAGCAATAATTTTGGCTTGTCGTTGGGCGGCACCGGAATTTGCGCCGGAGGTTCGCCGGCTCTGAAACTTAATAGTGCTTCTGGGTTCGATGGTTCACGATGTTCAAGCTGCGGGGCAACGGGCCCCTGCACCGCTCGATGAGGAAGCATCACCATGCTTGGCAGCCGGAGAGGATAAGTCATCTTTGGGGGGAAGGCCAAATCCGGCCGACGGATCGTCTGCACTCCCTTGCTCGAATCCGGGGGGTTGGAAACGATTTCTTGTGGCGCAGCATAGTCAGGCTTTGGCCAATTGGCGGTGTATAGCGCGGCTGTGGGCAAAAGGTTCGCGACGTCAGGCGTTTTGTGCCCACGTGCGTGTTCTATCTTGGTACCTTCGCTGGCCTCTCCCATGACTGGCAGAGCTGGGAGCTGCAACGGCTGATATACGACCTCGAAATCACGGTCGAGATCTCTCGGAGTACTTGGCACCCTACCAAGCCATGATGGAAAAAGGATCGGCAGGGAAGCGAGCGTTGCGGCAGTGGCCGTATGCAGAAGCGTCGAAAGGAATAGTCCTTTTCGCGGAGTGACCCTGGCGGGTAACAGCTCGAGTTTCGGCGTTCGAATCTGTTTCCGTATAACTACGGAAGGCGCCAAGCGTCCGATCGGGGAGCGTACTTGCATCAAGCCCTTATTGAAATTGCGCACGATCACTGTTGATTCTGCGGGCCTCATCGCAGAGCTTAAATGCACAACACCGGTGCTGGGATGGGGCATCATTGGAGGAGTGTTGGGCGCAGTACGGAAAAAGTGGCTGTCGGGTTCAGCACCATGTTGACGCCCGAACTGCCGGTCAACGAGATCTTGTCCACAACGATGTTTCCAATCGTGAAGCTGTTTCCACCTGATCCACCGGCCAGGGATAGGCAGCTGGTGTTTGTGCCGCAAGTGGCTCCGTTGCCGTTGTGGAAATAAATGAAACCCGAGAAGACAAAGGTTCCGCCGCCGCCCAAGATGGCACAGTTTCCACCGAAACCGGCCGTGCAACTTCCGCCGTTAGCGGCAGTTGAACGATTTTGAAAGAATAGAAAGCCGCGGTTGCCATCGGGAGATCCATACTGGCCAGTAGCGCCTATGCCTGAGGTGCCACCACACGGACCGAGGAGGACGTTGCCCGGAATCGTAGCAGGAACCTGCGATGGGGTCGCTGAACCGCTGGGGCACCGCAGCAACACGGATGGCACATAGCCAGTTGCTGCAGGGGACAAGGTGCCGTTAATCTGATACGCAACGACACAGTTATTGGGAGTCCCGGAAGCGGCGCCGGGGCCTTGCGTAACCGACGTGCACGCGCTAGAGCCGCCGCTACTTGAGCCGATCGACGCGCTGCCAGAGGTGCTAAAGTAAAACATTACACCTTTGCTGCCGTCGCCGTTGACGGTGCTGATGCGTGCGGCGGAACCCGAACCCAAGCTGAGGCCCTGCGAGCCGACGTAGTACAACCCTGGGTCGAAAACTGCAGTTCCTGGTGTGGTTGAGACAACTCCGACGTTCTGCCAAGTAACTCCCCCGTCTAGCGTGGTACCACCAGAGCAGGTTCCGTCGGATTGACGAGTGCACACCATCGGGCTAAACGATGCCGGACAGGCGCTACCAGAATTACCCGTCACCGCGATTGCCATGTACACGAACCCATTTGAGGTGCATGCTGACGGCAGGATCAGTGCGCCTACGGCATAAGCAGTGTTCGCCTGCCAGTTCGTACCGCGGCGATTAAACCTGGGGCGGGAGCCCCCAAAGGGAAGGTTCAAACAGGCATTTGCGCCCGGAGCCACTGGTCCGGTGGAGCAGCTCGCGTAGTTTCCCGGTCTGAATTCAACACAGCCAACGGGATCCGGACAGCCGTTCACAGCGAATGGCACGGGCGTAGCCGTGCCAGCGGTAGCGGGGGCGCTAGTCGGGGCGGCGACCGCGGCAAAGGGATCGCCAAATGGATTTGCGCCGGGAATCCAGTGACCTGCGGTACCCACGTTTACTCCCGTTGGCCTGGCAGCGGGTCCTCCGAATACGGCGAAATCGGACCCGTTGTTAGTGGGCCCTGCCTGGTGGAGATCCACCGTGCCAACACTCACGGCAGTGGCGCTGCTGGAGTCAACTTGGACGGAACGCTGAGGCCCTCCAAGAATCGTGACCGAGGCTGTGCCGTTTACCTGAAGTGATGGGCTTGCCGTCCTGTGCAACACGACAAGAGGTACGGGAGCGGTTATCACGTTCAAGCCGCAGCTTGCGGAAGCTGTTACGTTGACGGTAGTTATGGGAGAGCCGATTCTCGTAAAGTATGTTGCCACGGGGTCCGTGACGGTCACCTTGAGGTATGGGTTGGCGATCGTCCCGAAGCCAGCCGGGATGCCGCTCACGCCCGGCAAACTAGCTGGAAAACTCACGCTGACGTTGGCCCCCGCATAACCGTTGAACGATGCGTATTCACAAGGCACAGAATTCCGTTTAGCGCTGCAATCGAAGCTCGACCCGATCCAGGAAAAATCGAGCGTGGGGAAATCGGTGCTTGCGGTTGGATCGGTGCCCTTCAAGAACACATCCGCCGCGCCGGCCTCGCAGGCGGCATCTGCCGCACCCTGTGCCATTTGGCGGTGTGCCCAGACTTGCGTGTAATCGGTGGCCAGGCCAAGCACCGCAAGCAAGAAGAATGCGATGAGGATGACAATAAACAGGAATGCTTGTCCCTGCTGCGTAGACCATCGTTGCAAACTGGCGCGGCCGCGTTTCATGCTATTGAGCCACCATTCGCCCTTCCGCATATGTGGTCATCGTCGCAGCCCCTATATATTTCGGGAGAAACGGTACGTAAGCGTAGGTTAGGGTCACGCGCACGCGGTTCGGCGGGGTGTAACTACCATCGGGAGCCGTCACCGCGATGGAAATGGCGGTGACGTCATGCATGGAAGCAGCGGCGAAAGTCTGTACCTTCGTTTGGGTGCCACTCGGGTCCGCTCCGCTATGAACAATGGCATAACGAACGCCTTCGTTGGCGGCATCGGCAAGAACTGAGTAGGTGTACATAAGCCAACCCAGCTCGAAGACCCACAACACGACGGTGATAATTACAACGAGCATCAATAAGGATTCGATTAGGGCCTGACCCCTTTGGCCTTGCAAGCGAAGGTGCGTTCGTTCGCGCATGCTAGTAAAGCGACCTCATGGAGACTTGGCGATGGAATTTCAAGTTGGGTGGCAGAATTACGGTAAATGCCGTGCCAGGAATAATCGGCGTAACGGTGTACTCCACATCGACGCGGTCAAGCACGTAAACGGGCTGCTCTGGATCCGCGGCAGGCGCTGGGAACGCGTATGCCGGGCCGAACTGATCGCATTGAGCAATGTGGGTGGTCGAATCGACGCCCTTGGCACTAGAGCACACCTGAACGGCGACGGTGGACGTTGTGGCGCCATGCACAGCATTGGTCACATTCTCCCAGACCAGATCGCGAACCGTCGCGGTTGGGGGGGCTGTCGCCTTGCCTGCCGCCCCACCTTGCGTGGCGTATTGCACACCCATCCGAGGTGCAGCGGAGAGGGCCAGCACCATGAACCAGAGGTAACCCCAATTGATGATATTGAAGCCGATTCCGAGCAGTAGCGGCAACGTAAGTGCGGTTTCGACGAGGCTTTGCCCTTCCTGCCCTTTAAAGCGACGCCCGTGGATGAATTCTCGTTGCCACATAGTCATTTCTCTAACTACTGCGTTGCTGCCTCTACGCGAGCAAATTCAATACTGTCGCCAACAAGCGTGGAAGTTGATTCGAGCATGCCGGACGGCAGCTCGAGCACCCCTGCCGCTTTCCAGAACACCCGGGTCATTCGGAACGGGCGCATGTCCCGCCTCACCGCAATGACCCGCCAGTAGTGGTCCAGAACAGCAATGTCTATCGGAAACAGCATCCCCAGAGTATGCACACCTTGCGAGGGTACGATAAGCAGGCCATCGCCTCGCTGGAGTTCGCGCTCCCCAAGCAAACCGACAATTCGTGTCATTCCCGTCTCGGCCACTCGAACGCGCTGGCCGAGAACCGTTCCCCGCGTAGCGTTTGTTGCGCAGACCACTTTTTTTTGCCATCTCATGGCTACTTCAGCGTTTCCGAGAATAGTTTGTGCAGGGCGATAATCGCCGGCCCCAGCGCTACCACGAAAATCATAGGGAAGATGAAAAGGACCAAAGGGATAAGCAGTTTGACTCCGGCTTTGGCCGCCACTTCTTCGGCGGCCTGCGTGCGGCGTGTGCGGAGCGTATCTGAAAACTGTCCGAGCGCGTTTGCGATGGGTGTACCGAAGCGCTCCGTCTGCACCAGCATGGCGACAAACTGCCTCACAAAATCGATATCAACTCGCTCCGCCATGCTGCGCCAGGCGTCGAGACGCGGTTTTCCGGCACGCTGTTCGCGGTTAATGATCTGGAACTCCTCGGCCAACGCGGGCGAGGTCATCCTTATTTCTTCGCCGACCCGCGCCATTGCCTGGTCGATGCCCAAACCGGCCTCCATACAGATCACTAGCAGATCGAGCGCGTCAGGCAGCGCGCGTCGGATGCCTCCCTGCCGGCGAGAAATCAACTTCGTAAGCACAACATCGGGAGCGATAAAACCGAGGACCACTCCCACCAAAATTGCCGCTATCATGTTGTCGCCGAAAAAACTTCCTGCAACTATCGCGGCCACCGGCAACAACATCTTTGTCGCCGTAAAAATCTCGAGGTGCTCCGCCTTCCGAAATCCCGCCAGCGTGAGGCGATAGGCCAAATCCTCATCGGAGCCAGACACAAGGCCGCGAATCGGCTTCAAAATACTGGTGATTCCAACCGCCGCTCGAGCAAGCCCGCTTGTTGGAGTCTCTACGATGACCGGTGAGATGGGCTGGGGCGGAGCTGAAATTTCCATCAGGCGCGCATCAACGGCGTCTTTCCCACTCAAGAGCACGATGAGCGCGGCAACAATCAGAAACACCGTGATGCCCACCGATATCAGGAGTAGAAGCATGCGACTTGGTCCTTAGTACTTGACATTTACAATCTTCCGTATCACTACGATACCGATCACCATTGCGCCCCCCGCATAAGTCACCAACTTTTGCCCGAGCGGGTCTTCGAACAAAGCTTTTCCATAGCCTGGATGCAGGAAATTCATGCCGATGAACATGACGAATGGCAACGCGCACAAAATCCAGCCGGTCAGCCGACCCTGTGCCGTGCGAATCCGCATTTGTCCGCCAACGCGCACTCGCTCGCGAATCACATGCGAGGTCTTGTCCAGGATCTGCGCCAAGTTGCCACCCGTCTCCTTCTGAACCAGAATCGCGGTGACCAGGAACTGCAGATCGGCAACCGGGACGTGGCGGCTAAGATTGGCCATGGCTTCGCGAAAAGGCAGCCCGAAACTCTGCTCGTCCGCGGCACGGCGAAACTCCGAACGTAAAGGTTCGTCGGACTCTTGAGCTATCGTCTCGACGGCCGTCGGCAGGGCTTGTCCTGCGCGTAATCCGCGCGACATCAGATCGATCGCTTCCGGTAGTAGTTCCGAGAAACGCCGCAGTCGGCGCTTGCGCTTTTGCAGCAGAAAAATGTAGGGGATCGCACCTAGCGCCAGACCGGGGATCCAGCCGAGCAGCCCCGGCGCAATCCACCAATTACCCAAAACAGCGCCCAAGCCAATAAGCGCCAGCGTGCTGAACACGATCCGGCCCACGGTCCACTGCAGATCGCATTGTTCAATCAACAATTGAAGGCCCACAGCAGCACGGTTGTTGCGGAGGAATTTGTCGAAACTGGGAATCGTACTGAACGTTACTTCCTTAACTATATCCAGCTCGTCGCGCCCGGATGAAACCCTGTTGCGATCGAGCGAGGCCAACCGGGAATGAATCAGTTTGTCCGCCTTCGAGGGTTCGGTAAAGAACGCGACCACGGCAAATGCCGTGACCAAAATAATGAAAAAGATGCTGACAAGCGTCACGACTGAACCTCGTAGACGTGTTCGAATATATTTGGCGGAAGCTGGATGCCCGATGCCTTCAGTCGTTCGCTGAAGGTAGGCCGCAGACCAGTAGCGCGAAAGCGGCCGAGTACTCGGCCGTTCGCCCCGATGCCGAGACGTTCAAATACGAAAATGTCTTGCAGTGTCACCATGTCATCCGAAACGCCGGTCACCTCGGAAATTTGCGTCACTCGTCGAGAGCCGTCGCTGAGCCGCGCCACTTGGACAATGATGGACACTGCCGATGCGATTTGCTGCCGAATGGCCCTGTCGGGCAGATTGATTTCGGCCATCAAAGACATGGTCTCGAGACGCGCGATCGCGTCGCGTGGATTGTTAGCATGAATGGTAGTCAGTGACCCATCGTGGCCGGTGTTCATGGCCTGCAGCATGTCCAAGGCTTCGCCGCCGCGCACCTCGCCCAGCACGATGCGATCCGGCCGCATACGAAGAGCATTGATCACCAATTCGCGCTGACGCACTGCGCCTTTGCCCTCGACGTTCGGCGGACGGCATTCCATTCGGACGACATGCGGCTGCTGCATCTGCAATTCGGCGGAATCCTCGATCGTAACAATGCGTTCCCGCTTGGAAATAAAACTTGATAGCACATTCAGCAAAGTCGTCTTGCCCGCGCCCGTGCCTCCCGAGACAATGATGTTGAGTCGGGCCTTGACCGCGCTCTTAACCAGTTCCAACAGGGGAGACGTAAGCGTATGCTTGGCAAGCAGTTGGTCAACCCCGATCGGTGTGCGGCCAAAACGGCGGATCGACATGATAGGGCCGTCGATAGCGAGCGGCGGGATGACTACGTTTACGCGCGAGCCATCGTCCAGGCGCGCGTCGCACATCGGCGATGACTCATCCACGCGCCGGCCTACGTTTGACACGATCTTGTCAATAATGTGTCGAAGGTGCGCTGCATCCTTAAAAGACACACTCGTAAGTTCGAGTACTCCGCCGCGCTCGATGTAAACCTGGCGGTGAGTGTTGACCAGAATGTCGGTAATGGACGCATCTTGCAGGAGCGGTTCGAGGGGCCCCAGTCCGAAGACCTCGTGCAACACCTCGCGGCAGATTCGCTCCTTTTCCGCACCGCTGAGCGGCACGTTAGCAGCACCAATCAGGTCGAGGATCACATTTTGTACTTGCGTTCGGGCGCGGACATCTTGCAGTGAAGTGAGTTTCTCGAGGTCGATCTTGTTCAATAAGTCGCGGTGCAGAGCTGTCTTGAGCTCCTGGTGTGACTTGAATGAAGGCGCGCTGGTCCCTTGCGGCTGAGGAGCTGATGTGGATGCAAATCCGAATGCCATGCCGTTCATTCCTCGCGATCAAACTATCTGCTAAACAGCGCCTTCATACCGTAGGCAGATTGGGACGCAGCCGGGGCCTTGCTCTTGTCATTTCCATCGCTATTCGTTAATTCGTACGCCCACTTGTGGATGGCTGCGCCGAAATCCGACTTTTCTCCTGAAGAAATTGGCGCTCCCGTATTGATGGCCCGAATTACTTCGTTGTAGCTGTTTGGCACCCGCAGCGAGATCTCGCGACCCAAAGCTTTTTCTATGCGGTCATCGCTCAGCGGGCCTTTCTTGGAATGACGATTGAGCACGACGTGGATGCTGCTCGAGCTATAACCGAGTTTGGATAGGTGTTCGATGTAGCGGACGGTGTTACGTACCGACGGCAATTCGGCGGTCATTACGATCGCAACCTGTTCGGACTGCGAAATGCATGCCCGTGTCCCGTCGGTTAGGCCGGGCGGGCAATCGACGATCACGAAATGATAGGTGTCGGCGAGGAATGCGAGCGTATGTTCGACAGTGGCGGGCGACACGCCATGAGTCGCATCAACCGATTCGGGCGAGTCGAGGAGATCAAGCCCGGAATCATGGTGCAAGAGAAAGCCCCGTAACAGCTCTTCGTCCAAGTGATCGGCGTTGCTGGCAAGTTCGTAAAAGCTGTACTGGTGGCGACCTGTGCCGATATAGAGTGACGCATCACCCAGCGCGGGGTGCTGGTCTACTAACAGGCACTTTCGCTTCCCCTCACGGGCCAGTTCCAGCGCTAAGTGCAAAGCCAGCGAGGTGACTCCGGTGCCGCCCTTTGAACCGACAAAGGTAATAACCTTTCCACGAACTGTCGACCGCGCTCTCTTCTTCTGCTTCGCTTCCACACGCGCCAATCCATCGACCACCCGGTCGTGCTGGACTGGCTTCAGCAGATATTCGGCGCAACCTGCTCGCATGGCGGCGATAATCGCTTCAGGCTCTGGATAAGACGACACCGCAAAGCTGTGCACGTCTGGATATTCGGAGCGCAATCGCTCCGTCATCCAGATTGCTTCTTCGGTATTCCGGTCGTAATCAATGAAACAAATGCGTGTCTGTGCCAGGTCAAGAGCGCGGACTATCTCGCGCTCAATACCTACATAATGGTCCAGGTTTCCAAAAATAACCGCCCCGGGTATGCCCCCCATGAAATGAGACAAAGCCTCGTACGACATAGTGTCGAGGCACACCCCCATTACACCGATTCGGGCTGACCTTTCAACCGTGGCCATGGTCATTTGCTCCCGTTCCCGCTAGGGGTTTTCTGATCGAATTGTTTTTGGTCCAACGGGGTGATCGGCGATTTGGGCATTTCGGGCGCAGGACCCGGCGCGACCGCCGGGTCCACGATGCTTGGCGTAACGATCACCACCAGTTCGGAGTTCAGCTGGTTTATGGACTTGGAGCGAAATAGCTGTCCCAAAATCGGAATATCTCCAATACCTGGCACTTTGGAAAACTGCGCGGTCG
>Ga0307475_10001171_pt1 | contig 15679 bp, 11 predicted proteins | sample atmos_gasesECM1C_FD_203317 | JGI IMG/M metagenome (GOLD analysis project Ga0307475, IMG submission 203317) | Hardwood forest soil microbial communities from Morgan-Monroe State Forest, Indiana, United States - atmos_gasesECM1C_515 | ecosystem: Environmental > Terrestrial > Soil > Temperate... | reverse complement strand
GCGTCACTTGCGCCGCATTTCTCGAACGCATGAAAAAGGAAGGCCTCGGCAAGTTCGATGACGTTGCCGGTGCCACCAAGACCGGAATCTTCCACGGCGAGAAGCTCGTCGGCGCCACGCTGAATCCGACGCTCGACTTGCTGTCAGAACCGGAGCGACTCGTCCTCGGCTACGCCGCGCTACTCCCTCCGGATTCGATACCGCTACCATGGCTGCGCGCTTTGGCGGCGAAAGATTTTCCCGAGCTTGGCCGAGACGCCGAACCCGGCTACGATGACCCCTGGCTCAACCTGGTTAACCGCCTCCTTGGGCTTCGCCTGATTCAGACCATCGGCTTCACCGAGGATGGTCGCACGCCGCGGCTCCTTCGCATGCACCGGCTGGTGGGCGAATTGGTGCGCAGGAGCGACAAGGAGATCGAACGCCATCGAGACTGTTTGTCCAACCACGCTCGCAATCGGTGCGTCTTTCTGGACAAAGGTTGGTTGGAGTGGGGCAATCGCTGGGAGATCGGTCCCTTGGCTTCGCTAGCCCACCTGCGGTTGGACAACAAAGATTGGGATCATGGCCCCTGGTTAGCCACACAAGCCGCCATGCGATTGTCGGATCTAGGCATGTATTCCTCTGCGGAGCCGCTCTACCGCCGGGTGTTGGAGGTCCGCGAGCGGGTCCTCGGGCCGGAGCATCCCGATACGTTGAACAGTGTCAACAACCTAGCCTTTCTGCTCGACAGAAAAGGGGACTATGCGGGCTCGGAGCTACTCTACCGCCGGGCGTTGGAGGGAAAAGAGCGGGTCTTGGGGCCGGAGCATCCCGACACGCTGACCAGCGTGAGCAACCTAGCCTCGTTGCTCGACAGCAAAGGGGACTACGCAGGCTCAGAACTGCTCAACCGCCGGGCGTTGGAGGTTCGTGAGCGGGTCTTGGGGCCGGAGCATCCCTCCACCCTGACCAGCGTGAACAACTTGGCCGCACTGCTGAACAGCAAAGGGGACTATGTCAGCGCGGAGCCGCTCTACCGCCGAGCGCTGGAGGTTCGCGAGCGGGTCTTAGGGCCGGAACATCCCGACACGCTAACCAGCGTGAGTAACCTAGCCTTGTTACTGTCCAGAAAAGGGGACTACGCGGGGGCAGAGCCGCTCGACCGCCGGGCATTGGAGGTTCGTGAGCGGGTCTTGGGACCTGAACATCCCGACACGCTTGGAAGCCTGAACAACCTAGCCTTTCTGCTCGACAGAAAAGGGGACTATGCGGGCGCGGAGCCGCTCTACCGCCGGGCGCTGGAGGTCTTCGAGCGGGTTTTGGGGCCGGAGCACCCCAGCACGCTGACCAGCGTGAGCAACCTAGCCTCGTTGCTCGACAGAAAAGGGGACTACGCAGGCTCAGAACTGCTCAACCGCCGGGCGCTGGAGGTTCGCGAGCGGACCTTGGGGCCGGAGCATCCCGACACGCTTGGAAGCGTGAACAACCTAGCCTTTCTACTGTACAGCACAAGGGACTATGCTGGCGCGGAGCCGCTCTACCGCCGGGCCCTGGAGGCAAACGAGCGGGTCTTGGGGCCGGAGCACCCCAACACGCTGAGCAGCGTGAACAACCTAGCTGCACTGCTGGAAGGCAAAAGGGACTACGTCGGTGCGGAGCCGCTCTACCGCCGGGCGTTGGAGGGAAAAGAGCGGGTCTTGGGGCCGGAGCATCCCGACACGCTGAGCGGCGCGAACAACCTAGCCTTGTTACTCGACAGCAAAGGGGACTACGTCGGCGCGGAGCTGCTTTGCCGCCGGGCGCTGGAGGCAGGCGAGCGGGTCTTGGGACCGGAGCATCCCGACACGCTGACCAGCGTGAACAGCCTAGGCTTATTGCTGTTTCACAAAGGGAACTACGCGGGCGCCGAGTCGCTTTGCCGCCGAGCGTTGGAGGCTCGCGAGCGGGTCCTGGGGCCGGAGCATCCTGACACGCTGACCAGCGTGAACAACCTAGCTGCACTGCTGGAAGGCAAAAGGGACTACGTCGGTGCGGAGCCGCTCTACCGCCGGGCGTTGGAGGCCCGCGAGCGGGTTCTGGGGCCGGAGCATCCTGACACGCTGACCAGCGTGAGCAACCTGGCCGCAGTGCTGGATAGGAAAGGGGACTACGCGGGCGCCGAGTCGCTTTGCCGCCGAGCGTTGGAGGTTCGCGAACGCGTCTTCGGACCGGAGCACCCCGACACGCTGACTAGCGTGAACAACCTGGCCGCAGCGCTGGACAGCAAAAAGGACTACGCTGGCGCCGAGCCGCTCTACCGCCGGGCGCTGGAGGCAATAGAGCGGGTTTTGGGTCAGGACCATCCCAACACGCTGAGCAGCGCGAACAATCTGGCCATCTTGCTATTTAACAAAGGTGACTACGCTGGCGCCGAGCCGCTCTGCCGCCGCGCGTTGGAGGTTCGCGAGCGGATCTTTGGGCCGGATCATCATGCCACGCTGAATAGCGTGAACAACCTGGCCGCAGTGCTGGATAGGAAAGGGGACTCCGCGGGCGCGGAGTCACTCCACCGCAGGGCGCTGGAGGCAAACGAACGGGTATTTGGTCCGGAGCATCCCAACACGCTGACCAGCGTAAACAGCCTGGCGACATTTCTGTTCCGCAAAGGTCACTCCGAGGACGCAGAAGCGCTCTACCGTCGAGCGGTCGAAGGCCGGAAGCGCGTTTTAGGGCCGGAGCATCCCGACACCGTGGCCAGCGTAAATAACCTAGCCTCGTTCCTATATTTTGCGGCATTGCTGAAGAGCGAGCGTCCGGAAGAGTGCTGAATAACAACACCTATCGGTGCGAAGACCCGTGCTCGCGACTGGGGGAAACAAAATACCCCAGTTTCCGAAAGCGGGGGCGCAGGCGCTCAAACGAAGCCAAAGCCATGCCGCACGTCGACGAATTCCCTCCCGTGGCGCAGCGCCGCGGCCGCGACACCGAATTGATCGAAGAGTCGCGGATGCGACTGGAGCGATTCGGTTGCCGGACAAGTAACTTCCTGAGTCGAAAGCATGTGGTTTAGGGCGCGCATGACTTCCCCAGACAGGAGACCTGAATAACCATGGACTTAGCGGAGTTTGTCAGGAGGGGGATTCTGCCTATTCCTTGACACAGCCAAATGGTTAGTTTACCTTTCGGATCGGTTCCCCATTAGCTAACCCCACAAGGGTGTGTATATGTATGGCTACATACGCGTTCTGTGCTGTTTACTCCTGACGTTCCAAGCCAACGCCCCTCTCACACAGGAGCAAGCGACGACAGGCAAAACGTCGTATGGCACGAGGAGGTAAGTCGGAGATTTTCATGGACTCTGTTCGTTTGGTTGATGGCGAAAAGGCAGCCCTACGAGCAACGAAGGCGGGAAAAGGGGGAGGCCATACAGGAGCGATGACCGCCGGTATAGTCGCAACTGGTCTGCTCTTTTTCCCCGCAGCGCCGTTCTTCCTGTTCATGAAGGGCAAGGACATCACCTTCCCGAAAGGCACAGAGGTTCCGACGTTCGTCGATGGAGATTCTCGGCTCGATCTGTCGAGATTTCAGAAGGAAGCTTCTGCAACAGCGACTCAAGCAGATTCACCGCAGCCTCAGTCAGGGCCATCCGCTTTGGCTGTTGCTACTGCGGATGCTGAAGTCGCTCTCAATTCGACGCCTTCGGGAGCTGACATCGAGGTAGACGGCGCATTCGTTGGCAGCACGCCTTCAACGATTGGCATTGCTCCAGGCGATCACGTAATCACCATCGACAAAAAAGGCTTCAAGCCGTGGGAACGAAAATTTAAGGTAACAACCGGCAAAATAGAGATTGTCGCAGGGCTGGAACCAACAGAAAACGCCGACCAAACACAGAAATCGCCGAACGATCGATGAAATCGTGGGCTCTCTCTTTGTTTACACTAGAGAGCACGGTCTGTTCCGAAAACCCCGAAAACCCTTCTGTCGCGAAACTTCTAATTGCTTGAAACTGCTGCCCCGCGTTAGTTGGTGTCGTTCAATGGAGTGCCGTTGCGAGTCTGAAACACAAGATCGTCCTCCCCTGTTCGTGCAGCGCACTCGTAGATTCGAATTAACGAAGTCCTCTACGGCGAAAATGGAGAGCCGCGCCCTGAAGTGTTCGGGCAGCGTCTGTTTTACGCTATTGCCGATTCCTGTTGTGCGGCGAACGACGTGGATTTGAGCAGGGAGCCGAATCCGGGGAATGGGCCGGTCGATTTCAAACTGAGTGTCGGCTATCACGGACGTGTCTTGGTAGAAATCAAGAAATCCATGAATCCTAGACTGCTTCACGGGTTCGAAACTCAACTTGACGCTTACCAAAAAGCTGAGGCAACGGAACTGTCTCTGTATCTGATTCTCCGGGTTTCGGAAGGAGAAAAGAAAAAGCTAAAGGTTCCAGATGTAGCCGTGATCGACGCCAGAAAAAAGCCATCCGCTTCGAAACGCTAGAACATCTGACACCATTTGACACCAGTTGGATGAAGGGCAGTGGTGCTACGCCTTTAACAACTCAGGACTTATTTTTTAGGGATGAACTTTCGATCCCCACCGCCCTTACCAAAACCTCGCTCATTCTGCTGTCACTTGTGGATTACTTCCGGTTCGCCCGCGACTCGCCCACAGCAAGCAAGGCGGGTGGAAATGGGTTCGCCGGCCCGTAATTTCCGGTTCTACTTGTGTCCCGGTTCTTGCCTACCTCGAAAGTATGTCTGCGGTGTAGTTCCCAGCATCGTCCGGAACATTTCAATGAAGGCACTCACGCTGTCGTAACCGACTGAGATAGCGACCTCCGTGACAGATTTCCCTTGTGCGAGCATCTCAAGGGCAGCAAACAACCGTGCCTGCTGTCGCCAACGGCCAAATGAGATGCCTACCTGAGCGGAAAATGCGCGCATGAAAGTACGGCGGGCCATTCCGGCAACATGCGCCCAAGCGTCCAGCGTGCGGTCATCCCCAACATCATCCAACAGAGCATCAGCAACTCTGACCAGTCTTTCTTCTCTTGGCATGGTCAAACGCAAGGGCTGCTGGTCAGGCTGTCGAATCTCATCACGAAGCGTAGCGATTAAGTGCTTCTTCGCAGGGTTGAGCGGTTGGTGGAGGTCCCAACCAAGAATACGATGAACTATGGCGAACAATAGCTCCGATGAGTTGAACATGCAGGGCGTCTTGGGTAGTCCGCGGCACATCTCCGGAGACAAGTAAACCATCGAGCCAGCAACGCCTCCGACAGAACGCGCCGCGTGCCTACAATTTGGTGGAATCCATGCGCAACGCTGGGAGGGAAACATCCATCGTTCGCTTCCTGCTTCCACGACGAGCAACCCCTGGGTCAATGCGAAGAGTTGCCCGCGCTCGTGACTGTGCTCTGGCGCCCATTCCTCGACCGCACGCCTCTTGAACGCAAATGCCAGTACTGGCGTATCGCTCTCGTAGAGACGGCGTAGTTCTTCCGCATTCTTCGGGACCACCAACATGAATCTATGAGATTGACCCTTTTCCGATAAATATCGCCACTTTCCCGTTAGCGGACCAACCGGAACATAGCTAGAGTACGGGGCAGAACAACAAAAGACAACAAAGGGGAATAATCACGCAATACGAAGAAAGTATGAATCGAAAAATGTCAGTCATCGTGAAAGGAGGCCAGTCATGAATGCCGCTGTGCTACACGCCTTTAATGAGCCACCCCGCTTCGAGCAGTTCTCCGAGCCTATCGCAGAAGAAAACGAGGTGATCGTGCACGTCCGTGCTGCCGCGCTCAAACCCATCGACAAGCAGATGGCCAGCGGCTCGCACTACGCCCCGTTCCGCGAACTGCCCGTGGTATGCGGCATGGATGGAGTCGGGTGCCTTGACGACGGCACACGTGTGTTCTTCGTTAGAACCCGGCCCCCATACGGGAGCATGGCTCAACGCACGATCGTGTCTCCATCGCACAGTTTTCCAATCCCCGACAACATTAACGACGATATCGCCGCAGCCATTGTAAACCCCGGTCTGTCGGCCTGGGGAGCACTTGCCTGGCGTGCTCAACTCGCTGCGGGTGAGACCGTGCTGATCCTTGGTGCGACCGGAGTCACCGGAAAGCTTGCCGTACAAACGGCCAAGCTCCTCGGCGCTGGACGGGTGATTGCCGCAGGAAGAAACGAACAGGTACTCAGCACTCTTCACGACCTGGGAGCCGACTCGACCATCCGCCTCGACAAACCCGGCCAGGATTTGACCGAAACCTTTGCTCGCGAAGCTGGTGATGCTGGCTTCGACGTCATCATCGATTACCTCTGGGGCCCTCCCACTGAAGCACTCCTGGCTGCCATCGCGCGAAGAGATTTGAATCCGGCATTATCCAGGGTCCGCCTCATCGAAGTGGGCGAGAGCGCAGGACCCACCATTTCGCTGGCCGCCGCCGCGCTGCGAAGTTCGAAGCTGGAAATCCTCGGAGCCGGATCCGGCAACGCCCCAACCTCGCCCGAGATATGGCTAGAAGCCATCCGCCAACTTCTGTCTAATGTCGCCAGCGGTAAGCTGCGTATCGACACCGAGCGAGTCCCGCTACGCGAAGTCGAGGACGCTTGGCAAAGAGACCAACACGGTTGGAGAACGGTCATCATCCCGTAGTCGCATGCCACAACGGGCAAATTCCATAGGTAACAATTCGGATTCCGGCGGTGCGCAGCGGTTCCGGCGCTTCGCGAGTTCGGCCGGTAGATGAGGACCATCGGGATGCCGACGTTATTGAGACCGGTCACGTTGGCTATCCTGGTGATACCCATTGTGCTCAACAGTGGAGCCAGGCGTTTTTGCGTTTCGAACGGAGAGCAATACCGGTTCGTCCCATTGCGGTAACGCTTTTCGATGCTCTCTGCGCGCGTTCGGTGCCGTCCTAATTCGGATTCTTGGATTTCTTCTTACGGCGTTTGGCGAGCGACATTCTGGTGTTAAGCGCAGCCAACCGGCGCGAGAGGTCTGCGGCCCATTGCTTGATCCCTTCGGCTTCAAACTTCTCTGCCGCCATTATTTCTTTTTTAGCATGCCGTCGATATCGCTTGTGCGTTTTCTTCCGGTAACGGAACGGGCTGCCCATAAGCTTAATCATAGCGCCGCTCGCAGAAGAACCGCGCGAGTGATTTCCAAATTAGGACACTATCGCGCGTTCAGCAACGTCGAATCCATCGCGCGGGAATGTTACACTTCGTGAGCCCCGCCTTCGCAACGGATTCTTCAAAGCACCAGGCGCTCGGGTCTCGACAAGCCGAATACGCGAAGCTCCATTTCGTTACAAGAAGACGTGCTACAGAGTGGCGGAGACGGTGGTGCCGGCAGCGGCGAAGACAGCGGGCATTTCTGCTCGCGCGATAGGGAGAAAATGGTTGACGACGTCGGGGTCGAACTGCGTGCCGCTCGCTTCGAGCAGGCGACGCTCGGCTTCTTCGAAGGGCAAGCCTTGGCGATACGGGCGGGATGAGACCATGGCATCGAACGCATCGATGACGGAAACGATACGGGAACCGAGCGGAATTTCCTCGGCCCCGAGTCCCGCGGGATATCCCTTGCCGTTGAAATTCTCGTGGTGGTGGAGAATCACGAGGCTGGCGCGCTCCATTCCCGGAATCTGACGCAGCACGGCCCACCCGTACTCGGGATGCTTTTTCATGAGCGCATATTCTTCAGCCGTAAGGCGCGCGGGTTTGTTGAGAATTGCATCGGGAATTCCCACTTTGCCGATGTCGTGCAGAAGCGCGGCGACTTCGAGATCGCCGAGCGCGTGTTCGTCGAGGCCGAGCTCTTCGGCGACGTGCAGCGCCCATTCTGCAAGCCGCGTGCTGTGGACTCCGGTATTCAAATCCTTGAGGTCCAGGAGCTGGTTAAACGCGCAGACGACGGACGTGCGCAACGCGATCAGTTGCTCCTCGACCTCTTTGATTTGCAAAGACACACCGGGCAACTGGTATGAAAAGCTATGGAGATGGCTCAGAGAAGGAAGCGCCGCCCAGCCGAGCTGTACCGGAATACAAAGCTGGGAGGGGTTCAGGACCGATTTGTTGATCGTCGGCATGTAATTCTGCTTTGGACCCTGCCAGTTACATCCCGATTCAGTGCCCCGCCAGTGTGCGATAGACATCGAGCCGGCCATAGCCCATGTTGTCGCCTATCCATTGCGCGTGAGTTAGCGCCAAACCCGCCTGCGATTGATTCGTGCCCGAGTGCAGATTCAACAGAAGCGATGCCGTTCCGGAAACAAAGGGCGCACTGAAGGAAGTTCCCGAACTGGTGGCGTAAGCGCCGAACGGATAAGTGGAAATAATGTTTTCACCCGGCGCCGCAACCCATACAACCTGGTCGCCGTAATTCGAGAATGTTGACCGCTGATCGAAGTCGTTCGTCGAGGCAACGCCCATTGCGTTCTTCTGCAAAGCAGCGGGATACACGATCTCCTGCAGGCCATCGTTGCCGGCAGAGGCGACGCCGATCACGTTATGATTCGTGGCAAAGTTAAGTGCATTCGCCAATTCAGTCGACTTCACTTTCAGGTCGAAACTCATGTTGATGACGTTGGCCTTGTTCTGCACGGCGTAGTAGATCGCGCGGATGATATCCGAGAGATTCCCCGTTCCATCCGCATGAAACGCCTTGAGCGGGAGGAGTTTGGCGGTGGGGGCAACCAGGTGGATGACTCCCATCACCATCGTGCCATGGCCGAACGCCGCGTAAGGACTCCCATCCACCATCGCAGCAGTGTGTTGGTCCACCATCGCTGCGGTGTGCTGGTTTACGAAGGCCGCCTGACATGTGCTGCACGCTGAACCCGTAAATCCGCCAAGGTCCAACATTTCCGAGCCGCCGGGCTGGTTGCGAGTGAAATCATAGCCCCGCAGCAAAACGGCCTGCAGCGCCGGATGTTTGGGATCCACTCCCGTATCGATATCCGCAACAATCCCTGCTCCAGTCACGTGAAAAGTGCTTTGACCCTGGGAAACGCGGATGATTTGAGCGGCGGGTTGATTGACATATCCGTTCCAAACCGGTGTCCCGTAGTAACTGAGGGGCGTTGCATCCCACAGGCCTTGTGGAAGCGCAGTCAAGACAGCTTGGTTCCCGAGTTCAGTCGGGACCGCGAGAACCTGGTCCACTTCGGCGTCGAGGATGCCCGTCACGAGTCGCAGAATGCCGGCTAGAGTGTCGGCCAGCAAACCCCCATTGGGCCGGACCAAGAAGACCTGGTTGAGATTTCCGTCGAGGTTGCCTACTACGGTGCAATTGTTGAGCAGGCAAGTTAGATTCAACCCCAGGAGGCCAAGGTTGGTTCGGACGATGACGCCCCCTGCGGTGGCTGTGCTCGTGGTAGTGGTGGCCCCCCCCAAAGGACCCAACAATTGGGCAGAAGCGGGTTGGGCCGATAGCCCTGCGGAGAAAAGAAGTAGGAAAATCCAGATTGCGCGTTTCATATTTGTAAGGTTCCTTCGCGTCGCTGCCGTATTGCGGATCTAAGAGGCCTAAGTCTGAATTCGGCGGCTTAGTCCGGCAATGGTACAAGTCGGCTATTTTCGGCAAACTCGCATTACCCTTTTTTCTTAGTACCTTTCCGAATCCCTTTCAGCAGTCTATTAACTCCCATAGAATCAGGCAGATTACCGCCTTCCCTGGAAGTAACCGCAAGTGGGTCAACAAGCGCCACGGAGACCTCTTCTCCGTGCGGAAGCATGACTCGCAGTTCAAGCCTGCTCTCGATTTCACAATGAAGCTGGAATTCACCGAAGCGGTTCGTCTTAGCGCTTGCAAGAACTCTGCGGCCAGCCAGGAGCACGACCGAGACTTCCGCAAGACCGTTGCCCGGATTCGTGGAATCGAGGATCTGCCCTACGAGCGTCACCTTGTCAGAATCGTTTTCAGGCTCCATGCGTACGTCGATCCGGTGGTCTCCGGCGCCGTACAGAAGCTGGCGGGAAGACGTCCCGGTGGAACGCACTCCGGCGGCTAGCGGGGTGCGTAGGCTGTCAAACAGCAACTCAGCGATAGCCCCTCTCACGCGCTTGGCGGTGCGGCTCCCATGGATGGCGTACATTCCCTTTACCATGCCGATGGCGCTGTCTGGCGGCACAGCGACGCTTTGACGCTGAGCCGTTGCGTAGACGCGTTGCCACAGGCCCGCTTCCTTCGTGCATTTCCGACAACCGTCGTCGAGGTGGCTTTGCATCAACTCCTGGTCCTTTCCCGCGGTACCTCTTACAAAATCAGCCCAAGCTTCACTGGCAAAATGTTTCATGTCCTCCCCCCTTCAAATCCCTCAAGATTGGAACTGGCGCAACTGCTTTCCATCACTGGGCATAAGGGTAGGAAGGAGCGCGAAAAATATAGGTACGCCGTGAGACTTACCGGAATAGTCTGTATCTCTATTACCGCGAAGGAATTGCGGGTGAGGGCGGAGAGAACCGTTTCTTTATCAATTTGCCGCCGAGACTTCGCCGACCAGCATGAACGGGGCCCAGTAGTAAGGATGAGGATAGGCAGCGCGCAATTCACGCATGGCGCCTTGCAGAGCCGCCGCTCGATCCTGGGTCTCGCTAAGGCGTCGATAGAAAGAAGTCATGAATGCGGACGTGCTCCTATCGTGCACGTCCCAAAGCGTCAGGAGCAGCGACTGAGCACCTGCGTAGAGGAAACCGCGGATCAGGCCCAGCAGTTCATCTCCGGCCGCGACGACGTTCAGGCCCGTGGCGCAACCGCTCAAAGTAATCAGCTCGGCTTCGAATTTGAACTGGTAGAGATCGTACAGGCTCAGATAGGAGGTACCGAGGCGAATGGTTGAGAACATGGGATTGTCCTGACGGAACGTGCCATGCGTGGCTATGTGGATCAATCGTGCTTGCAAACCGGAAGTTCGCAGCGTGTCTTCGCTTGCCTGTTCGCGCATCGCGAGTCGTGCGTCGGGAAAGACTTTGCAAACGGCATGCACTTCGTCTTCGATGAAAGGCGCGCGCGAATCGGGGATGCCAAGGATCAAGGGCGGGCCGGCCGCCTGGGTCTTCTTTCGATGGCAGAGCGCATACACTCCAGCGCTGGGCGCGTAGGAGATGGAGAGCGAGTCAATCAGATATTCTCTGCCGTCGAACAATGCATGGAAGGGAACATAGTGCAGCGCGCCGTGCGGAACGATTACCAGATGCCGCGCCGTGAGGCGATCGCGCAGCGGGGCGATCAATTCCTGGTACAAACCGTGAAGGTGTGAGCGAGTGGCATCGAGAAGGGTTTTCTCGAAAGTGCGAACGTATTCCGATCCCAACCGGAATTTGGAAAGTTGAAACCGAAGCATGCGAACCTGATTGTCCACGCGCGAGACGGGCGTGACCGGAACGATTTCAAGAGCATCGCGCGTCAAGACGGCGGCAACGAATTTGTCTTTCACGATGAAGTATTCAAGCAGCGCTCCCGACGGAGGCAGGAAGGAACGAATACTTTCGAGCAAGGCGGGTCCATCGGCGTGAATGGAGGCGGCATCCGATTCGGGAGTAGGGATTTCACGCAGCGCCCGAAGCAATTCATTCTCATGAGCGAGCGCCTGCTTCTGTAGCTTCTCAATTCGCTGGGGAGAGGGGTCTTCGGCACGCAACTGCTCGATTTCGATCCGGCGGTAATACCAATTGAGTTCTTCGCGCATGTCGCGAATGCGGCGCACCAGATCGCTCTGGCCTTCTCCTGCGCTGGCGACCGGCGGCCCGTGCTGTTTCAGAAGTTCGGCGAGGCTACGCGACTTCGCCAGTTCGATGTAACCAAATGATTCGGCGGCGGAGTCTTTTCGACTCTTATCGCTCAGGCAGATTTCAACGAGATTTCCGTACACCTCAAGCCGGTTTTGCATAAACGCGATTTTCAGTTCGTCACCGTGGAGGCTACTTCGAAGCGCTTCCAATTCCTGCCGCGCTTTCTGATAGAAGTCGTACGCCGCTCCGGTATCGCGGGACGCCTGCTGGATCTGCCCCATCAAAAAATGCGCTTGATACGATAGCGATGGCGCTTCGAGTCTAGCGAGCCGGTCAAGGGCTCGTGCGCATTCCGTGCGTGCCGCTGCGAGCTTCCCGGTTCGCAGGGACAACTGGGCAAGAAGCAATTGGCAAAGGATGGCTTTGCCCGGAAGCGCGGAGGACTCGAAGAATTTGGCTGCCTGCGCGCAAAGTCGCCGCGCTTCGAAGAGCCGCGCTTCGCCGTACAAGACGACAGCCTGGTACAGGTCAAGAAGAGAAGGCCAAACGAGATTCTTTTCGCGGACGAATTTCTCGCGTGCCTGCACGAAGAGCTCGAGCGCGCGCAGAGCTTTGCCGAGTTGGCTGTACGCCATAGCTTCATTCGCCTGACACTTGGCTTCTTCGTAGCCCATGCCCAGTTTCTGAAATCGCAGATAGCCTTCGTGGGCCGTCTCTCGCGCTTCGGAGCTCAAATTCAGCTCCAGGTAAATCTCCGAAAGGTCCAAGTAGCAGAGAGCCAATACGTGCGCGTCACCGTTTTTTTCGGACTCGACGCGCGTCGCTCGGAGCATCTCGATGGCCCGGCCGTATTCGCCGCGAAGGTAATAAAGATAGGCAATGTTGTAGTCGCTTTGCGTTATCAGCAACGCCATACCGTATTGAACAAACATTTCGCGAGCGCGCTGGTAGGTGGCGAGCGCTCGAGGAAAGTCGTTCAGAGTTATCAGGCATACAGCCATGTTGTAGAGCGCGACGGCAATTCCTTCCGTGTCGCGGTGCGGCAATAACATCTCATACGCGCGCTCGTAGCAAGCTAGGCCTTCCTCGAAGCGGTCCTGGCGGTGATAGATGTTCCCGACGTTGATCTCCACGTGCCCGAGGCGCCGGAGGTCGCCGATTTTCTTGAAGAGAATCCGCGCCGCGCCAGCAGCTTCGAGGGCTTGGTCGTATCGGCCAAGCAGCAGGAAAGGCTGAATGGAAGCGTTCAAGGTGCGGGCTTCTTCCTCGGCGTTGCCCGCTTCGCGGAAGATCTCCAAGGCCTTTTGGTGACAGTCGAGCGAGGCTTGATTGTTTCCGACGTTGTACAGCGCATTCGCCTTCGAGCGCAGGCTGCGCGCGAGAACTAGTTTGTCCCGCAGTTTGTAAGCAATGGCAACCGAGGCTTGCGCGAGAGACAGAGCCTGGTGGGCGTCGATACGGAGCTTGGCCCGCGATGCGTCGTTGAGCTGTTGCACTACGGACGCGTTGCAGAGTCTGCTGCGGCGCGCCAGGTATCGTGTCCGGCTCGCATCATCCTTTAGGTTGGCCAATTCCTCAATCAGCGTTCCAGGAAGAAGCTTTCCGCGCGACGTCACTGGAAGCCTGCTTTCACCAACTGCTTGCGCAAGCGTTGGAGACAACGCTGGCGGGTGAAGCCGATCGAGCCTGTGGCCATCCCGAGACTATGGGCAACTTGCTGGTAAGGACGCGGAGGATCTTCAAAAAAAAGCATTTCAATGAGCTGCCGGCAGCGAGGTGGCAAGGCGAAGAGCGCGTTTCGCAGCGACTGTTCCTCCTGGGTCTGCCGCAGGATCCCTTCGGCGCCGGCCGGAACACTTATATCCAGTGATTCTTCGGCATCGCCGGGGGTTGTGGTTCGCTGTTGTTCGCGTTTGCGATGGAAACATTTGTGCGCGGTGATTTGCATGAGCCACTTCGGTAGGGCCTTCGACTCGCGCAATTTCGGCAACTCCGTGAGCAGCTCGACGCAAACCGCCTGAAAGATTTCCGTGGCATCGTCGGTCGAAAATCCATACTTGATGGGAATCGAAAAAATAAGGTTTTTGTACTTGTCAATGAGCGCGGACCACGCTTCTTCGCTGCCTCGAAGGCATTCGCGTACCAGGCGCTCGTCCGGCCACGCCATGCGCACATCCTCAAAAGCGCCGGGATTACGAACAGCAGAACTGCGCGCGTCCGCGACTCTAGCGCACATAAAGTTGTTCTACGTTCCACAAAGCGTAGGGATCAAGAATCCCAGGCCGGAAATTTCCCACGCGATCCTTTGAGCCAACCAGCACGTTTGGACTGACCAGGCAGATAACCGGCATATCTTCCGCCACGATTTCCTGCACGCGGTCGAATAATTGCTTTCGTTTTGCGAAGTCGAGCGTGATCTCTTGCTGCTCCATCAAGTTGTCCATTTCGGACTCCCACGGTGTCGAGGGCTTGCCTCGCAAGTTCCAGAGGTGGGTTTCTCCGCTCGAAAGCCAGACGTTCATATCCGCCGTGGGATCGGCGTCTCCGCTTACGAGGCCCATGATAGCGGCTTCATAGTCGAAGCTATTCAGGAAACGGTCCACGAGATTGCGAAATTCGAGGGGGACCACATGAACGTCCATACCCAATTTCGCGAGGTCATCCTGAATGATGGCGGCCATCTTCGTGCGCTGGGAGTTGGAGGAATTCACAACAACCGAAAATTCCACCGCGGCGCCATGCGAATCGATCAACCCTCCATCGTTCTTCCACGAGAATCCCGCGGACTGGAGAAGCTGCCGCGCGCGCTCCAGCGAGCGCGCAGGATGCGGAAGCGCCGTATCCAGCCACAATTTGTCTCCCGGCGTCACCGGCCCCCACAGAGGAGTGGCGCGGCTCTGGTACGCAAGCCGCACGATTCCGTTTCGATCGATGGCGGAAGAGACCGCCTGGCGAAAGCGCAAGTCCTCGAACCACGATTGTTTTTTTGCGATTTCTGGCGCTTTCTTGGACGAAAGGTCGTTTAGATTGAAAAACAAAAAGTTGTATTCCAAACTCGCGCCCAGGTCGTACACGTGGTATTTCTTCTCGGTTTGTTGTTTTTCGAGCACCGAGAAATTCTCCGCACCAAACCGGCTGAGAATGTCGGTCTCGCCCGTCTGAAAGCGGATCACCTGGGCATCTTCGCTTGGTACCACCCGAAAATCGAGCTCATCGATGTAAGGAAGGCGGCTTCCATGGTGATCTTCTTTCCAGTAATACGGATTCTTCTCGAGAATGATTCGCTGCCCGCTTACATATTCCTTCAATCGGAACGGACCCAGGCCCGCAAACTGGCTGGGCGGCGTCGTAAGATTCCAGGCCTCGGAAAACTTGCCGTCGCGATAAGCTTTTTCGAGAAGGTGCCGCGGAAGTATGGCCACGCCGTCAAAAATCCTTTCAGCAGCTGCGTAGGGCTTCGCGAGATCAAAGCGGACCGTTTGGTCATCTAATTTCAACACGGAAATGGGTTTGTCGCCGACCACGAGCAGATCGCGCTGCGGAGAATGAACCTTTTCATCGAGGTACACGTGGAAACTGAAGATTACGTCGTCCGCCGAAAATGTCTGGCCGTCGGAAAAGCGGACTCCGCGCCGGAGATGCAGCGTGTACTGTTTTCCGTCGCGAGATACCTCCCACGATTTTGCGAGCGCCGGCTCCGTTTTCAGAGAGTCACCGCGGATATGAATTAAATCACCGCTCAGGCAGCGGATCACGTCGCGGGAGGGACCGTCCGCAGCGAGAACGGGGTTCAGCGTCTTGGGCTCGGAACGCACGGCTACCGCAAGTCTTCCGCCCGCGCGACCCGGCGGGTTATCGGTGACCATGCGATCTTCGGCTATCCCACCTGCGCCCAAGGTAGGGAGTGCCATGCACCCGAACAGAGCGCTCGCAGCGAGACTCCAGCCGAGCTGCACAATTCCCATATGAAATTT
>Ga0307475_10001169_pt1 | contig 15696 bp, 15 predicted proteins | sample atmos_gasesECM1C_FD_203317 | JGI IMG/M metagenome (GOLD analysis project Ga0307475, IMG submission 203317) | Hardwood forest soil microbial communities from Morgan-Monroe State Forest, Indiana, United States - atmos_gasesECM1C_515 | ecosystem: Environmental > Terrestrial > Soil > Temperate... | reverse complement strand
CGTTCCCTGGCAGGAAGCGCAGAAATCGCCCTACGTCGTCAGCCTTTTCGTCGAACGCACCTTCGGTCCGCACTGGGCCTCTCTCGCCACCGCGCTGATTCTCGTCACAGCCTTCGGCTCAGTCTTTTCCGCCACGCTAGGCTATTCGCGCGTTCCCTACGCCGCCGCGCTTGATGGCAATTTCTTCTCAATCTTCGCCCGCGTGCATCCCACGAAGCGCTTTCCCAACGTCTCGCTCATCGCCCTGGGCCTCGCCTCGATTTTCGTCTGTATCTTCATTGGCCTCTTTTCCGTCATACGCTCCATCCTCGCGATGCGCTGCCTCATCCAATTTGTGGCCCAGGCGGTAGGCTTGATGAGGCTGCATCGGCGATGGAAGGAGGACCGCTGGCCCTTTCACATGTGGCTCTATCCCGTGCCAGTGTTTCTTTCGATCGCAGGCTGGATCGCAATTTTTATTTCTACGGGGCGGCGTCCAATGCTCGCCTCAATAGCAGCGATGCTCGCCGGAATTCTCGTCTACTTCACCCGCGCCCGCCTGCTCCACCAATGGCCATTCGAGGAGGCCGCCTAATGGGTTGTGTAGAAGGCTCGATGGGTCGTGTTGGAAACTTGAAGCGTTGCGTAGGAAACTTGATGGGTTGTGCAGAAAAATCTATGGGTCGTGAGGGAAACTTGATGAGTGGCGCGAGAAAATTGAGGGCTGCGCCGCCGAAGACCTCGCATCCCCCGGCCGCGTCGCTGCCATTCCGTAACGCCGGCGTCTCGCCGGCTCTTTTGATTTTCTCGCTGATTGCGCTCGCTGCCACGATCACCACTTCCGCCTCCGCACAGTCTTTACCTGAGACTGTCGAAGCAATCAACAAAGCCAGAGTCACCACGCGCATCCTTTTCATCACCGCGCACCCTGACGACGAATGGGCCAGCCTGCTTACCTACCTCTCCCGCGGCCTCAATGCCGACGTCGCGCTTCTCACCATCACTCGCGGCCAGGGCGGACAAAACGCCATCGGCCCAGAACAGGGCGCCGAACTCGGCGTCATCCGCACCGAGGAACTTCTCGCCGCCGACAAGCACTACGGCGTCCGCCAATTTTTCACCCGCGCCATGGACACCGGTTACGTAAAGACGCCCGAGCAAGCCCAAAAGATCTGGGGCGGAGGCGCGCTCGAAGACATGGTCCGCGTGATTCGCACGTTCCGCCCGCAAGTTGTCATCAATGGCTGGGCCGGCGTTCACGGCGGCCACGGACATCACCAGGAAAGCGGAATTCTCACCCCGCAAGCCGTCGCCGCGGCCGCCGATCCCAAAATGTTTCCCGACCAGATTGCCGAGGGCCTGCCCGCCTGGAAAGTAACGCTCGACCTGCGACCCGCGCGCGACCCCAATATCGCCGGCGCCATACCGCTTCCCATCAACGACGTTTCGCCGCTCTGGGGCAAAAGCTACGTCGACATGGGCATGGAAGGCCACGCGCAACACCGCTCGCAAGGCACGCCATCCTTCTTCGGCAATCCGTTTTTCCGCCGCCCGGTATCTCTGGTGCGCGAAAACGAAAAAGGAGATCCCGCCGGCACCTTTGAAGCAAAACTTCTCGCGGAGCCCCTGGGATCGCTTGCGGAAGGATTTGCGTCGAACCGGGAGGTGCTAGCGTCGGCGCTGAACCAAACATCCGCGCACCTCGAAGCGGCGCGCGGTGCTGCGCTTGCTCTACATCGTTCCGACGCGGCCAAAGGCCTCGCAGACGCGGCCAGAGAAATCGAGAAGTTGCACGAGCAAGTCTCGAAGCAAAATGAGAACGGCAGCCCCCAGCTTCTTTGGGAACTCGATCGCGTAAAAGAGAAAATCGATCTCGCGCTGAATGAAGACATCGCGCTCCCCATGATTGTCGAAGCGGACCGGCACGAGCTTGTCGCGGGCGAAGAATTCTCGGTGGATGTCAGCTTTCTCGGTAAGCCAGCCGTGCCGGTGAAATACACCGTCGACGCATCGAGCCTGCTGCTGCCCAAGGGATGGAACGTAACGGTCGACAGTGGTGCCAGCGACAAAAGCGGCGGCGACAAGGGCGACGGCGACAAGAACTATAAATTCAAAGTCGAGATTCCCACGCGCGCCGTGCCACCGAGCTCACCCGGCGATGTGATTCTTCCCTACCCGCCGCCGCTGGTGCGCATCGCGCCAAGAATAGAAATTGACGGCTACTCCTTCGCGGTTCCGCGCACCGTGGACTCCATGAAAGCCACCACCACTGGCATCGACACGTATCCGCTAGAGCTCGTCCCCGCCGTCACACTCACTCCTGATCCGCAACAGATCATGGTGCCTGCCGAGCGCGCCTCGCGAACGCTCACGCTGCTCACACGCGTCCGCTACCATGGAACGAAACCTGCGAAAGTTTCCGTCGGCCTCGACGCGCCCAAAGGCTGGGAGCTTCAACCGATAGCGCCTCTTGATTTTTCCGGCCCCGGCGATCAACTGATTCGTTTCAGCGTCACTCCTTCCGCCAACGTCGCAGCCGGCGCGTATCCGCTGCATCCCTTCGCGCAGCTCGACGGCCAAAAATTCACCACATCGCTCGAACCAATTCCCTCATTGCCCACACGCGATTGGAGCGAGGCCGCCGACGTCACCGTACACGTCCTGAATCTCGCGGTTCCCGCACACCTGCGCATCGGCTACGTCGCAGCGAGCAACGATCCGATTCCCGACACGCTCCGCCAGATTGGCATTCAGGTTGATCTGCTTGACGAAGTGGCGCTGGCCTTTGAAGATCTCAGCCGCTACGACGCGATCGTCGTCGGCATCCGCGCTTACGATTTGCGTCCCGATCTGATGCGCTCGAATCGCCGCTTGCTCGATTACGTCCAGCAGGGCGGCTCGCTCGTCGTCCAATATCAGCGCGATCCGCAGTGGGTTTCGGCGATGCCTTACACGGCAACGATGCCCGGCCAAACCTCGCGAGTCACCGACGCGAATTCGCCCGTGCACTTCCTCGCCCCCGATAATCCACTGGTCGACTCACCGAACAAAATCACGCTCGCCGATTTCGAAGGCTGGGACCAGGAGCGCGGCCTCTATTTCCTCGGCACATTCGATTCGCACTATCAACCGGTGCTCGGCCTCACCGATCCAGGCGAGCCGGAGACGAATGGCTCGCTCGTCTATGCGCGATATGGCAAGGGCGCCTACATCTACACGGGGCTCTCATTTTTCCGCGAGCTGCCGGCGGGCGTGCCGGGCGCGTATCGCCTGTTCGTCAACCTGTTGAGTCAGACTCAGCACGCCTTGGCGCACGACTAAAGGCAGCTTGGTTTTTAGTTGACGAAAGCGAAGAAAAAGAGAAGAAAAACGTGTCGCAACTGCAGCAAACAGGTTGCAGCAAAAAGCTAAGCGCCGGTCCGAGGCGTCGATTCGGCACCTGGAATCTCGAAAGCGAAGAAAAGGCGAAGAACGCTAGCTCGGCTTACCTCGTTTCGCGACATCACGCCGGTAGGAACTTGGGGCACAGGCAGGATTGCCTGTGCTACTGAACCCCGAATGCATCGAGCCGAAGATGGACGAGCGTCCGGTGCATCGGGTGTGGATCGGTGCCTTCGAGTTGGCCGCCTGCCAGGTGACCAACGCGGAGTATGCGAAATTTCTCGCGGCAGGGGGCGAGCATAAGGGCCATCGTAAACCGCTGCACTGGGACGATCCGGATTTTTCGCATCCGGAGCAGCCGGTGGTGGCGCCGTCATGGTTCGACGCGGTAGCGTATTGCGAATGGCTGAGCGCGCTCACGCATAGACGCTACCGCCTGCCGACCGAAGCCGAGTGGGAATGCGCAGCGCGCGGCGGCGCCGAGCAGAAACTCTACCCCTGGGGCGACGCCCCGCTCGAATCCCTCGAAAATTACGCGTCGCGTTGGAAGACCGCGCCCGAGTGCGTGGGCCAAGCCGAGAAAAACGCCTACGGCCTCTTCGACATCGGCGCAAACGTCCACGAATCGTGTTCGGATTGGTTTGACGCGGATTACTATCGCGTTTCGCCGGAGCGCAATCCTCAGGGGCCGGCCGATGGAACGCGCAAAGCCTCGCGCGGTGGTTCGTGGCGCCATCAGACGAAAGTCTCACGCTGTGCTGCGCGCGCTAGCATCCCGCCGGAATTTCAGTATGCGGATTATGGATTTCGCGTCGCGCGCGTCATCCAGGCGTTAGGTTAGCCGAAAGAGGTTCGGTTTTCTTCGAAAGTGGTATCGAGAGTTCCATCGAAAGTGGGTATATACAAATGCCACGAGCTGAGTCTAAAAGGGTGGCATTGGTTCAGTCTGATTCCGGAGGGGACGATGGAAGGCGTATCGGCGAAATGGAGTTCAGGCATTGTGGAGAATTGGCTACTGCCGCAATTCAAAAGGGGCATCGTGAATATTCATCACTGTTCAGTGATGATCGCGCTGCTAAGTCTGTGTCTGGTAGCGCCTGGACAGTTGGACACACAATCGCACCAGGATTCGGGCCCCGGGATGAATCAGACAGACGGTGCAGTCGCCGGTCTTCACGACTTCGACTCCTGGTTGGTCAATGGCAAGCCCATCATCAAAAGCTTAAGCAGCGACTCGCCAATAATCACGAGTGGACTGAATTCGAAGGCACGTTGTTGAATCAACCGCTTATGGGGGGTTACAGCAATGTGGACGATACAGTGCTCAGCGTTCCCGGTGCTCCCTATCGCGGTGTCGCTCTGCGCTCCTTCGACCCGAAGACCCAGCAGTGGTCAATCTGGTGGCTCGACAGCAGGACACCGTCCGAACCATTGGATCCGCCCATGATTGGAGGCTTCCACAATGGCGTGGGCACTTTCTATGGGGATGATACGGTCAAGGGAAAGCGGGTTCGGGCGCGCTTCCTCTGGTCCAACATCACTCCGACAACCGGCCACTGGGAGCAAGCGGACTCGCCAGACGAGGGCAAGACCTGGGAGACAAACTGGGTGCAGGACATCACCCGAGTTCGCTGATCGAGGGGATCGACAAATAGGGAAAATGGCATCGTGGACCCAAGCCAAAATTAAAACATTCGAGAATGGATGAGATCGGACTCAACTTCCACCCGGATGTTGACCGGTATGACATCGCGTTGCGCGCCACGGAACCTGGCCCGTCGCATTCGAGACACATGCACCCACATCCCTTCGCTTCGCGCTTTTCCGCGGTGCTATGCTTCGTGCGGTTCGAGGAGGAAGAGCGAATGAAGCAGAATCTCGGGGGATTCGCTTGCGCCAGCCGCAAAGTCGCCATACTTATCGCGATGTTCATGCTCGTATCCGGTGCAGCGTGGGCGCAGAAGAAGCCAAAAAATAAAGCAGCCGACCAGTCACCGATGCCGAAGGTGGCGATGCCTGTGTCCGACGAGATCGACAAGGACATCGGGGAAATGCTCGCTGCCTTTCAGCTCGGCAACGTCGAGATGATGCACAAATATTATTCTGACAACGCCGCGTTCGTGAGTGGGGCTTATGCTCCGCCGATTGTGGGTTGGCAAAACTACGTGGAGGATTACAAGCGAAGCCTTGCCGCGTTCCAGGGGATGCAGCTCATCCGCCGCAATACGGACGTGTTTGTACACGGGGATATTGCGTGGGCTTCCTACCAGTGGGAATTTCTTTCGTCCTACCAGGGCAAGCCTTACTCAGCGCACGGGCAGACCACTCTGATCCTGCAGAAAGTGGGGGACAACTGGCTGATCGTACACAATCACACTTCGCAGGTTTGCGACCAGGCGCCGGAACCACCACAGCAGCCGCAATCGCAACCTGCGGCACCGAATCCGGCTGCACCCGCACCTGCAAAACCGCAGCAATAGCCGCGGTTCAGAATTTCTGGTACGCGTCCCAGCCCCAGATCGCGCCCGCGATCAGCAGCAGCGCGCCAGACGCGATCATAAGGAGCGTGATCGGCCGGCTAAGTTTGTCGATCTTGGCAACAATCATGCGCTGTTCGGCGGCCATCGAGTCGCCGGCTGCGTCCAGAAAAACCTGATCGTCTTCGTGAGCTTCGAGTGTGCCGCGATAGATGAGAAGGCAAATCAGAATCGCGGTCACTGCGCCCCACCCGATCATTAAGATCATGAGGAAGTCATGCATCGAACCCATCGCTTACCTCCCGCGCCCGCAGGACGTGTAGCCAAACCCCCGGCTGGATGAGCGGCCCAAGCGGGCCTGGCTTTTCCGGGAGTATAGCACCAATACAGTGCACGGGAGATAGGTCTAGGATTGACGAACGATTCAGGACACTGACGCAGACTTGGTGATTTACAAGACGAGCAAAAGCTAGGCGGTGAGGCGTTCGTCGGGAAACTGGATGCCCCAGAAATTGCGGGTGGGGTAGAGTATTTCGACGCCGAGCTCGAACGAGCCGTCGTATTTCGCATCGCTCACGCGGATTACGCGGAATTCCTGAGTTTCCTGCGACAAGCCATTGAGCACTTCGATCCGCGAGCCGAGCGCGGGCTGAAATGGGGTGCGCAGCAGCGCGCCGGTGCGGCTGACGGCAATCGCTTCGGCGGGCGTATCGAGAGGCTCGCCGTTGAAGTCGTTGCTGAATACTTTGATTGGGATGCGGATGAGAACGCGGCTTGCACGCCGCCGCTCAATCATCGCGCGAGTTGTGGCCATAGCACGGCCCCCTTGCCGGCCCATCATAACTTTAGAGCGATGAGTGGACAGGGTCAAGCAATCCCGGCGCAGATTGTGCCTCGTTGGCAACCTTAGAGCGGCCGAAGTTAAAGGCCCCAGGTCAACCCACGACGCCGGCTCGAACCCGTGCTGACGGATTCTGCCGAGAAGAGACGTAATGCATAGCAGGGACGCGGGTTGAGAGGGGTTTGACCTTAGGGCATAGAGAAGCTCGGAGGGCGGAGAGAGATGTTCAACGACTACGAGGATATTACGGAGAGGATTGCGGAACCGCCAAAATGGTGGGACGAGTATGGCGTTCCGCGGTATGCGGAGTACGGTCCCTATCAGGTGGCGAATATTTACGCTCAAGAGACGGCGCTGGTGGAGATCGCGTGTTCGGCGTGCTGGCGGCATTTCGAGGTAGCCTTTTCGATTCCCGGAACCGGGCTGCAGGAGACTATCGGAAAATGCGGCTCTCTCGCGGAGGCCATTCAGAAAGGTGAGATTCACTATGGCGATCCGCCGAACTACGGTAACTGCCGGGACGGTGCGTCGATGGGTTGTTACAACCTTCGCGTGTTGCAATACTGGTCGCGCGCGAATGAAAAGCATTCATGGCTTCGAGATTCGCTGCTGGAAATCGAACTGCCGGATGCGCGGGAGATGAGGCGGCTCGAAGTGGAAAAAATTGTCGTGAACTTTCCGGATATCCGAGGCCGCAAGCAGCTCTTGTAACTCCTCGCAAAACTTATGGTGACGAAGAAAGTCTGCATATTCGGCGCGCATGGCGTGGGCAAGAGAAGCCTTACGTCCAGATTCCGGGACAATACCGAGGACGAGCGGTATAGGGCGGCTATCGGTGTGCAGATTTCGAAGAAGGCAGTCGCTGTTGGAGACCAGAATGTAACGATGGCAATTTGGGACGTCGCAGATCTCGATAAATTTGACGCGATGTTGATGAATTACTCGCGAGGGATGTCGGGTTATCTGCTGGTGGCAGATGGCACTCGTCCTTCGACGCTGGAACGCGCGCGAGAGATCTACGAACAACTCTGCTCGTTTGAGGAGCCGCCACAGAGCGTTGAGGATACTTCGCATGGCGAACCACACGTGAACAAACCTTATGTCCAATTTCCGTATCGAGGGGTTCCGTTCATTCTTCTGCTGAATAAGTCGGATTTGATCGAGCAATGGAGGATTGAAAAATCGAATTTAGAGATGCTGGCGAATAAGGGATGGCCCGTGCAGGTGGTAAGCGCCAAGGAAAACGAGGGAGTGGAGGAAGCATTTCTCAGCCTTGGCCGAAGAATATTGAATCACCCGGCGGCGGTGGCAACTGAGCCTTGAAATCGTGCTGGAGAAAAAGGTTTTCATAAGGAGATTCGAATGAATATCGCGGACTTCCGAAACAGGCAAAATTTTGCCATCTATTTGGCGGCGGTGGCTCTCGTGGTGGCATTGGCTTCGTTCGGCCGCTCGCCAAATCCGTCGGCCAACGAAAACAATGATTCCTGGAAAAACGAACGGCAATATCCTCCGCTGGTGTTCACCAGCAACTCCTGGCTGGATTGTTCGATTTCTTCCAGCGCGAACGGGCGGCAGGTGATGACGACCACTTCCGGACTGGGATTCACGTTCGACGCGACGATGCTGCCGCTTCAGAATGGGAAGTTACAGCTGCGGGGCCAAACGGGGATGATGTACAAGTTTGAATCGTTTCCAACGGCCGCGGTGAAAGCTCACTTTACGGGTTTAGGTGACGGGATGATTACGGAGATGAAGTCGGAGGTGGAAGTTTCCGTGGCGCGTTTCAAGCAGCCGGCTGGAGCAGGGACCGCGATACATTTCACAGCCGCGGATATCGCCGCCGATTCGGCGTATGTGGAGTTCACAGGGGTGTTTGTCCGCACCAGCGATCGCAAACCGTTTCCGTTTCGCGTGCTTTTCGGGCGCGTTCGGGATGGAAGCGGCACGGTGGTTCCGTCCAGCGCCGCGCCCGACACCACGATTATGCGCAAACAAGTGACGCTCGGCAGCGTGCGCTCCCCTGTGATCGTGACGACCGCGCTTTACGAAGCGGAAGACAACGTCGCGAAACTCAAGCTGCCCTGACAGGTTTGTACGCCCCGCTGCAAAACCGGATCTACATAGGAAGATATATGCTTTATTGACAAATCTTAGGGAGCTCGGCAATGTCAACGCATGACGAAGCAGCCTAAGTACTACCTGCTTTTCTGTTTCCTCATCCCGCTGGTCAACATGGGATGTTCCGGCCTGAAAACAGAGGCCGGTTCAAATCCGATTCGAGGGCAGATTGACCTTAAGCGAGTGCTCTCGTGGCTTCCCGCTGACACGGAAACTCTCCTGGTTGCGAACGGACCTTTCTGGATGTCGAATTTTAGAATCGGGGGAGAGGACGACAAAAACCGCCGCATAACAAGCGATAAATTAGAGAAGGAATTCGAGGGTCTGACTTTGGGGCTGTTCAATTTTTCTTTGACAAACAGCCTGCTTGAAAAACATCTTGAAGGCAAAAAGGTTTTGTTCGCGCTCGAAGGCTCTCGTCACTCTCGAGGACCCGCCGGGTTGGGAGAAATGCCTTTTGAGGGTTGCGCCTTGGCTATTTTCAGAGACGATCTCGGTGACCGCCGCGACGCCTTCATGAAAGAGGCAACTCAATCTGCTGTGCGTGTCGAGGAAATCGAAGGGCAAAGGGTTGCCGAATTTGAAGAGCGGATGGAGCGCGACACCTGGACCATTCTCATTACCTTCCCGCAACAGGGCGTGGTGCTGGCAGCAACCGACAAGCGATTCCTACGGGAGATGCTTGCCAGAATACGAGGCGCAGCAGGAGAGCGGGCTCTACCCGAGATCTTGCCTGAGTGGAAGTATGTGAACAAGCAAGCTCAGTTCTGGGGCTTGAGACACTATGACAAACTGCAAGCAAACGAGGACTCCACATCCCCTTTCGGAGGCAGAAAGGCTGCCAACATTCCAGATGACCAAGCGATCGGTCTCGCCTATCAATCCGACCCAAAAAAGGAACTCAAGGCTACCCTTACCTATCTCACCGGCCCTGCCGTAGCGCTAAGGAAAATCGAAGAAAACAGATTTCCGAGTTCTTCAGAGCCTGAAGCAACAGCGGGATTGAACATTCAATACCGCGAACTTGCTCCTGGCGTGATTCAGACCACTTACGACCTGAACCATTCCCAACCCTTAGATTGGTTCTTTTTTGTACTGATGGGAACTATGGGGCACGCGGTTTACCCCTAGTGGGCCGCCAGTAGGGGCTGTTCGCTCTTCGTTGACAAACCTGCAAGTGCGCGGCAAATATGATTTGCGGAGAAATGTGTGTCGCAAATCTGGCCGGAGGGTTTTGCCATGATCGACAAAAAGGATTCATCGGCTCGCTCGCGCGCCAAAAGTTTTGCTACTCAGCTAGGCATTCGTTTACCGATCCTGCTGGCGCCGATGGCAGGAGCGTGCCCTCCGTCACTTTCGATTGCCGTGGCGAATGCGGGCGGGCTTGGGGCTTGCGGAGCGCTGTTGCTAAAGCCGGATGAAATCAAAGCTTGGGGCGCTGAATTTCGCGAAGGCAGCCGGGGAGGCTTTCAGATCAATCTTTGGATTCCAGAGTCGGCGCCGGTGCGAGACTTCGAATTGGAAAAGCGGCAGCGCGAGTTTCTCGGGACGTGGGGACCGCCAGTTCCACCGGAGGCCGGTGACGTGAGGCTGCCGGACTTTGAGGCTCAGTGCCAGGCCGTGCTGACTGTGGCTCCAAAGGCGATATCGTCAATTATGGGACTGTATGCGCCGGGCTTCGTGGCCGAAATGAAAGCACGGGGAATCTTGTGGTTTGCGACTGCTACGACTGTTGCTGAAGCGAAAGTGGCGGAAGCGGCGGGCGCCGATGCCATCATCGCGCAGGGCATGGAGGCTGGAGGGCATCGGGGAGCGTTCCATGCAGAAGATGCGGAACGGCAAATGGTCGGTCTGATGGCGCTCTTGCCGCAAGTTGCGGATGCGGTGGCGGTGCCCGTGATCGCTGCGGGAGGAATCGCTGACGCGCGCGGAATTGCAGCGGCCTTGATACTGGGCGCAAGCGCGGTGCAGATAGGAACCGGGTTTCTGCGATCGCCGGAAGCGAAGACGCATCCTGCTTATGCCGAGAGGCTCGCGCATACCGAAGCCAACGAGACAATGGTTACGCGAGCATTCAGTGGTCGGCCGGGACGCAGCATCACAACCGCGTATGTTCGCGCTGCAGTTGCTTCGGATGCTCCTCGTTCAGCGCCGTATCCTGTGCAGCGGGGGCTAACTCAAGCGATGCGGCAAGAGGCCCTGAAGTTGGGAGATGCCGATCGTATGCAATTGTGGGCGGGGCAGTCGGCTAAGCTGTCGCGGAATGAACAGGCAGGCACGATCACGCAGCGACTGTGGGAAGAGGCGTCCCGGCTACTCATATGGCCTGCATCGCATCAAGGCGTCCATTCGGAAGTCGCGAACCAGCACCATGAGCGCTGACGCTACTTCATGAAGTCGCGGATGAGCATGGCGATTTGATCTGCCTGCGGTATCTATGGCGAAGTGGCCTCCATCGACGATGTGGATTTCGGCCTTCGGGACGTCGCGGCGATATGATTCCGGCTCTGAAGGGTCGAACGAGGATTCGTACTTGCCCCAGATTACGAGGAGGCGCGGCTGCTTTTCGCGCATACAAGCTTGCCACTTCGAGTAATTCTACCGCACCAACGTCGAGAAGCGATTTCCACATTTCCTAAATTTCCACAGCGAAAATTCTTTTCGGTCGTCTTGACCGCTTGTGAGGGCAGAGTTACAAGGGTGGTGCGAAAGCGTTCCGATCGACCGAGTCTCGGAAAGCACGGCAAGCGAAAGCTTGACGAGCTGCACGGGGCTCGGAAGGACAGAACGGCTTCGGCAAAGTTCGGAGCAGTACAGCGTCACGGCGAGGCTCTAGGTCTGGATCAGCGGTAGGCAGGGCGTGCTCCCGTCAGGCTAACGCTTGATGGAAAGCGCGACGCAAACCACGGACCTGACCTAGCGCGACTTGCTGTGGTCGGCTTCTGCCGGTAAAACGGTGAGAACGCTGGCAGCTGTTACTTTCGCGACTGAGGAGAAGGGGCGAGCAATCGCCCCTTCTCTTTTTTACTTCAGGATTATCTCCGCATCGCACACTCAGATTGTTCGACTAGCGCGCAGGAAACTTTTTCGCAATGGGCTGTTGAACGCGCCTTCATTGACAAACCCGGGAGTGCGCGGCAATATGAATTGTTGTTCCTGCCGCAGGAAATGCCCAAGTGGCGGAATTGGCAGACGCGCTAGCTTCAGGAGCTAGTTCTCGCAAGGGAGTGGAGGTTCGAGTCCTCTCTTGGGCACCATTCAAAGAAAGCATTGGCTGCGATGATGATTTCCTATTTGCCTTCCTTCAACTTCTTCAATGCCGCTTCATAGGTTGGAACGTCTGACTTGGCGTTCGCCGGGACGTTACGAAGCGCGATCTCCCAGTTCTTGATGGCATTTTCTTTGTCACCGACCGCCGTATAGCCCTGCGCGAGACCGAGGTATGGCCAGAAATTTTCCTCGGGATGATGTTGCTGATTGGCTTTGAAGATTTCGAGAGCTTTGTCATTTCTACCGTAGGAAATCAGACTCGCGGCATAGACGTAAATACGAATCACGTCCGTTTCCTGCAAGCTGAGTGCTTTGTTGATGACCGCGTCGGCCTCATCATTTCGGCCCATGGCCTGGAGCACCGACGCTTTGGTTGCCAGTGTAGAAGAGTCCTCGCGTCCTCGACCTGGGCCCTTGAAAGGCTCTGAGATGGCTTTGTCCGCCCAGATCAACCCTTCGTCCAATTTGACTTTATGGTTCGCGCAGAACTGTGCGGCGATTTGCCAATTTTGATATTTGAAACCCGGCCATCCCTGAAGCTCTTTCGCCATTTCGTCAACGTACAACTCATTCACGTTGGGGACATTGATTTTGAGGGGGATTCGCTTGTTTTCCCATTGCAGAAACGCTATCGCCGAATCCGGGCGACGGTCGTCAAATCCATAGGTGAGGAATTCAGTATAGGGAGCTGACTGGGGGTTCACTGGAACTCGGAGAGCATCATCTTTTGCGTCATATTGAAAACTGCCCCAGCCGGTTGAGTTGTGAGAGAAAATCCACATCCAGGGTCCGTTCTTTTCCAGTTCCAGGAACAAGCCGTAGGTGCCCGCCTTGAGTTCTTTGCCTTCGATCTTCACATCATGCGAGAAGGTGATGGTGGTGGTTTCATTGGCGCCCGCTCGCCATGGAGTGGCTCTCGAAGGGCCCAAGCCCTGATCAAAAAAACCGTACGGCACAAGTTCACCCCAAATATGACCGGTGCGGTCCGCTCCCGTGCCACCGTGAACATTGGGGCTGTGATAGTCGATGGTGATTTTTACCGGTCCAATCCATTGCGATACTTCCGCTCGCTCGTTGGCTCCGTTGGGAGGAAGCGAGAGTTCGGAGAGCACTTGACCATGAGCAGACTGGACGGGCGCCAGAAGACACAAGAGAAGTGCCAGGATATACATCTTCGTCATCGGACGCCTCCCATGGACGCTGAGCCGCCAGCCTTGGATCACTCGAGACCTGGACCGTTTGTTTCGGCCTCGAAGTAAGCGGTTAGACGCAGGTGTGGAAGCGAGGTCACCGTCGTGGGAGAAGATTGCGGCTTCAGATGGCGGCTTGACGGCAGCCGGTGAATCCGAAATACTGCGTACGTTCGCATTTTCCAACCTTTTGACGCGATGACGGATTCCGTTTGCCGCCGGATCCACTTTGACCGAGGAGAAGCATGGCTGAGGGTGATCGTGCGATTACGTATCGCGGAGTAGTGAAGGCCGAGCATTGCGATCATATGGGACATATGAATGTGATGTGGTACGTGGGGAAATTTGACGAGGCGAGCTGGCAACTTTTTGCGGCGATGGGGCTGACGCGGTCGCGGATGCAGAATGAGAGACGCGGGGTTGCAGGTGTAGAGCAGCGCATCGAATACAAACGCGAGTTGCGCGCGGGTGATGTAATCACGGTGCGATCTGCCGTCAATGAAGTAAAAGACAAAGTGGTGCGGCTGACGCACGTGATGACGAACGATGACACGGGCGAAGTGGCGGCCATCATGCATCTTGTCGCCGTCTACTTTGATACAGAAGCTCGAAAATCGTTGCCGCTGCCGGCGGAGCTACGCGACCGCGCGAGCCGAATGATTGTGACGGCTGAGTCGAAATAGCTTGAGCAAATCGCAGGATTACAGGCATAGAGCCTCACCTCTAACGAGGTGAGCTACATTTGCCGCCCGTATTGATTCACCGGCAGCAAGCGGGCACAAGCGCCAATTCAAGAGCCGCGCAGGGCAGTGAGGAGTGCGGCGCCGTTTGGGCTGCCGAGGCCGGTGCAGGCGTCCCAGCCACGGCCTGCGGAATAGGTGCCGTTGTTTCCGGCGGTGATGTCGTGAAATGTGGCTTCGGCTTTCGCGGAATATAGAAGCGGGTTCACGTAGCCTACATTTGTCCCCAACGATTGATTGATGAGCGCGAAGAGGCCGGCCCAAAGCGGGGCGACGGCGCTTGTTCCACCGATTACAGATTGCTGTCCATCTACCACGACGTTGTAACCCGTTGCGGGGTCGGCGTCGCCTGCGACATCGGGAACACCGCGGCCTGCGAATCCGTTCGGAGCTTTCGGAACATTTGCGCTTTGTTGGAAACTCGGGAGTGCGAAGGCCTCGCTTACGCCGCCGCCCGTGGCTCCTTCATTTGCTGAAAGCTCATTCCAGGTTTGCTCGCTGCTGATTGAAGTACCTGAGAGGGCTAATTTTGTTCCGCCGCAACCGACGAGGAATGGGCTCGATGCGGGGAAATCCACGGTGGGATTTCCGCTGGCGCTGCCGTCGGTCGAGCCGTTGTCGCCTGATGCTGCGAGCACTGTGACGCCCATCGTTGAGGCTTCCTGGCACGCGGAATTAAGAGCATTGCGAGATTGGGCCGTCCAGGAATCTTCCGGGCCGCCCCAGCTGATGGAGATGATCGACGGCTTCAGCTTGGCATCGTGGACGGCAGTGGTGATTGCGTCGATGAAGCCTTGATCTGTGTTCGGGGCGAAATAGACAGCGATCTGCGCCGCTGGTGCGATTGCACCGGCGACTTCGATATCGAGTTCCACTTCGCCGTCGGGGCCGCTGGCGTCGCCGGTGGGTGAATTTGTGGCACCGTCGACGGAAACTGCAGTGACTTTTGGCGCGGAGATTCCGAGATTGCTGAAAAACTGGGTGAGGTCGGACACTTTGTACCCGCCGCCTAGTTCGATCAGGGCAATGCATTGGCCCGAGCCGGTCGCGCCTGACGGGAAAGCGTACGCTTTCGCGACTTGGAGCGGCGAGTAAGAAACGTCTGTGGCGTTGGGTTGCGCGCTGGAGTTTTTCTTGCGTAGACGGAAATGCGGTTTGGCTTGTGGGCGATTGTCGAGGCCGAGAACACCTTCGATGACGCCCTCGAGGTCGGCGGGAATCGTGAGGACGCCGGTACGGCAGCGATATGAGCCGGAAGCGTGTTCGTAACGGCGGAGGTTTGCTCCGAATGCGTCGTTGAAAGCTTGAACGGTGCCGGTGAGTTTAACGGTGCGGCTGGCGCGATCTTCACTGGCGATTTTCAAGCCGTACTGCGTGGCGAACGCCCGAACCTTTTCTATGTCTGCTGGTGACGCGCCGTACTGCTTGGCGAATTCTTCGCGGGTGAGATATTTGCGGTCGTGAGGGAGGCGAGAGCCCATTTGATCGGCGGCAGGGAAATCGCCGGGCTTCGATCCGCGGCGCAGCAGGACGCTTACTTCGATTTGCTGATTTGGATCTGCGGGGCCAACGTCTTGTCCGCTTGGCAATGCTGCGCGCGCGCTGCCTTTTAGTTCCACCCGATCTTGTCGTGTTGCCATGGCGGGCCTCCAGGAGAATTGACCGGGGAGGAAATTATAGCGCGGACGGGGGAACGT
>Ga0307475_10001168_pt1 | contig 15698 bp, 13 predicted proteins | sample atmos_gasesECM1C_FD_203317 | JGI IMG/M metagenome (GOLD analysis project Ga0307475, IMG submission 203317) | Hardwood forest soil microbial communities from Morgan-Monroe State Forest, Indiana, United States - atmos_gasesECM1C_515 | ecosystem: Environmental > Terrestrial > Soil > Temperate... | reverse complement strand
GGAACCGGAAAGGACTGGCCGTTTGCGGTTGCCGCGAATGCCCAGGATCTTCGCGAGAATCCGCCGGTGTTCTTCCGTCGCGCGCTGAAGCTGGTAAACGGCAGCACCCTCTCGATCGGGACTTGCGACGGCGTAGCTTGCGGACTCACGGTGGTGGCTGAGAATCCCATCTACGTGCAGGGCGACTACAACGCAGGAATCAACGGCAATTTCGCGACCCCGTTCGTGGCGGCCGCAGTGATCGGAGATGCGGTGACACTACTCTCCGACAACTGGAACGATGTGAATTCGTTTGCCTTCCCCTATACCCTCGGGTCGCGAGCGGGCAACACCACGACATACCGCATGGCTGTGGCGGGCGGCAAGACGATTCCGTTCAAGCAGCCGACAGTGAACTGCGGTACCGCGGCATGTTCCGCCGACTTCGGTACCGATGGCGGAGCGCACAACTTCCTGCGGTACATCGAGCAATGGGGCGGCACCCTGTATTACAAGGGCTCGCTTGTGAGCCTTTACTACAGCCACCAGGGCGTAGGCACATTCAAGTGCTGCACTACGGTTTACAGCCCGCCGACCCGCGGTTACAGCTTCCAGACGGAGTTCCTGACTCCGAGCCTGCTGCCGCCGCGAACGCCGATGTTCCAGGCGATCAACACGATCGGATTCTCACAGGTCGTGCTGCCGACGCAGTAGAAACAGTTTTCCCCGCAACACCCCTAGCGGCTCCCGTTCCCCCCGGGAGCCGCTTTTATTTTGGGGGAACTCCGCTGGTGAATCAGGGTGACGCGGGGCGGGTGCGGGGGTTGAAATTTGTGTTTGCGGCAGGTGCGGCGCAGGAGGGCGCTGATGGCGGGCCGCAGAGGCTTGTGAGCGGATCGCTGAGGTTGGCCGGCGTCACCAATCCTTCGAGAGGCTCGACGTAGATTTTGTAGTTGTGATTTAGAGGAAGACGGCTGATTTCGTAGGATCCGTCGAACTGCAACTGCTGGCTGGCTGTATTGCAGCTCCAGCCGCCAAGCGTGGCGGCGATCACTGAGCCGGTGTCTGCGTCGACGGCCACTACGTGGGCGCCGAAGATTCCCGTGACGAATGATCCGGTGGCTGGGGCTGGGATATTCGCGAGCGCGAAAGGATTGGCGGGGAGAATTTGTCCGCTGATTGCGCCGATATTTACGGGGTCGGCGGGATCGGGGTAGAGAGAGCCGATGCCGGCGCGGTCGTCGTCGGAGAGAGGGCCATCGGGGGCTTGCGCGGTGAGGCGATCGCCGAGGAATTGGCCGGGTGGCGGCGCGTAGGGAAACATCAGAGCGCGCCAGACGGCGGAATGGTCGAGGCCGAACCAGTGACCGAGTTCGTGGGCGAGAAGCGATTCGAGATCGTAGGCGCCCTGGCCTTGAGGTGTGGCGAGGGCGGCGGGAGTTGCGTATGTGGCTTGGCTGTCGTTTCGAAATAGGGTGTCGGCATCAAGGATTTGGCCGGCGAACGCGGCGGGAGCGCTGGAGCCAATGGAAACCCCGGGGGCGTTCGCGGTGATCACGCGGGTAAAGGCGAGGACGCCGGTGGTGAAGGCGGCGCTGGACTGGTTGAAGCAGATTGTGTTGAGGCCGTCGGCATTGCTTTGCTGATCATTGGTGCAGGAATTTGCGGCGGTAATGCGCGCGAGCGGTGCGATGAAGCCGGGATGGGCAGCGGTGTTGAAGGTGGTGCCGGGCATGCCGGTCCAAGCTTCGAAGGAGTCTGAGATGGACTGCTCGATTTCGTTGAGTTGGGCGGGCGTGCCTTGTGCGGCGACGGTGAGGATCGTGGTGCTGGTGAGCGGGAGGGAGGTGCTCCAGCGGCGATTCAGGGGTGAGGCGAGCGTGAGGTTCCAGCGGTTTGGTTGCGGGCAGCCGCCCGCTAGTGGAACGGTCGAGTTGGTTGTGTAGCTGAAGGCATCGGGGGTGTGAACTGCGGCGAAAATCAAGAGGCACAGTGTGGCTAGCGTGACGGGGGCGCTTCATTGGCGGCTTCCTTGCACTGCTTGAGCTTCAGCCGAGGCTATTACCAGAGTGCGAAATGCGTGACTGGCATTTTGCGGATGGCTGTGGTTTCGAAGTTGTGCGACAGAGGATCGAAGACGGGGAAGGCGGCGGTGTCTTGGGTGACGATTTCCTCGCCGGTGGTGCGGCTGCGGCCGATTCGGAAGGTGCCTTGCATCCAGCTGACGATCGAGAAATCCTGGGCCGAGGTGCGCTCGAGAAACAGAATTAATTCTTCGCTCGGCGCGAATCGCGGAACGCCGGAAACTGTGGACGTGAAATTTCCAGCCTGGCCGCCGAGGAGACGGACTGTGATCTGGGGCGGGGGCGGATCCTTTCCAGGTTTCCCCGACGTCGAAAGTGGTGAAGGTCCAGATTTCACCAGCGTCCCAGCGAGTGGAGCTGGTGACGCATCGTGCACGGACGACTGTGTGAGCTGCGCGTGATAAATCGGCGACGGACATGCGCTTGAGCGTTGTGGCAAGGGCGGGTGGATTGCCGCAAGCGAAGTGGACACGAGTGCGAGGGCGGCGAGTGCTCGAATTGTTTTGGTCATTTCACCTCCAGGATGCCGCTGGCTGAGGCTCGGTCGTTATTCAGCGACGTGATAAAAAGCGTGCGCACGCCGGGAAGAGTTGAGCTCGAAATCTGCAGATCGAGTTCGATGGTATTGGGGAAGAGGCCGACGATGGCTGATGCGGTGACGGGAATGTCGCCGGGAGCTGCGCCGGGACCTGTGAATGCGTACGTCATCGTGGGATCGAGTCCGTTGCCGTGAATGCAGAGGCTTACTGTTTGCGTGCCGGAGGGCGGGCGCGTGACGGTGAGCGGCGTGCCTTCCACTTCGCACGTCGCGTTCGTCAGCAGACCGTCGAAGTCCACGTCGAGCGGCACTGAAACAGCGGCTGTAGTTGCTTCGACTACCGTGATGTCTTTTTTCACAGCTGTTGGCTGCGAGGGACTGAGCGCGATGACGTCTTCCGAAGCGTCGAACGGCACGACGACAAACGGGACAGGATTGGAGAGAAGCGCGGGGGCGCCGGGATTGGAGATTTGCAGGGTGAAGGCTGCGGCTGTCTGCAGGTCGGCGGGAGTGAGGGCGATCGCGGAAATGGTGGCTGTGGAGCACGTGGTGGGACGCGCGCTGCCGTTGAGGAGGATTGTTGAGCCGGTGCCGGCGCTGCCGGGTACAAAGTTCAAACCCCGCACCGATACGGGAAAACCTTCAATCGCGCCCGCCATTGCGCTGGATGGCAGAATCACTTCGATGGTCGGGCCGGATGTGATGGCGATTGTTGCAGACGCGGATTTCGTATTATCGGCTTGGCTCGTGGCGATGATTGAGATGGCGTTCGGCGAAGGCGCTGCGGTGGGCGCGGTGAATGCGCCGTTGGCATCTACGGAGCCGCAGGCTGCGCCACCGCAGCCTTGACCGGTGACCGCGGATTGAACGCTCCAGGTGACGGCTGTGTTGCTGCTGCCCGTGACGGCGACGAAAAACTGGGTGCTGAGAGCACTGGTGGAATGCGGAACGAAAGCATAGAACGGGGAGACAGAGACTGAGAGTGGAGTTGAGACACCGGTGACCGAAGCGATTGCGCTGCCGATTTTAGAAGGGTCTGCATGGCTGACGGCGGTGATGGTGACAGGATCGACCGTGGGCGGTGCGGCAGGCGCGAGGTAATCGACGCTATTGGAACTTGGTGCGGTTGGCGCGACGCAAGGACTCGAGCCTGACTGGCAGATCTGTCCGACCGTAGGATTTCCGCTCGCGACGCCATTCACGAACCAGGACACTGCTGTGTCGGCGGTATTGGTAAGAGTTGCCGCGAAGGGTGCGCGCTGATCGGTCTGAACGGTTGCTGATGAGGGCGACACTGTGACGGTGATGTTGCTGACGAGCGTCAGGGACGCGGATGCGGCGAGCAAACCGGCCGTGGCATGAACCACAACTGCGCTGGGCGAAGGCAGAACTATCGGCGCCGTGTAAACCGCGGTATTCGCGCCGCTCAAGCAAATCGTTCCAATGGTTGAGTTGCCGCCGGGAATTCCGTCAACGTCCCACGTGATGGAGGCGCCGGTAGCGAGGCAGAAAGACGCGCTGAAAGTTTGTGTTTGAGCGAGTGAAACTGTGGCTGCGGGCGGCGAGATTGTATTCGTCGCTGAACATGTGATCGTGACGCTTGCTGTGGCGGACTTCGACGGGTCAGCAACACTCGTAACGATGACGCTGACGGTGGAAGGCGACGGCGGAACAGCGGGGGCGACATACAGCGCGCCTGTCGCTCCGTTAGGGGTGATTGTGCCGAGGGTGGAATTGCCTCCGACGATGCCGTTTACGCCCCAGGCGACTGCATTCGAAGACGCGCCCGTGATACTTGCTGTAAATGCTTGTCCGGCGCCGGTTGAAGCTGCGGCGGAGGTCGGCGAAATCCCGATTACGGTTCCGCCTGTAAGCGTGACGATGGCGGACCCTGTGGCGCGCGGTGCTGTCGGTGTTGCTTGATGCGGTTACGGTGATGGTCGGAGGCGAGGGCATCGCGCTTGGAGCGGTGTACAACCCGCTCGGCGAAACTGTGCCGACGCTTGCGTTTCCACCAGCAACGCCGTTCGCAAACCACGTCACGCTTTTGTTCGACGTACCTGTGACAGTCGCCTGGAATTGCTGCGACTGGCTCAGGGAGACGCTTGCTTGTGTCGGCTGCAAGATCACGGTGACGACGGACGGACCAGTTGACGTGGTTCCCGCGCAGCCAGGCATCGCGATGGCAGCGCCACAGAAAATCGTAAGCAAGAGCAGATTCAGAGCGCGACTCGATCGGTCAAACGTGGTGGCAGCCCGACTCAAAGTCGTTTTCGGCCACCGCCGTTTGATTGAGGGCATCATCTGACGGATGGCTTAACGCACGAGATGTGCCATCGCGGAGCATTGCGAACTGGGAGACATTTCCGTGGCGGTCTGGAGGATCATTGACGGAGCTAAGCCTTATCGCTTCACAAGAATAGGGAAGGATCGCCGAAGCGAAAACGGGTCGAGGCGCGATGATCGAAAAGCTCTGCGCGCACGGCCAATCGTCTCAAATCGGCATGCTTTCAATTCATTTTGGGACCCGGTCGACGCGCAGCTACAAATCGAAGAGGCAATTGATATGCGCCCCAACCGAGGGCGACGAGGTTGACAGCAGCGCAGAAACCGCCAAATAATCTCGGCATGGCAACACCGGAGACAGTTCGACGGATCAAGAGTTATTCGGCGGAAAGTGGTTACGTCTATCAGTATCAGTTCCAAGATGCGCATCCCGCGCAGCAGGGAAGCGCGAAGGGAAACGAATACGTCTACTACGTCTCTGCGGATCGGAAGAAAATGTTTCCGGTGCGCATTTTTGTGGGGCAGGATGCGATCAAGAAATGGGACGAAGCAACAGGGCGGCCGCTGACGGGAACTGAAGAATATGCGGCGGCCAAGATGAGGCTATTTCAGGCATTCGACGAAGGCGAGGCTCTTTCCGCCACGGGCCCAGCATTGGTCGTCGACGAATCGAATCTCAATGCGCTGCTGCAGCGTCTCGACCTCTAGCCTTTTTCCGCTGATTACATCCGCGAGAGCACGGCCGCGCGCAGTGCAGGCTCCAAAATCTCGAAACGAAATTTATATCCGGCCGCGAGTATTTGTTCCGGCTTGACGCGATCGCTGCTGAGCAACACGGCGTCGGCCATTTCGCCCATCGCAAAGCGGAGCACGAATGCAGGGGCCGGAAAAATCGCGGGGCGGTGCAGCATGCCAGCCAGCAGTCGCGTGAATTCCTCGTTTCGCACCGGGTTTGGCGCCACGACATTTACGGGGCCGCTCACCTGCTCGTTGGCGATCGTGTGGCGGACGATTCCCACCACGTCTTCGATCGCAATCCACGACATCCATTGCTGTCCGCTGCCGAGGCGACCACCGACTCCGAGCTTGAAAGGCGGGAGCATCTTTGGCAGCGCTCCGCCTTTGCCGGAAAGTACGACCCCGGTACGCAGCATGACGGTGCGGATGCCCCTCTCAGCGGCGCGGCTGGCTTCGGCTTCCCAGTCACGGCATACCAGAGCGAGAAAATCCGTTCCGGTGGTGCTCGATTCGGTGAGAATTTCATCGCCGCGAGAGCCGTAGTAGCCGATTGCCGACGCGACGATGAGCAATCGCGGTTTCTGCTTCAGCCGCGAAAGCGAATCGACGAGTACACGTGTGGTATCGATGCGGCTGCTGCGAAGAAGTTGTTTGCGCTCCTCAGTCCAGCGGCCATCGGCGATTCCAGCCCCGCTCAGGTGGATCACTACGTCGATACCCTCAAGACCCGCTACATCAACGGTCGCTCGCATCGGATCCCATTGGACGTCTCCTGGATTTGCCGCCTTACCGGGCCTGACAAGGTGGACGACGTTGTGGCCGTCGGATTTCAGCGCTGTCGTCGCCGCTGTGCCAATCAATCCCGAGCTTCCGGAAATGAGAATCTTCATGTGCTGGTGTTTTCTCCCACTTTGATCACGGAGTCTACCCTAAGGTGCGCGGTGTCTCGCGTCAAGCAATTGAAGCAACCGGCGAATATGCACCCTTTGCCTGATTCAAAATTCGCGAAAGGCGAAACGGCTTTGCGGCTCGCGCGTCCATGTAAGATAAACTCATCGGCTGCGTAAGGGGTGAAGATGAATCGTTTGGCGCGGAGATACGGTGCAGCTGTCGTTCTGGCGATACCGCTGATGCTGTCGTTCGCTTATGACAAAGCTGCCAACGGTGAGATCCGCGGCTTCTTTCCCGAGCGCGTCAATCCTGAACGCGAGCTTGAATCGAAACTGCAGGCTGTCCCCGACGCTGCACATGCGGAGAGCAATCTGCGCCATCTCACAAGCCAGCCCCACAGGGCTGGCACGGAAGCGAGTCATCAGGTGGCGGAATGGCTGCAAGACCAGTATCGAAGTTTCGGCTTCGACGCCGAGATCGTCACATACAGCGTGTGGATGGCCGAGCCTCGCGAGGTGAAGCTTGAACTCGTCGCGCCATCGAAGAAAGCGCTCGCCACACCCGAACAGCTGGTGGAGGTGGACAAGTTCACGGCGGATCCTCGCGCAGTAATGGCGTTCAATACCTATTCGCCTTCGGGTGAAGTGACGGCGCCGATCGTTTACGTGAACTATGGAACGCCCGAGGACTACGCGGAGCTTGATTCACTGGGCGTAAGCGTGCAGGGAAAGATCGCCATTGCCCGTTACGGCCACAATTATCGCGGCATCAAATCGAAATTGGCGGAAGACCACAAAGCCGCCGGCTTGATCATCTTCTCCGATCCAGCCGACGACGGATATATGGCAGGCGATGTGTTTCCCTCAGGGCCGTGGCGGCCGATGAGCGGAATTCAGCGCGGGTCGATTCTTTACACGGAGGATTATCCTGGGGACCCGCTTACGCCCGGAGTCGGAGCCACTCCCGAAGCGAAGCGAATCAAGCCTGCTGACGCGAAGAATCTGCCGCATATTCCCACCATGCCCATCAACGCGCAGGACGCGTGGGCGATTCTCGAGCATCTCGGCGGGCCGCACGTTCCGAGAAATTGGCAGGGCGGCTTGCCGTTCACGTACCACGTGGGGCCGGGAAAGTCGGAAGTTCACTTGAAGCTTGTAATGGACTTCGAGCAGCGCCCGATCTATGACGTTATCGCGAAATTGCGCGGCACCGATGATGGTCAATGGGTTGTTCTAGGCAATCATCACGACGCGTGGGTGTACGGTGCTGCCGATCCAAGCAGCGGCACGGCTGTGATGCTCGAAACGGCGCGAGCGCTCGGCGAGCTGGTCCGCAGCGGCTGGAAACCGCGCCGCACAATCGTGATGTGCGAATGGGACGGAGAAGAGCCGGGACTCCTAGGCTCGACGGAATGGGTGGAAGCGAATCGCGCCGAGCTTCAAGCAAAAGCCATCGCGTATATAAATACCGACGTGGGCGTAACCGGACCGAATTTTGGAGCGGCAGCGACGCCGTCATTGAAAGAAATCGTGCGCGAGGTGGCGCGTGAAGCGCCGGATCCCGAGACCAAGCGCAGCGTGTATGAAATGTGGCGAGAGCATTCCTCACAGAAGAAAGGCGCACCCAACGGTATCGCGCGGCCAGAGCTCAAGGCGGAGACTCCCGGCGAGACACCTGTCGGCGCCTTGGGAGCGGGCTCCGATTTTTGTCCGTTCTTCGATTTTGCAGGGATTCCTTCGCTGGACATGGGCTTCAGCGGCGACTACGGCGTCTATCACTCGTTGTACGACGATTTTTACTGGATGAAACAATTTGGGGATCCGACGTTTGTCTATCACGCGACGCTCGCGCGAATTCTGGGTACGGTTGCGCTGCGGCTCGACGAAGCTGATGTGCTGCCGTTCGATTATTCAGCTTATGCCGCCGAAATTGCACGGATGACGACCGATGTGAATGCTCGCGTGCGAGCGCCGAAGGGAGCGGAGGCGTCCGATTGGAAAGCTGTATCTGAGGCGGCTGACGGGTTGACGGCTTCGGCTGGTCGCACTTCCGTAGCGCTGCACGCGATTTCACCGGCAATGCTCAGTCCGGCCACGCAGCGCGAGCTCAATCGCGCGCTCGCAAGTGTGGAACAGTCGCTTCTCATCCCTGAAGGGCTCGCGGATCGACCCTGGTACAAGCACGCGATTTTTGCGCCGGGGAGTTATGCGGGTTATGCGGCGGAGGTGATGCCTGGCGTGAATGAAGCGCTTGATCGAGACGACCCCACCACTTTCCATCGCGAAGCTATGGCGCTGGCCGCGGCATTAACACGAGCGGCTGTGCGACTCGATGAGGTGAGCGGCATGGCGAAGACCGCCCCAGGGGCCCATTCGGGCTATTGATTGATTGTTGAGCCGGGTCCTGCGTACCAATTTTGCGCCGACTGCGCGAGGTCGCGTTAGAATGACTGCCATGCGTGTTCGCGTCCTGTTTTTCGGACAACTGAAGGATATTGTGGGCCTAGCTCAGGACGAGGCCGATCTTTCCGATGGCGCTCGGGTGGAGGATCTTTTTGAGCGTTACGGCCGACGCTTTCCGAAACTTGCGGAGTTCCGGCCGTCGATTGCCGCGTCGGTGAATCAGCAATATGCGGATTGGCGCGAATCGCTTTCTGCAGGCGACGAGGTGGCGTTTCTTCCGCCCGTTAGCGGCGGGGAACACGTGGCGACCGTCGAAGATATCTTTCAGCTCGTCCGTGAGCCGATTCGCCTGCAGGAGTTAGTTGAGAGCATCAAAGCGCCGGAGGATGGCGCGGTGGTTGTGTTCGATGGCTTCGTGCGCAACCATTTCCGCGGAAAACGGACACTCTACCTCGAATATGAAGCTTACGAAGCGATGGCGCTGGCGAAAATGCGCGAGATCGGCTCGCAGATGCGGGAGAAATTTCAGATTCACCGGATCATGATCGTGCATCGCCTGGGTCGGCTCGAGATTGGCGAAACCAGCATCTGGATTGCAGTGAGTTCGGCACACCGCGCTGCCGCATTTGACGCGTGCCGTTACGCGATTGACACCTTGAAGCGCACCGTGCCCATCTGGAAGAAGGAATATTTCGCCGGCGGAGCGGTGTGGGCCGAGGGCGAAATTGCGGGGGATTTCGCGTCTCAGGAAGCCATTTCCCGCGCGGATGAATCTACCTCTTAGATGAAAATATCGCCCCGAACGTTCAGCGCGTTGCCGCTGGCTGCGGCGGTGGTGTGCGCGGGATTGTATGGTTCGCTAAGCGCGCAGGAAAAGCAGAAGCCCGCGATTCGCGTAGATGTGAATCTGGTCAGTATTCTCGCGAGCGTGATTGATGCGAACGGGCGACCGGTGCCGGATCTCACACAGGACGCATTCGAATTAAAAGAAGAAGATGTGCCGCAAAAAATCGAGCGCTTCGAGGCTCAAACAAATCGGCCGCTTGACCTCGCGCTGATGGTCGATTCGAGCATGAGCACGTTCAAGGACCTGAAATTCGAGGCCCAAGCTGCGTCGCACTTTATCAAGCAGGTGGTTCGGCCGACGGATACGCTTTCGGTTTTTGAATTCTCGGATTCGGTGATACAGCTCTCGGAATTTTTGGACGATGTTCCGAGGCTGCAGGCCGCGGCGGAGAGAATCAGCCCGGGCGCGGGAACCGCCATGTATGACGCGGTGGTGCTCGGGTCGAACGCGCTGCGAAAGCTTCCGCAGGAAAGGCGGCGCGCGATCGTTCTAGTTACCGATGGAGGGGAGACGACGAGCGTTTCGAAGTTTGACGACGCGCGGCGCGCGGCAATCCGGTCGGGCACTCTGCTTTATTCGATCATCATCCGGCCCGTGAAAAATGAAAACGGCCGCAATACCGCCGGCGAACATGCGCTCATTACAATCACCGATAGCACGGGTGGAGCGTTCTTTATCCTCGACGATCTTCAGCAGCTCGACGCAATGTTTGATCGCATCAATCGCGAGCTGCGCACGCAATATTTGCTTGGTTACTATCCAAACCCGCCTCCGAAACCCGGCAGCACGCGGCACGTGGAAGTGACGGTAAAATCAGGAGACCTGGTGCGATACCGCAAGGAATATTTCACTTCGGCGATGCCTCGATAATGAACCAATTCCTCGAAGTTGCGATTGACGCGGCGCGCGAAGCAGGTGCGCTGTTGCGGGTGGAGTTCGATCGCCCGAAGAAGATCAGTTACAAGGGCGAAGTGGATATCGTCACGGAATCCGACCGGCGCTCGGAGGAAATTGTGGTCGGAAGATTGCGGCGCCATTTTCCGCAACACGAGATTGTGGCCGAGGAGGGAAGCGGCGGGCCGACGGGAAAAGCCCGATATCGCTGGCATGTCGATCCGCTCGATGGCACCACTAATTTCGCGCACGGATATCCGTGTTTCGGTGTCTCGATTGGATTGCTCGAAGATGGCGAGCCGATTGTGGGCGTGGTGTTGAATCCGGTGACTGGGGAGATGTTCTCGGCTGTGCGCGGGGAAGGCGCCTATTTGGATCACAAACGCATACATGTTTCGCCGATTGATACGCTGGCCACGAGTCTGCTCGTCACTGGATTTCCGCCGGATCAGCGCAGCCAGCAAACGAACATCGCTTTTTACGCTGGTTTCACTCTTCGAACGCACGGCGTGCGGCGCGACGGCTCGGCTGCTCTTGATCTTTGCGGGGTCGCGTCCGGCCGCTTCGAAGCTTTCTGGGAATTTGGGCTGAAATCCTGGGACACAGCTGCGGGCGTGCTGCTGGTGAAGGAAGCCGGCGGAATGGTCACCGATTTCTCTGGCAAGCCCTATCATCCTGGTGACCGCGAAATGCTCGCGTCCAACGGAAAGATCCACTCGGAGATGCAAGCGGTGGCGGCCGATATTGGGGAGCAAACCGCCAAGCGATAAGTTTGCATGCAACCCGCACCATCCCATAGAATTCCAACTTAAGTCACAAAATGGAACTGTTCCTTAATCTGCTTTGGGTTCTGATTGCCGCTGGCGCCATTAGTGTGTGGCGCATGTGTTGGCGGAATGAGAAGCCTCGAAGCCATCGAGACTCGCTGCGCGAATGGACGGCGATGGGTTGTGCGCTTGTATTGCTATTCTTCGCGGTCTCGCTCACTGACGATTTGTATGCAGCGGCGATGCTTCTGGACGAATGCTCGGCGAGCCGCCGCCAATCCATCTGCAGTCACCATCCGGGGCAGTCGAGAGAGATTGTGAAGGAAACTGGTCCTGCGATTCTTCCGCGACCTGTGTCGGTCGAGTCCCCGCTGACTTATTTGTGCGGACTTAACATTGCTTCTTATGCGGTGAAATTCTTCGTTCACGATCTTTCTGAAGGCCGCGCCCCTCCCGTTTCAACTCTCTAGACATCGGTTCGTTAGTGAGCCGACCTGTCGCGCGCTCGAGTTCTCTCCTAATCATTCTGTCGGCCGATGGGTATTGCGCTGAGCACCAAGCTGCGGTTGGGGCCGAACACAAAGCAGGTTAAGAGAAGAGGAGTTTCTTAGATGAAGTCGGTGGTTTTTTTTGTGGCATTGATCGCAGGCGCCGCTGTGTGCGGCTGCGGCGGTGCGAGCAATCCGTCCGATCAGACGAAGGCTGCGAGCTCAGATAGTTCGAAAGGAGGGAATTACGTCGCGTCTGATGCCAAAGGCATTCAGACCATTACAGTAAAGACGTCGAGTGTTCCGGACTACCTGGAACTGGCTGCGCACATTGAAGCGGATCCGACGCGCGTAGTTCACGTATTCGCGCCTGCCGGCGGACGAATTACCGAACTGAAAGTGCGACCCTGGGAGCGAGTGGACAAGGGCCAGACGCTCGCTCTGCTTCAGAGCAGCGACCTGGCGCGGGCGATGGCCGACTATCAACGCGCCGTCGCGGATAACGAGGTGAAGCAGAAACAACTCGTTCGCTCGCAGGATCTGCTGACCCACCGCGCGATTGCAGAAAAGGATTTCCAGCAGGCGCAAGCGGATGCGCAGTCGGCGAAGGCAGCATTGGACGCAGCGCGAGAACAAATTCTGGTACTCGGCATGGACCCTGATAAAGCGGGCTCGCAGTTGCGCGTTACAGCGCCGCGGTCCGGGGTGGTGCTCGACGTGAACGCCGCGCAGGGCGAGTTCTCAAAATCGCTCGATGCGCCGATGCCGCTGTGCACCATCGCCGACATCACAACGGTCTGGGCGCTCGGCGATGTTTTCGAAAAAGATCTGAGCGCTGTGAAATCCGGGCAGCAAGCAACTGTGACGCTCAATGCCTATCCCACCGAAAGCTGGAAAGGACAAATCAGCGTCATTTCCGACACCGTCGATCCCGTCACCCGCACGTTGCATGTGAGAGTGATTCTTCCAAATGCGAATATGCACATCAAGCCGGCGATGTTCGGTTCGATCCGTATCCTGCGCTCCAATTCTCAAGGCATTCTGGTGCCAGCTTCCGCAGTGATACGCGAAGGCACCGAAGCATATATTTTCGTCGACCGGGAAAATGGAAAGTACGAGCGCCGGAACGTGAAGCTGGCCCGTTCATTTGACGGCTCACTCGAAATTACGTCTGGCATCGCGGCAGGCGACAAGATCGTCTCCGAGGGAGGGCTTCTCCTGCGCGAGGGCACGCAGGACTAGCCACCGATGCGCAACCTCATTGCTTCGCTCCTCCGGTACAGGCCGCTGATGATCGTTGTGCTGGTTGCATGGATTGTCGCCGGCTTCATTCTTTTTCTTCGGCTAGATATCGAAGCGTACCCCGATCCATCCCCGCCGCTGGTAGAGGTGATCACGCAGAATCCGTCGTGGTCTGCGGAAGAAATGGAACAGCAAGTCACAGTGCCGGTGGAGGCGGCTCTTTTCGGGATACCGCATCTGGAAGAAGTGCGCTCGATCAGCATTTTCGGCCTCAGCGACGTGAAAATGTATTTCAGCTACGGCAGCGATTACTACTGGGACCGTCAGGAAGTTTTTAACCGTCTCGAATTGATTCAATTGCCTGCGGGCATTTCTCCGCAGCTCTCGCCCTGGTCTCCGGTAGGCGAAATTTATCGCTATCAACTCTATGGACCGGCGTACAGCTTGAACGAGCTGAAAGCGACACAAACATGGTTCGTCACTCGCGAGATTAAGCAAGTGTCCGGCATCATTGACGTCACGTCATTCGGAGGCAGCACCCGTCAGTACATTGCCGACATCGACCCGCGAAAACTTCTGCAATTCAACGTCACTCTCCCGCAAGTGGTCACCGCCGTGGGATCGAGCAATGCCAACGCCGGCGGAAATTACCTCACGATGGGCAGCCAGAACGTGAACGTTCGAGGCTTAGGTCTGCTGCATAACATCGCAGAAATGCAAAATGTCTTGATCACGACGCGCAGTGGTGTCCCCGTTTATTTGCGCGATGTGGCCGAAGTAAAGGAAGGCTTTCAGCCGCGTCTCGGCCAGGTAGGCATCAATCACGATAACGATGCCGTCGAAGGGATCGTGTTGCTGCAGCGAGGCGAACAGTCCGTTCCGGCGTTGCGCCAGCTGGAGCAAAAAGTGAAAACGCTCAACAGCGGATTGCTTCCCGCTGGAATGAAGATCGTCACGCTTTACAATCGCATCAACTTGATTCACCTCACCACCGAGACGGTGCGCCATGTCGTATTAATGGGCCTCGTCCTCGTTACGGCGATTCTGATCGTATTCCTCGGAGATATTCCCATTTCCCTGATCGCGGCGCTCACGATTCCGTGTTCGCTTCTTTTTGCGTTCTCGCTGATGGTGCTCACAGGGCGTTCCGCAAACCTGATCTCCATCGGCGCGATCGATTTCGGGATCCTCGTAGATGCATCCGTCATCGTTCTCGAAAATATCTACAGGCGATTCCAGACGGCGACCTCCAACGCTTCCACGCTCGATCTTGTTGCGGATGCGACCGCCGAAGCCGTCCGTCCTGTGATTTTTTCCGTTCTCGTGATTGTAGTTGCGCTAATACCGCTGTTCACGATGCAGGGAGTTCCGGGCAAAATTTTCGCGCCGATGTCGGAAACCTACGTTTTCGCGCTAGCCGGAGCGCTGATATTCGCGGTCTTGTTTTCTCCCATCCTTGCCTCGTTCATGCGCCCCGAGAAGGTCCGCGCTCACCATACGATCCTCGTCACGTGGCTCGGCAAAAGATACGCCGCCGCGCTGAAGTGGACAATGTCGCGGCGCAAGACGACTCTTGCGATCGCCGGAACGGCGTTCATCATCACCCTTCTGCTCACACGGTTTCTCGGCGGCGAGTTCATGCCTAAGCTCGAAGAGGGAAACCTCTGGGTGCGCGCCACGCTGCCGCAAGACGTCTCTTACGAAGCCTCCGAGAGAATGGCCAAGGACATCCGCGAAATCCTGCTTGGCTATCCCGTCGTCACACAGGTGGTCTCTCAGTTGGGGCGCCCAGACGACGGCACCGATGTGACGACCTTCAACAACATCGAATTCATGGTGTCCCTGAAAAATCTCAACGAGTGGCCGAGCGGCCTGACAAAGGAAAAACTCGTCGGTCAGATGGATTCGCAGCTCGAAAAATTTCCCGGCATCGATTTTAATTTTTCTCAGAATATTCAGGACAACGTAGAAGAAGCGATGTCCGGCGTAAAGGGCGAGAACTCTCTGAAGATATTTGGCGACGATATCAATGTGCTGGTTGAAAAGGCAGGCCAGATCAAGGACATCATGGCGGGAGTTCGCGGCGTCGCCGATCTCGGCGTTTTTCAGGAAACCGGCCAGCCGCAGCTTCTGATTTCCATCGACCGCGCCGCCAGCGCCCGTTATGGCCTGATGGCTGCGGACTTGAATGCGGCGGTTCAAGCAGCTATCGGCGGATTTGCCGCGACGCAGATCCTCGAAGGTGATCGCCGCTTCGACTTCGTTGTTCGCTATCAGCCGGAATTCCGCGGTGCTCCCGAAGCGATTCGCAACATCCTGCTGCCCACGCCTGACGGCGGCCGCATTCCGCTCTCCCAGGTGGCCAACGTTTCCCTGCGCGAAGGCGCTTTCATGATCTATCGCGAAAATGGCCGCCGCTATATCCCCGTGAAGTTCAGTGTGCGCGGCAGAGATCTCGCCGGAACTATCCAGGAAGTGCAAACCCGGATCGCGCAGAAAGTTCATTTGCCCGAGGGCTATCGCTACGAATGGGCGGGCGAAT
>Ga0307475_10001166_pt1 | contig 15706 bp, 13 predicted proteins | sample atmos_gasesECM1C_FD_203317 | JGI IMG/M metagenome (GOLD analysis project Ga0307475, IMG submission 203317) | Hardwood forest soil microbial communities from Morgan-Monroe State Forest, Indiana, United States - atmos_gasesECM1C_515 | ecosystem: Environmental > Terrestrial > Soil > Temperate... | reverse complement strand
GGTGTTGTACACCTCCTCGTCGCTCAACCCGGCGGCGCGGCAGAAGCGCAGGATCAGCTCGTTGTGGTCGTGGGGCTCGTGACCCGGCTCCGGGATCGCCTTCAGCCCTTCTTCTTCGGCGATGTTCTCGGCGATCATCTTGCGGACTTCTTCGAAGTGGTAGCCGCGTGCATAGAGCAGCCCGAAGCTCGCCAGGGCGCGCGAGACGAAGTGGTAGTGCAGGGCCTGATAGCGGCCCAGGGCTTTGAGCGGCAATTTGCCTTCGCCAAAGGCGAGGAAGAACGGATGCCGCTTGGTGTGCCAGCGGTCGCGGATCGCCAGGATCCGCTCGGTGATCGGGGCCGATGATGGGAGGTCGCCGTCGCGTGCCATTCTCGTTGCTCCTCTAGACAAGGTCTTGCAAAGCGGGCGGCGGAACCGGCAAGGTCCGCACCGCCACAGCAGGAGGACGAGCGATGATACAGGAATTGCTGCCCCAGGCGGAACGGATCGCGGCAAGGCTCAAGGCGCGCGGCGAGACGATCGGCATCGCCGAATCGTCGACCGCCGGGCTGATCTCGGCAGCGTTGTTGGCGATCCCTGGCGCGTCCGCCTATTTCCTCGGCGGTGCCGTCGTCTATACGCGGCAGTCGCGCACCGAATTGCTCGCTGTGACCGAGCAGGAGCTGACCGGCATCACGCCCTCGACCGAAGCCTACGCCCTCTTATTCGCTCGCAAGATCCGCGGCAAGCTCGCCACGACCTGGTCGGTCGGCGAGACCGGGACCGCCGGCCCGACCGGCAGCCGCTATGGCCACGCCGCCGGGCATTCCTGCATCGCCGTCATCGGGCCCAATGGCGAACGCTCGATCACCGTCGAAACCGGCAAGAGCGACCGGCTCGACAACATGCGGGCCTTTTCGATCGCGGCTCTCGATTTGTTGGAGAAGGGCCTCGCCTGAGAGAGCAGGCGGCGGCAAGCACGCGTCGCTATCTGCCGCCTTTATTTGTTTTGCCGACACGAGTGCCGGGGGCTCTCGCCGCTCTACGAGGCTCTCGCGCTGGCCGTTGCGGAGGATCCCGAACTCCTCACTCTCGCCGGCGCGGCGCGTCCTGGGCAACCGGTCCCTAACCTCTTCTTCGCCGCGGTCCATCTGCTGCTGTCGAGCGAGCCCGCGAAAGGCGACCCGTTGGCCGGCTATTATCCGAGTCTCGCCGAAACGGCCGCGTAGGCGACCGATGCCTTCCGGGCTTTCCGCGGTTTTTGCCTCGCCCATGCCGGCGCGATCGCCGAGATCATCAACCGCCCTCGGTCAACACGAACGAGGTCGGTCGCTGTGCCGTACTTCTCCTCGGCTATACCGAGATCTCGCGTATGCTTCTCGCGGTGCGCTTTGCAGTGGAGAAATCGGCGCCAGCGCCGGGCTCAATCTGTTCTGGGAAAAAGATCGCTACGAGTACGAGTGTGGGCCCGGGGTACGAGGCGGTGACGGCCGGCGACCGCGCGTCTCCGGTCAGGATAGCTGCGCAATCCGAGGATTGGCGGGGCCGTCGCTGTATCCCAGCGACCCGTTCGCGGAACGCGTCGCTCGACGTGTCTCGAATGGGAGCGCCGCAGCGCACCGGTGCTCAGCCTCACCGAATACAGTGGCCCGGGTACTGGGCGGCGAGATCTCGCGCGCTGCGATGCCCATGGCTCCTGGGTGGAATGGCTGGCAGTCTGAGTACCACGCCCCTCGCCGAGCGCGGGTACGCCCCTACCGGCGGCTCGAATAGTGATAGCGGCAAGCGATGATCTCTATATGTTGTTCCTCACCAGTGCCGCGAGCGCCGTAGACGATCCGGTGGTCTCCAGTGATCCGCCGCGACCACCAGCCGGCGAGATCGCCCCGCAACGGCTCGGGCTTGCCAACCCCTTTGAACGGGCTTCCCCGAATATCCTGCAAAAGAGCGTTAATTCTACGAAGAACTTGGTGATCGCTTTGCTGCCAATAGACGTAATCTTCCCAAGCGTTCTCGCTCCACAGGAGCTTCATTCGTCGGGGTTATGTTCGACCAGCTTCCCCTCTTCGGCCTCCGTGATGGACCGCAACAGGCGCTCCGCATTGGCCGGATCGCGCAGAAGATGAAGCGTTTCCTCCAGACTCTCGTATTCCGCCAGAGAAAGCATCACCACAGGCTCCCCACTCTGCCGCGTCACCACGAGGGGAGCGCGGCTTTCGCAGACGCTGTCCAAATGTTTCTTTAGGTTCTGGCGAAGCTCGGTATACGACACATGACCCATTCAACTTCTCCTGATGTACAGAAGATTGTACCGAAGAAGCCGACGTCAAGGGCGAAGGGGTTTCATGCGGCCGCGAGTTGGCGCGGCAGCCAGATCGCCGTGTGGGCGATGCGCGCGATTGGCGTAGCCCGATTGGCCAGCACCAGCACGTCGACATCGACAAAACGGTGGCCCTTATGCTGGTAATTGCCGGTGATGCGGGCCCGAACCGACAGCTCGTCGCCGATATGCACGGCGGCGAAGTGCTGCAATTTGCTGCCGACGTGCATCCATGGCCCGAGCACAACATTGTGGTTCAATGCCCAGTTGCCGGTGCGCGCAATGATGACCGGATGGGCGAAGCCCTCCTTCAGATAGAGCGTCTCGCGTTCGCGCAGATCGGCAACGCACTGCGCCACCAGATCGTGGGTGATCGGCAGCGGGCGGATGCCGAGCAAGGTCCCGGCGGCGAGTGTGGTTTCACTCGCCGGCGGCCGGTCGGCGGGAGGAAGCGGCGGCTCCGCAAAACCTTCGGGCGGCGGTGGGGCGCGACCCGGCAAGGAAGCTTGCCCGGTGGCGCAGATCTCGCCGCGGCTTTCGACCCGAATATCGAGCCCTTCGACTCTCTCGCTCGCAGTGACTGTGGCGATGTCGCCGTCATACACGGGTTTGTGAAACCGGCACTCGGCCGCACCGCGCGCGAGCCAGGCGGGGCCCCAGCGCGCCACCGGCAGATGTGCCATGTAAGCGTAGACATCGACACCAGGCACCAGCCCCCCACCGAAGCCGAAGCGGCGCGCCACCGCATCGTCGTGGATCTTATTCTCCGAGGCCTTTGCCGTGTTGAAGGCTTCGACGCGATAGGGGCCGAGGGCGGCAGTGGTCATGGTGCGAACTCCTCGTTGCCCGTCCAGGCTTGCACCGCAGCCGATCCTCCGCAATCCTTTCCTTCTGATCTCACCCTGTCGACAAGACCGAGGCCGCGCCATGGAAAGTCATCTCCCCGAATACGAGCTCTATGCCATCCGCTATGCAGAGCGCGACGCGCGGCGCTCCGACCATTTCATCGGCGGCGACCCGCATGACGGGCCAATGCCGATGGACTACTTCGTCTGGGCTGCTATTGGCGCGGAGCGCAGTTTCGTGATCGACACCGGCTTCACCGCCGAGGTCGCGGCGGCGCGCGGGCGACGGCACCTGCGCTGTGCGGCCGAGTCGCTAGGCCTGGTGGGGCTCGACTGCAATACCGTCGCCGACGTGATCCTGACCCACATGCATTACGACCATGTCGGCACGTTCCATCGCTTCCCGGCGGCCCAGTTTCATTTGCAGGAGGTCGAGCTGCACTACACGACCGGCCGCTACATGCGCCATCCGCATCTCGCCCGCTCCTTCGAGGTCGAAGATGTCGTCGGCATCGTGCGGCTCAATTTTGCCCAGCGGGTGCGGCTCTACAATGGGCCGGTCGAGCTCGCTCCAGGCATCAGTTTGCACCCGGTCGGCGGCCATACGCCGGGGATGCAGTTCGTCCGCGTCCACACGAGCCGCGGCTGGGTCGTGCTCGCCTCCGACGTCACCCATTACTACGAGAATATGGAGACGGGCCGGCCCTTCACTGCGGCCTTCCACATCGGCGAGATGCTCGAGGCCTACGACACATTGCGCGCGCACGCCCCGAGCCCGCAGCACATCGTCCCCGGGCACGACCCCCTGGTCATGCGTCGCTATCCGCCGTCGCGGCCCGAGCTCGAAGGTATCGTCGTCCGCCTGGATGTGATGCCGGGAGACTAGGAGCAGCTGGGTGCGATTGTCATTTCCAGGGCGAGCTTGCCGGGCTTGCCGCGCTCACGCAGCCGATCATAGAACGGCTTGATCGTCGGGTTGTATCGCACTGCGCTGAGGGTGGCGACACAGAGGACGTTTCCTCCTCGTTGTCGATTGCCGCGATCGGTGAGCGGCTTAATACACGGACATGATCGCCGACGCGAAAGCTCGCTTTCTCACCGGGAGCATAGACGATGCCCATATCGGATTCCGGCCTCTTGGCGGCTCGTCCAGCCTGCTGCGCCGGGCCTCTCAGATCCACGGCCCGCCGGTCTTCTCGGCGAAGCCTGGATACCGCTTGGCGAGGTTGCGAAGTCTTGTCGTCTGTTCCAGCTCGCTCAGACCCGTGATCGGCGCTTACCCGAGCGCCGCTTTGAGGGCGCTGACGGCTTGCGCTATGGCGCCGCGAGCAGCAGGCGTATCGGCGAGCGCATTCAGCATGACGAAATCGTGGATCGTACCGTTATAACGGGTCGAGGTGACCCGCACACCCACGTTCGACAGCAGGCGGGCGTAGGCCTCGCCCTCGTCACGCAGCACATCGTTCTCGTCGACGATAACGAGCGCCTCGGGTAGGCCCGCGAGCTGGTCCAGCGAGGCGTTGAGCGGCGTCGCTGTGGCTTGTTTCCGCGCGGCGGGATCAGGCAAATAGGCGTCCCAGAACCATTGCATGGCGCGCTTGGTCAACCATGGCCCATCTGCGAAGCGAGCATAAGAAGGCGTGTCGAAATCGGCATCCGTGACGGGGTAGAACAGCACCTGGAAGGCAATCTTCGGGCCGCGCCGTTGCCTTGCCATCAGGGTCACCGCGGCTGCCATGTTGCCGCCGACGCTGTCGCCCACGACGGCAAGGCGCAAAGGATCGATGCGCAAGCTGGCGCTCTGATCGACCACGTAACGGGTCGCGGCGTAAGCCTGCTCGATCGCGATCGGATAGCGGGCTTCCGGCGCACGGGCGTAATCGACGAACACGACCGCTGCCTCGGCGCCGACCGCGATTTCTCGGACGAGCCGATCGTGCGTGTCGCGGTCGCCCAGGATCCAGCCGCCACCATGAAAATAAAGCACGCCCGGCAGGACTTCGGCTATGCCGGCCGGCCGAACGATCCGGACCGGCACCGATCCGGTGGGGCCGACCGGGAAGGCGATATCCTCGATCTGGGCGCTCGGCTTGCCGACCGGCGCCGACTGCGCCCGGGCCAGAACCGATCGCGCGTCGGCCGGCGACAAGGTGTGGATCGGCGGCGCGCCGGTCAGGTTGTCGATGAATTGTTGCGTGACGGGCTCCAGCGCCGGTTGGGCCGGATCTATCACATCTATTGCCATGAATGTTCTCCTCTGACTGCTTTGCGGAGTCCGCGCCTCGCCTGATCGGCTCTCGGCGATCGGCATCCGCTTTCGAAGGACCTCGCCATCGTCACGGTCAGAACACGACAGGACGCCACGCCCTAGGGATGCGCCGGATCAAAGCGTCCGCCGGATTGACCCTGGACACACCAACGGAGCGGCGGTCGCCGAGAAATCCATCGCCCTTGACTCGACCGGTGCCGCCGTCGCGTCGGGCGGTCAACAGCATTTCTGGCGGCGATCGAGCGAACTGCGGTAGTGAACCGGTAGCCGCGGCCCTGCTCGGTGCGGATAAAGTCGCGGTCTTCGCCGAGAGCCTTGCGTAACGCGGAGATCTGAACCTTCAAGTTCTCCTCTGCGACGATAACGCCTGGCCACACGCGGCTCATAAGCTGGTCTTTGGTAACCAGGGATCCATCGGCCTCCAGCAAAACCAGCAGGAGATCAAGGGCGCGCGTCCCCACCTCTATCGCCACGCCGTCGGCGACCAATTGGCGCTGGCGCAACAGCACGCGGAAACGACCGAATTCGAGCGTCGCGCCGGCTGTTGTCGGACTCGGCCAATTTGCGCGACGCGGCGGCGGGTTCTCGCGGCCGACGGCAGGCTCGGCGTAGCTATTTGTCGTCATCGTGGGCCCTCCGGTTGGCTTATGGCCTGTAATTTGGCGCGGTCTTGTGCGGCGGTCGCGTTAATGGTTGTGAAGTTATGCAAAGGCCGCCTTTGCACCCATTTGCGGGCACCCGGATCGCGGCCGAACGCCTGGGTAGCTTGCTGTCGCGTTTGCGCAGATTTTCCGCGGTGTGTATGAATCGGAAGGCCCTCAAGGACGATCCCCCGATGGATGAAGAAACCTTCGCCTTCGGATCGTTCCGCCTGATACCCGCTCAGCGCATGCTGCTCGAGGACGGGAAACCGTTGCGCCTCGGCAGCCGGGCCTTGGACATCCTCGTCATGCTTGTCGAAAGCGCCGGCAAGACAATCGGCAAGGACGAGCTGATTGCCCGCACCTGGCCCGATACGGTCGTCGACGAGGGTGCGCTGCGGGTTCACGTCGCAGCGCTGCGCAAGGCGCTCGGCGATGGCCGCGCGGGCAGGCGCTACGTCGCCAATATTCCGGGGCGGGGCTATAGCTTTGTCGCACCGGTGACGCGTGAGCAGCAACAGCCAGCGACTCTCCCGCCGGATGGAGCTGCCGCGGGCGGCAATTTGCCGGCGCCGCTCACCCACGTAGTCGGCCGAGACGACACCATCGCGGCTTTGGCGACACAGCTGGGCCGGCGCCGTTTTCTGACGATCGTCGGTCCGGGCGGGATCGGCAAGACCACGGTGGCGATCGCGGTCGCCGAAACCGTGCGTGCGTCCTATAGGGACGGCGTCTGGTTCGTCGGGCTCGCCACGCTGGCTGATCCCGACCTGGTGCCGAGCGCCCTCGGCGCCGTGCTGGGGATTTCCTTACCAGGCGACAACCCCTTATCGGGGCTGACCGCACGGCTGCGCGACAAGCACGCCTTGATCGTGATCGACAGCTGCGAGCACGTCATCGGCGCAGCGGCGGCGCTGGCCGAAGCAGTCCTGAAGACCGCACCGCGGGTTGATATTCTGGCTACCACTCGCGAACCCTTGCGGGCCGAAAGTGAGTGGCTTCACCGCTTGGCTCCGCTGGAACTTCCGCCGCAAGCGGCAGCCCCTCCCACCGCTGTTGAGGCGATGCGCTATTCGGCCGTCGAGCTGTTCAGCGAGCGCGCCACCGCGACCGTGGACGGATTCATCTTCGACGATGCCGACGTACCCGCCCTTCTGGAGATTTGCCGCCGGCTCGATGGCGTGCCGCTGGCGCTGGAACTCGCGGCTGCCCGTGTGGATGCATTTGGCCTCAAGGGTCTAGCCGCGCGGCTCGACGATAGGTTTGGCGTGTTGACGAAGGGCCGCCGCACTGCGCTGCCACGACACCAAACTCTGCGCGCGGCCATGGACTGGAGCTACGACCTGCTACCGGAAATCGAGCAGGTTGTATTTCGCCGCCTCGCGGTCTTTCGGGGCAGCTTTAGCATGGAGGCGGCCGCTGCCGTTGCCACAGATGAGCGGATGAAGGGCGCCAATGTGATCGAAACCCTCGCGAATCTGGCGGGGAAGTCGCTAATTATAACAGACATCAGCGGCGGTATCACCCACCATCGGCTCCTGGACACGACCCGATCCTATGCTTTCGATAAACTTACGGACAGCGGCGAAGCCGAACAGGCCGCGCGACGCCACGCTGAGTTTTTTCGCGATGTCATCGCGCCAGAAGTATCGGGCTCTCAGCTGCAGCAGCCTGCCATCGTTGACATGACCCTCTATGGCCGAGAGATCGACAACGTGCGCGCAGCGCTCGACTGGGCCTTCTCTCCGGTCGGGGATCCTTCGATCGGCGTAGTGCTGACGGCCGCCTACGTGCCGGTGTGGTTGAATTTGGCATTGATAGCCGAGTGCGCGGAGCGGACCGAGCGCGCGCTGGACAGTCTTGAGCACGATTTGAACTTGAGCGCACGCCTGAGAATGCGGCTGCACATCGCATTTGGGGATGCGCTCCTTCACTCGACGGGTTTCGTCGAAAGGACCGGGACGGTGTTGGCCAAAGCGCTCGAAACCGCCGAAAGCTTGGATGACACGGTCTCGCTGTTGCGCGCCTTGTGGGCCATGTGGAGCTACCGGTTCAACATCGGTGATAACCGCGCAGCGCAACCCCTGGCGGATCGGTTCTCGGACGTTGCACGGCTTAGCGGCGACGCAGCCGATGTCCTTGTGGGCGATCGGCTTATAGGCAATACGCTGCACCACAGCGGCAACCAGTCCCAGGCCCGATACCACTTGCAACGCGTGCTCGACCGCTACGTTGCACCGAGCGATCAACGACACACAATGTGGTTTCACCATGACCAACGCGTTATGGCCAACACGGTGCTGGCTCGGGCGCTCTTACTGCACGGATTACTGGATCAAGCCATACAGAACGCGAAAACAAGCCTGGAGGATGCTCAGGCTGCGGATCACATACTGTCGATTTGCTACGCCCTAGGCGAGGCGGTATGTCCGATCGCACTGATGACCGGTGACCTCGCTGCCGCAGAGCGGTCAGTGGCGATGCTGAATGACCTGGTGACAAAGCACAACGTGACCGTCTACATGACGTTAGGACCAGGCCTGGGAGGCGAACTGCTGATCAGGCGCGGCGAGTTCTCTGCAGGTTCCAACCAGCTGCGCGCCGCGCTCCATGGGTCCACGACCTGGGGAGTTAAAAGGCGCAACTCCTGGTTCCTCGGCGTCCTAGCCGAAGGATTGGCAGGCGCAGAGCACCTCACGGACGCGTTCGCCACGATTGGCCAAGCGCTTGCGCAATCCGACCGCAGCGGGCAGCACTGGTGCATTGCCGAACTTCACCGAGTGAAGGGCGAACTGCTGCTCCAGAAATCGGAGGATCAACTTATCCTGAGGGCCGAAGACTGCTTTCGCCGGGCGCTCGAGACTGCTGAGGAACAGGGGGCTCTGTTCTGGGAATTGCGGGCCGCGCTAAGTCTTGCCCGCTTGAGAATCAGGCAGGATCGGCGGGACGATGCGAGACAAATTCTCGCACCGGTCTACGATCGATTTACTGAAGGCCTCGAAACCGCAGATCTAAAACAGGCGAGAGCCTTGTTGGAGCGATTGGCGTAAGCCGGCATTTTTTGCGCGAGACCCTTGCACAACCATGGCCGGGCGTTCCATCGGTGATGCCGAAAGAAGCCCATCTGACGCTAGGGTCGCCGCTGGTTTCGGAATAGACTTCAATAAGCCAATCGACTGTCGGGCGAGAAAATGGCTCCTGTCCGCCGTCTAACCGCGATGCTCGCCGCCGATGTGGCTGGCTATTCGCGCCTGATGGGCGCGGATGAAGAGGGGACACACGAACGCCTGAAAGCGCATCTCGGGGAACTGGTCAATCCAAAGATCAAAGAGCGGAGGGGCCGTACCGTAAAGAATACCGGCGACGGCCTGTTGGCAGAGTTTGCGAGTGTAGTGGATGCCGTGCGCTGCGCCGTGGAGATCCAGCGCGGGATGATCGACCGTGAGACCCAGTTGCCTGAGGAGCAGCGGATCAGGTTTCGCATCGGCGTCAATCTCGGCGACGTGATCGTTGAAAAACATGACATCTTTGGCGACGGGGTGAACGTCGCGGCACGTTTGGAGGCACTCGCCGAGCCCGGTGGAATCTGCGTGAGCCAGGTCGCGCGCGATCAAGTGCGCGACAAGCTCGATTTCGTCTTCGAGGACTTAGGCGAGCAGCACGTCAAGAACATCGCCCGGCCGGTGCGGGTGTACCGCGTTCGGGACCCTGCCGTCCCGGTGGGGCGGCGTTCACCGACCTCGCCTCAGCCATTGCCATCGTCCGACAAGCCGAATGAGCATGAAACCTTTGGCTTCGGATCGTTCCGGCTGATCCCCGCGCAGCGGATGCTGCTCGACGAAGGGAAGCCGGTGCGCCTCGGCGGTCGGGCCTTGGACATCCTCGTCACGCTTGTTGAAAGTGCCGGCGAGACGATCTCCAGAGATCAGCTCATCGCCCGCACTTGGCCCGATACGGTCGTCGACGAGGGAGCGTTGCGGGTGCATGTCGCGGCGTTGCGCAAGGCGCTCGGGGATGGCCGCGCCGGGAGGCGCTACGTCGCCAACAATCCCGGACGAGGTTACGCCTTTGTCGCGCCGGTGACGCGCGAGTATGCGCGCCCGGACCCTGCCTCGGCGGACGGAACAGCTTCAGTCAATAATCTGCCCGCACCGCTGACGCGCATCGTCGGCCGCGACGACACAATCGCCGGGCTGACGACACAGCTGGTGCGGCGCCGTTTTCTGACCATTGTCGGTCCGGGTGGGATCGGCAAAACCACGGTGGCGGTCGCCGTTGCCGACATCGTGCGCGCGTCATACAAGGACGGCGCCTGGTTCGTCGGGCTGGCGTCCTTGGCCGATCCCGACCTGGTGCCGAGCGCCCTCGGCGCCGCGTTCGGGATCCCTCCTTCGGGCGCCGACCCCCTGCGGGCGTTGGCCGCGTGGTTGCGCGACAAGACCGCCTTGATCGTGCTCGACAGCTGCGAGCATGTCATCGACGCGGCGGCGGCGCTGACCGAGGCGGTGCTGAAGGCGGCGCCCGGCGTCAGCATTTTGACCACGAGCCGCGAGCCTCTGCGCGCAGAGGGCGAGTCGCTGCATCGCCTGGCCGCGTTGGAGCTTCCGTCGGATTCGGTCGATCTCGCCGCCGGCGATGCGCTGCGCTACTCGGCCGTCCAACTGTTCGCCGAACGCGCCATGGCCGCGGTGGATGGGTTTGCCCTTGCCGATGCGGACGTGCCGCCGGTTCTGGAAATTTGTCGCAGGCTCGACGGCATCCCGCTGGCGCTCGAACTGGCGGCGGCCCGAGTTGATGTCTTCGGAGTGCGCGACTTGGCGGCGCATCTCGACAATCGTTTTCGAGTTCTGACGAGCGGCCGGCGCACCGCGTTGCCCCGACATCAGACGCTCGGCGCAGCGCTCGACTGGAGCTATCTGCTGCTCCAGGAAGAAGAGCAGGCGGTCCTGCGTCGGCTCAGCGTGTTCGCCGGCGATTTCGCGTTGGAGGCTGCGGTTGCCATCGCCGCCGATCCCGGTCCGTCCGGGATCGTGGACCACCTCGCGAACCTCGTCAGCAAATCGCTGGTTGCCGCCGATCCTCGTGGCGAGGTCGCTCAATATCGTCTCCTCGACACCACGCGCCTCTACGCCTTGGAGAAGCTCAAGAGTTCGGGCGAATTCCAACAAGTCGCCCGGCGCCACGCGGAATATTATCGAGCCTTGTTCGCGCCCGCCGAAACCGAAAGCGAGTCGCGACCGCAAGCCGAGTGGCTGGCCATCTACGGCCGGCATCTCGATAATGTGCGCGCCGCCCTCGATTGGACATTTTCTCCGGAGGGCGACCCGCAGCTCGGCGTGGCGGTGACCATCGCCGTTGTGCCGCTCTGGGTCCAGCTCTCGCTATTGGGCGAGTGCCGCGAGCGGGTCGAGCGGGCGCTGGCCTTCCTCGACGGCATCGATGCTGCGACCGCGCGACCACGCATGCAGCTTTCCAAGGCGCTCGGCTGGTCGCTGATGTATGGCGTCGGCCGCGCCCGAGAGGCCGGCCCCGCCTGGGCGACCACGCTCGAGCTAGCGGAAAGGCTCGACGACACGGGCTACCGGCTGGACGCCCTCTGGGGTTTGTGCATCGATCAATTCAACAATGGCGATCTCCGGGCCGCGCTCGAGTTTGCCCGGCGCTTCGCCGATTTGGCAGCACAGACCAGCGATGCGATCGATTTGATGATGGCCGATCGTCTCCTCGCCACGGCCCAGCATTACTTCGGCGACCAACGGGAGGCGCGCCATCACATCGACTGCGCGCTCGCCCAGCTTGCGGCCTTGGCGCAGCAACCTCAGATCGTCCGCGTGCGGTTCGAGATGCGCGTCTCGACGCACTATTTCCAGGCCCGCATCCTGTGGCTGCAAGGATTTGCCGAGCAGGCGCTGCGCGTGGTCGCGCACAATATCGAGGAAGGGAACGCGATCGGGCATGCCTTGTCCTATTGCAGCGTCCTGGGCCAGGGGGCATGCCCGATCGCTTTCTGGGCCGGCGATCTCGACGCCGCCGAGCGCTACGGCGCGATGCTGCTCGACCATACCGAGCGCCACCCGATACGTCTCTGGCACGTCTGGGCTCGCTGCTTTAACGGCCTGGTGATCGCCAAGCGCGGCGAGATCGGCGCCGGGCTGCGGGCCCTACGCGGCGGGCTCGAAGAGGCCGGCGAGGCGAGGTTTCTGCCGCGCTTCCTGCTGCTGCTTGGCGAGCTGGCGGCTTGTCTCGGCACAGCAGGTGAGGCTGGGCTGGGGCTCGAAACCATCGACGGGGCGATCGCCCGCTGCGAAGCCCGCGAAGAAGGCTGGTATATCGCCGAGCTGCTCCGCATCAGGGGTGAATTGATTTTATTGGAGGGCGCGGCCGACGCCGCTAACTCCGCCGAAAGACACTTCCTGCGCGCGCTCGACTGGGCACACCGCCAGGACGCTCTCTCCTGGGAGCTGCGAACGGCGACGAGTCTCGCACGGGTCTGGCAACGCAAAGACCGTGTTGCTGAGGCGCGTAAGCTTCTGATATCGGTATACGGCCGCTTCACCGAGGGGTTCGCTACGGCGGATTTGCGACAGGCGAAGTCCCTGTTGGAGGAATTAGCTTAACCGGCGGCCATCGGCTTGGAGCTTGTCGACCTCGGCCGCGCGAGACACTATCTTACGCGACATGAAAACCACGGTTTCCTCGAAAGGCCAGATCGTGCTGCCGGCCGAGATCCGGCGGCAGGGCCGCATCGAACCCGGCCAGGAGTTCGAGGTCGAGCGAGTCGATCGCGGCGAGTACCGCCTCAAGCGGCGTCTGGCCCCGGCGAACGAGGGTGTGGTGGACTGGCTGCTGGCGTGCCCCGCGAAGGGGTTCTTCGTTCCCATCGGGTACGAGTCGACCGACGAGCTGTGAGGTATCTGGTCGACGCCAATGTGCTGAGCGAACCGACCAAGCCGGCGCCCGATTCCAACGTGGTCGAGTGGCTCCGGCGCAACGAGCCTGAATTGGCCATCGATCCCATCATGCTCGGCGAGTTGCGATTCGGTATTCTGCTGTTGCGCAAGGGAAAAAGGCGCACCAGCCTCGAGCGGTGGTTCGACGCGGGCGTTCAGCGTCTTCATTGCCTGCCGTGGGGAGCGGAAACAGGCATGCGGTGGGCACAACTGCTCGCAACTCTTCGCGCCGCGGGGCACCCCATGCCGATCAAAGACAGCCTGATCGCCGCCACCGCTCTGGTCCACAGCCTGATCGTTGTCACCCGCAACTCTGCCGACTTCGAGAAAGCCGGCGTCCGCGTCGTCGACCCGTTCACAATCTGACCCGGGCACCGGCCGGCAGCAATTGGGAGGATACCGCAATGAGAAACGCCTTCAGGATCGTCGACATCGACACCCATGTGAACCCGAGCTATGACACTTTGGTCAGGTATCTTGGAGCCCTCGGCCCGCCTGCGGGTCGACGAGTTCCGGCCCTTCGTGCGGACGCGGAGCTCGGACGGGGTAACTTCGCGTGCCCTGCACGTCGCTCCCTACCCGTTCGACCGCTTTCCCGGCGAGGCGCCGCGGGAAGCGATGGTTGTGGCGGGCGGCCAGGGCGCCCTCGAGGGCCGCGTCACTCGCTCGTCGAGCCATCATCGGGTGCCGCCGGCGGCCGGCGTCCAGGACGAGAATGTCGATGATCGCATCAAGGACATGGACGCCGAAGGCCGCGACGTTGATTTCCTGATTCCCGGCACCTGGGCGACGGCGGCGAGCGGACTGCCCGACATCACGCTGACCGAAGCGCTCTATCGCTCCTATCACAATTACATTGCCGCCTATTGTCAGCCTTATCCCGGCCGCCTCAAAAGCATGATCCTGGTACCGGGCGGCGATGTCGAATGGGCCGTCAAGGAGGTCAAGCGGTTGCGGAACGCGCCGTGGGCCGCGGCGGTCTGGCCGCTTCTGCCCGAGGGCAAACCGATCGACCATCCGGATCTGGCGCCGCTCTGGAACGAGATGAACGACGCCTATCTGCCCATCATCTTCCACAGCTTTTTCTACGAGCCGCCTTATTTCCCGGGCTATCGCGACATCTGGGGCAACGCCGTCGTCGCGCGCACGGCGGCCCATCCCTGGGGTGCGGCGCGGCTCCTTTCCTACCTGATCGTCGGACAGATCTTCGACAAATACCCCAACATCAACGCCGGTGTAGCCGAGGTCGGCCACGGCTGGCTGCCGCACTGGGTGATCCGGCTCGGCGAGATGATCCGCTATGTTTCGGGTGCCACCCCGCCGCTCAAATACCAGCCGATCGAGTACGTGCAGATGGGCCGGTTCCGCTGCGGCGCCGAGCCGTTCGAGGGTGCCGCGATGACCAAGGCGGTGATCGACATTCTGGGACCGGACGTGTTGATGCACCAATCGGATTACCCGCACGGCGAGGCGCATTTCCCAGACACTGCCCAGATGGTCCTCGACTGGCCTATCTGGAAGGAGCTCGGCCACGACGTGCTGACACGGCACATGGCCGGCAACGCGGAGCGGTATCTCCGCATGGCTTAAGCAACCCCGATTGGGTCAAGAGCAGCCGAGGCTATCGGACATGGTCATTGGCGCCTAAAGACGTTCGCGATAAGGCGCGCTGCTGCGCTTCGATTCTGGCTGTCTTCCAGCGCGATTTCGTCCGCAAGAAGAACGCTGCAGTGGGAGGACAAAACGAAGACACCTCCTCCAGCGGCGGCGAGTCCCTCCATTGCGGCCGATCGTAGCGTCACTCGACGCCGGTGTGCCCAGCTCGAGCATTGACACAATGACCGTCCGGACGACACAGAAAATCCTTCTTGAAGTCTGTGCAGGCCGTCAGCATCAGAACCAACCCGGCGACGATCCCGTAAAGCACGATTTTGTACCACGCCGGTTTCATTCTCCCCGACATCGGCGTACCCTCTTACCTGGCATGTTTCTTGGCTATTCCCGCTCCGTCCAGCCTTGTTCCTGACGGTCGCCGACATCGGGTTCCAGCTCTCCGATTTTAGTCAGGTCCAGGACCGGCGTTCCGTCCTCTGCCGTGGTCACCGCATCCCGATAGCGCATACCAAAGCGGATATCTTCAGGCGCATAATTGCGGATGTCGTGCACCGTCGTCGCGAGCGTCGGGTCGCGCGCATTCAGCATCACAAAGACTTGCGCATCCGTCTCGATCGCGCGCGCCATGTCGTAGCCGTGCAATGGGCTCCGCTCGTCGAGCACATGCATCAGTGTCCAGAAAAGGGGAAAGATCGGAATGTGCGCCCGCTCGAGCCGCAGCTCCTGCGCGCGATGAAACAGGTTGCCCTCCGCAGTGGTTTCGGTGCGCACGACGTTCAGCTGCGCCTTCGCATCCGCGAGCACGGTGGCGCGCGCGTTGCCGATCCGCACCATCAGTGTCGGTTTACCGTTATGCATCGCCACCACTGGATTGGCGGCGAAGACGAGCTTGGCCCGCGGCCGCGAGAAGCGGACGAAGGTGAGGCCGGTCAGGATCGCGACAAACGCGAGCCCGCATACGATTTCGGTCGCTGCGACCGCATGGCCGTAGAACGTCGCCGGATACATTTCACCATAGCCGACCGTTGCCAGCGTCTCGATGCTGAAGAAGAAGGCGTCCGCAAAGCTATTGGCCCGAGCATGCG
>Ga0307475_10001165_pt1 | contig 15709 bp, 7 predicted proteins | sample atmos_gasesECM1C_FD_203317 | JGI IMG/M metagenome (GOLD analysis project Ga0307475, IMG submission 203317) | Hardwood forest soil microbial communities from Morgan-Monroe State Forest, Indiana, United States - atmos_gasesECM1C_515 | ecosystem: Environmental > Terrestrial > Soil > Temperate... | reverse complement strand
TTCTCTTGACGGCGGGCTTCGCTTCCGCCCAGAGCGTGGTGAATCTTACCGCGGCACAGCAGACCACTGTTCTTCCGGACGGCGCGACCGTCCCGATGTGGGGCTGGACGTGCGGCGGTGTTACTGGCTCGCCTGCGGCGGCAACGGCAGTGAGCGGCGGCGCCACCTGCACGGCGCTGACCTACAGCACTGCTGGTACGCTTAATCCGCAGACGAACATCACGACGTGGCAGCCGCCGCTGATTGTCGTTCCCTACACGGGCGCCACCACAAGCTTGCAAATCAATTTGTATAACACCCTGCCCGTAGAGACGTCGCTTGTGATCATCGGCCAAACCGGCGGCGGTCTGGGAGCTCCGGTCCGCGAAGCGGGACCGCGCACGGATGGGGCACATGCCGGTCAGACGGCAACGACTTGGACTATCGTTGTTCCTACCGGCGGGTTCACGCCACCCACACAGGGCGAACGCGCGCGCACATTTACTTCCGTCGAAGTGGCTGGGGTCGCCACTGTGGGCGGAGCATTAGCAGCGCCAGGGGTTTACACTTACTCGAGCCTGCAGCCGGGAACTTACCTCATTCGCACAGGCACGTATCCCTCGATCCAAGGTCCTATGGGCCTTTACGGAGTTTTGGTTGTGACAGCTCCCGCTGCTGCAGGATCTCGAGCGGGATTAGGCTATCCGGTGCCAGCCGGGCAGCTCGTGACTGGCGTTAAGTATGATGCCGATGTAGTCGCGCTAGAGAGCGAAATCGACGCCCGGCAGAACGGGATGGTCGCGGCCTTGTTCCCGACCGTGGCGGGCGGCCCATCCCAAAACGCGGGGTTCAGCGAGACCGCCAAGTGGACGTCGCAGTGCGGCGCAGCCACGGGCAGCCTCCTGACGGCCACGGGAGCAGTACCTACGTGCTACCCGCCGGCTGTGGACTACACTCCGAAGTATTTTCTGATCAACGGGTTGGCCTTCAACAAGGACAATCGGGCCGCCTCAGCTCTCCCGGTTCCGGCTGCTGGTGCAACAGGAAACGTGCTGATTCGCTATGTGAACGCCGGCTCGCACATGCACACTCCGACCGTAGACGGTCTGAATATGTTGCTGGTCGCGGAAGACGGCTTTGTTCTTCCAGACGTTTCCCTGGCTCTCACCCAAGCGACGCCCAAAACGCTGACAGCGAATCCTCCTTCGGGGACGGCCTGTACAACTGCTAGTACGGTTGCTTGCGGCCTGAGGGTCCAAAACGAAGTGTTCCAAGCGGCGGGCAAGGTGTTTGACGTCATCGTAAGCCCCACGCAGAGCACCCCAGGGACGACTTACGCCGCTGGCATGTACCCCACGTGGGACCGCTCTCTGGCGTTGGGAACCAACAGCCAGCGTGATGGCGGCATGCAAGCCGTTCTGGACGTGGCCGACCCTAACGCAGCCGCCTTGGCCGCGCTGAATTCGGCGGCTGTGGCCAATCCGGACACCTACGCCTTCGCGCCGGGCGTCACGCTTAAAGTCTCTGACCCGGGCAAGGGTGTAATCGCGAACGACATTAACGTTTACGGCGTTCAAGTTTTGACGCCGCCCGCCGGAAAACTGACCCTGTACCCCAACGGAACGTTCACTTACGTGCCGACTGGAAGTGCTGATAGCTTCACCTACTGCGCGAACGGTAGTGTCACTGGGACGGCGTGCTCTTCCGGAATAACCGCGACGGTCACGTTGAACGTGTCCGCCACGGCCAACGCGGCGAACGCACCGACTGCGCATAACGATAGCTACACCAGCAAGACCGCGTCGCTCATGCGGGTTGCCGCACCGGGCGTGTTGGTCAACGACACGGATCCCAACAACTTCCCGCTGAGTGCCGTTTTTGGCGCTGCGTCCGGCGTAACTGTCACTCTGGGCCCAGATGGTTCCTTCACGGCCGTGCCTGCAACGGCGGGCGCTTGTGGACCCCCGACGGGTTGCTCATTCACGTACACAGCGAAAAACTCGCAGGGTATCTCCAGTACTCCTGCGACAGCGACGCTGATTTTCCAGCCTGGCAGCGGTCTGCGGGTGAGGGTGCAGGATGCGAACGCGAAAACCGCGATCACGGACTACAAGTGGATCATTGAGCAAGACCTCTCAATCCACATCGACCCCACATGCCAACAGAACGGCCCTGGCGGCACCAAGCCATCGACCTGCCCAGCGGGGGTACCTCTCACGCCGGCCACGCAATTCCATACCAGCTACTCTCCGGTCATAGCAGCCGGTTGCACGGGACCGCAGAGCTGCGGGCAGGGGCAGACCATCTATGACGCCGGTACACCCTGCACCTCGCCGGGTGTGCCAGTGGGGTGCAGCGCGACCGCTGGTCAGCACGTCCAGGCGGCCTGCGACGGGTACGGCATTTGCACTGTGGGCGGATCGCTGCCAGTGTCCTTGCCCTCAGACGCTAACCTGACCGCCACGAATCCCGACGGGACCCCGGGCTCCTATTACATCTCGATCCTGCCGGGCGACTCGGCGAACGCATTCAATACGGCCAATGTGTCGGACCCGTCGATCGCGGGCAATTGCACCCCTACTGGGCCACAGCCCACGGGAATATCAGTTGCTTCGAAGTGCGGACACGTCATGGGCGGATCTCCCGTCCCTGCTGGAACCTGCACAGGGACAGTGGGAACAGCCAGCTACACGTGTAGCTATCCTGCGCCGGTCGCTCCTGCGGTCGCGAATGTGACCGTGAACGTGCAACAGAACCCGATCAAGACGGCCACCGTCACCGCGTTCATTTTCGAAGATGACTACCCACTCAACGGTGAACCCGATACCGGAGGCGGAGTCGACAGCTTGGCGACCCTGGAAGTTCCGCTGGGCGATTTCCAGTTCGAACTCTGGGACACCTTTGGTGGCATCGGTGACTTTACCGGGCAGATGACCTATGACATGTTCAACGTGCCGCTAACCAACTCATTGAATGGGACCATCGACCCAGCCACTGGGTTTGACGCGTGCCCCATTTCCACTACGGCGCAGGGCGTGGGCATTGGTGTGATCGTTGTGTGCCCACAATTCGAAAACGGAGTCGATGCTTTAGGCAACCCCGTTCCGTCGCCCCTCACGGGCCAGGCGGTCGTTAAAAACCTGATGCAAGGTAAATATTCACTGATCGCCCATCCTGGAGCCGCGAGAGAGGCTGCGGGAGAGGAATGGCTCCAGACTAACACGTTGGACGGCGGCCACTTCCTGGATTCCTTCCTCAGAGTGGGTGAACCTCCCTACTTCCAGGAATTTGGACCGGGCGGATACCATGTGTTCATGGGCATGGCCAACCCCGCGCATATCAACGCACGATTGGCCGCGATATGTGGCGGAGCGGGGGTACCTAACGTACCTTTTGCACCGCCCTGCAATAACAAGCTTAATGGTCAAGTCACGAACCTGCACCAGGGGCGTTCGCCGAACGAGAACCTTTACAGTGGCGCCGTCTTTGGCACGGCCAATCCAGGCAATTACGCGCCGTTCACCTATACCAACTGTTACGCCGCCATAGGTGATTCCGACGGCGCTACGATCGCCTTGGCCAAGTGCGATCCAGATGGGAACTTCAAGTTTACCGGTCTTCCCGCCGGTAATTATGGAATCGTGATCTTCGACCAGTGGGACGACTTTATCGTGGACGGATCGAGCAGACCAATAAGCCTAAGCGGCGGCCAGACTGCGAATATGGTATTCCCGACGTTCACGTGGCAGACGCACCTCTGGAGCAGGGCCTACATGGATACGCAGGGGCTAGGCCGGCCAGTGATGCTTCCTGACGGAAACCTGGACCCCATTCTGAGTCCCGGATTGATTCAGGTTCCGACTCGAGTCCGCCAGCGCAACGGCAAATTCGTCAACACGTTGCTGAGCGACATCACCGGCTTTTCCCGGTTCGACGAAACGTTTCCACTATTTGCCTTCTACACTGTGGAATCGGACGACACGCGCTTCCGGAACACTGGCGTGCATGCTGTCAACGACGAGGGTGGAGTGGTGGACGGTCCGACAGCCAACGGGGGTAACGGCAACACTGGCCCCTACCAGGGAATACTGAGCTCGAAGCCAGCTTTTGCAACCTCCGAGCTTCCCGCGGCTCTGAGATACCCAGGGTCGCACTACTGCAGCAGCGCTGACTGCTCTGACGTCACTTCGACGCCGACCGCCGGCGGGCCAGGCGGCTCGACCGGACGAATTGATCCGGGTAGCGTTCTCGTCGAAGGGTGGCAGGGTGGCGTCAGCGAGTTCGATATGCTCGACTGGGGCAAGACGCCGTACATTCCAGGTGAAAACGGCGGCATCCGCGGCCATGTCGCGAACGCCACGACGCGGCCTTTCGACGACCCACGGATGCTCTTCCAGAACCTCTGGGAGCCGCTGGTTCCGAACGTCACTGTCAACCTCTATCAGGAGGGCACGGCCGCGGATGGTTCGACGAGCCTCACCCTTGTGGACACCACCCAGACTAGCAGTTGGGATGCGTGGGCCCAGGGCTTCCGAGCCGATGGGGTCACACCGAGCATGAGCTGCACCGGGCAAGATACCGCTGATCCCTTCTTCAGCTATACCATGGCTGGCACGAGGAACTACCTGTTCCCGGGCACTCCGCTGCCGAATAACTCGCAGTATAAATGCTATGACGGCTATCACAACCTTAACCAGTTGCAGCCGGCCCAGTACGATGGTTTGTATACTTTCCCCAGCGCGACTTGCATGACAGTCGGCGCAACCTTCACGCTTCCGGGAAACCCGACGGCCTATCATTGCGCGACGATTCCCAACCCGGCCTTCGGACAAGCTGGCGCGCTCGGTGCTGGGGCGGCCCCGGCAATCCTGCCGCCCGCCAAGTACGTGACCGAGGTGGTCTTGCCACCGAACTTTGAGTTGAGTAAGGAAGAGGACCTGAACCTCCTCATCGGTGACCAATACATCGCCCCTGCGGTAGCGCAGTTCGGCAGCGCTGGCTTAGGCAACATTTACATCACGCCGGACCAGGCCTCCATCGATGCGGTCAACCCGTCGTACACAGGTCCCTACACTGGGGCTAATCCGTACAATCAACCGTTCAGCAACTGCACAACGCCGGGTGTTGCTAGCACCTGCACGTTCACTCCGAACACCACCAACAACGGCAAACAGAGCACCGACTATGGCCGCACCACTTTCGGGAGTTTCGGCCCCGGCGGAAACATCCAGCAGAGCGCCCCGTGCGTCGGTCTCATGCGTATCGTTCCGGATTATCTGAGCATCTCTCCGGAATCTGGCGAAGTAGCGCCTTTCGCGGGCTCTTTGCGTCCGCTGTGCGACCGCAAAGAAGTTACGCTCGACGATACGATGCAGGCCAATGCGGATTTCTTCATCTATACCAAGACGCCCAAAGCCACCACGTTTACCGGGTTCATCTCGGACGACTTCTCTTCCGAGTTTGACCCCGCCTCGCCGGCTTTCGGCGAGAAGTTTGCCATCCCCAACGTGCCGGTATCTATTAAGGACTTCGACGGAAACGAGGTTTCCCGCATCTATTCGGATCAGTGGGGTACTTTCAACGGACTGGTGTATTCGACCTGGGAGGTTGACCCGCCCAATCCGACCGGTTACGCGCCCAACATGATGATTACGTGCATGAACGATCCGGGTCCGATCCCAGATCCTCTTCACCCAGGGCAGTTCATCACGGATCCTTTCTATACCCCGTCCTATAGCACCTTCTGCTATGAAAACCCATTCATGCCGGGTGACGCGACTTATCTGGATACGCCGGTGGTTCCGACCTCGGCGTTCGCGGAAGCCTACAACCCGCCGGACTGCAACTACCCGGATGGCACGCCGATGATCAAGAGCGTGACCGGAGATGCAATCCCTGGCGCTACTGGCCGTGGACCGTGGGTCAGTGCAACAGGCCATACCATCACCATTACGGCAGGCGGCGACGCAGCGGGCAACATAGTGGTGCCCAACAACGCCTACTCCGGACCGGCCGCGAACACTGCTCCGTACAATCTGAAAACCGTTACGCGCCACGTTGGTTTTGGCGCTGGCGCCCATGTAACCATCGGTGGTGTCCCCGCGACATGCTCCGGCGGCGACCTCTCGATGACTTGCACCGTGCCCGCAGGTGTACCCCTTTGCGCACTGCAGCAAACGAATGCTTCCACAGGCGGCAAGTATTCGGCACTGTGCGGTCAACTGGTGATCACCACGGCACCAACTGCGGCCCACCCAAGCGGCCAGCAGTCGATCGACACCGTAACCGTCACCATCGACGGCAAGGCTCCAAGCTACGTCAATGGAGAGAATGCCAAAAACAACGCGATACAGACCGCCATCGATAACTCCCTCCCAGGCGACCTCATCATCGTGGGTCCGGGGACCTACAACGAACTGGTGTTGATGTGGAAGCCGGTCCGGCTGCAAGGTGTGGGCGATGGCGCGGTTACCATTAATGCGAACACGCACCCCGCCGGCAAGGCTCTCGAGCCGTGGCGCAGGCAGGTGAACTGCCTCTTTGGCTTGGCACTGAACGGTGGTTACATCTCCCTTGGGAACCCCTACGACCCCAACTTCAATGGCACGCCGGGTAGCGGGTTCGTTTGCCCGACAAACCAGCAGAACGCCGTGGACCCGATACCGGGCGAGCCCGTTGTCGGTTGGGACGCCACCCTCAACGGCAACATTGCGGAACTCTTGCAAGAACCCACGCTGATGGGCGCCTACGAAGGCGCGGGCATTACCATCCTCGCGAAAGGCCTGGAGAACAACAATACGACGAACTGCAACCCGGAGAGTGCCGCAGGCTGCATTCCTCTTAACAACAATACCGGTGTTGGCGGGGACTGCAACCGCACTTCCCAATTCTACCAGTCCAACTTCCTTTGCAACCCGTCGCGCGTCGATGGGCTAACCATCACTAACAGCTCCCAGGGCGGCGGTGGTATCTTCGCCCACGGTTATAACCATAACCTGGAAGTCGGCAACAACCGGGTCTTCGGAAATGCCGGGACCCTGACGGGCGGCATCACCATTGGCCAGATGGAGACTGTGGATCCTACCCTCGTTGGGACCGTTGCGCAGGCATTAAATCTCAACAACCATGTTCACGTGCATCACAACTCGGTCACTTCCAACGCCGCCTATGGCGACGAATTGAACTCCAATACCCCGGCGTCAGCCGGCGGTGTGACCATGTGCACGGGCGCTGATAACTACCTATTCGACTACAACTGGGTTTGCGGCAATTTGAGCACGGGTGACGGTGGGGGCTTTGCCCACCACGGGTTCATCTACAATGGCACGATCCAGCACAACGCGTTTGTCTTTAATCAGAGCATCAACCCGACGCTGACTACCTACGGCGGAGGCGTTGTCGCCCAAGGTGCGGCTCCAGATGGGGCCGCTGGCGAGGCTGGCCTCACTGGCGACATTGACGTCGCTCCTTCGCTTTCGGACGGCATCGGTCCCGGCCTCATCATTAACGCGAACCTCTTCCAAGGCAACACCGCCGAAGAAGGCAGCGGCGGCGGGCTCATGCTGATGCACGTTAACGGAAACGATGTGGCAAACAACCCCAGCACTCCGGGAAATTGGTATGGAGTTAGCGTCACCAACAACATTTTCGGGAATAACGTCGCGGGTTGGACCGGAGGGGGAGTTGCCCTCTTCGACGCCGTGAAGGTGGACTTCCGCAACAACACGGTGGTGTCCAACGATAGCACGGCTAGCGCGGGCGTACTCTTCAACTCCGTCGGAGCCCCGAATGCCAATCACCCGCCACCGGGATGCGACCCGACGGCCAATCCAAGCTGCAGCGGCTTCTCAATCACTACGTCGTTCCCGCAGCCAGCAGGTTTGGCGACAGAGAGACACAGCGCAAACTTCCTCGCGGCGTTCACCAACCCCAACGTGACGTGCCCGGCCGGATTTGACACCGTCCCGGCGACACATGCCTGCACGAAGTTCTCGGTCCCGCAGATAACCAGCGACCTCTTCTGGCAGAATCGCACGTTCCACATCACCACGAACGCAGGAGTAGTCCAACTGACTCCAGCGTTGAGCCAAACCGTAACAGGCGGATGCCCCGCCGGAGCGCAATTCTGGGACATCGGCGTCTACGGCGATTCGACATCGACTAGCTCGACAGCGTCCAGCCATGCCTCGGGGTTGACGCTCAGTCCGACTTACTCCGTTTTGACGGATAACAACGATTACGCGGGCGGCACAAACAACAGAGGCGGGACCGGCACGACCACCGTCGCCAGTCAGTACTGCGATGGTTCGCGTGTACCGCCGGAAATTGCGCCAGCACTTTGCAGCGGAACTAATGGCCATGCTAATGCTCCCGGATGCATACAGCCAGGAACGCTAGGAGTAGGAACCACTGTGCCTGGAGGCGTTCCGGATTCCCTTGTCCCGCCGCTCCCGTTGTTTACCATTACCGCCGCGGCCACGGTGGATGAAGGCAGCAACTGGATCAACATGTTCTACGGTCCGCTGTCGTTGACAAATCCAGTGATCCAGACGGGCGCTGCGGGCTATGGTGTACTGCTTGGCAACTACGCCCCCGGGACGGGTTCGTCGGCCATCAATGGCGTCCCGACGTCGGTGATCCACCCAGGGACTGACTTCTTCGGTAACCCGCGGCCAGATCCTGGCAATGTCAATCGCTTTGACATCGGAGCAATTGAAATCGCGGAGGCCGGCGGAGGCGGCGGGAACCCAACGCTGACTTCGATTGTTCCCAGCTCAGGCGTACGCGGCACCGTCGTCCCGGTGACTTTGACGGGCACCAATCTGACGGGGGCCACGACGATAACCGTGTCTGCGACAGGCGTGACGGTGAGCAGCTTTACCGTAGTGAGTGCCACTACGATCACCGCGACCTTCACGATCTCAAGTACCGCTGCAGCCACGGCGAGAAACGTCACCGTCACCACGCCAGCTGGAACCAGCAACGCCGTGACGTTCACGGTGCTTGCTCCTCCGCAAGGTACGGTGAGCTTTACTGCTGCAACCAATGGAACCCTGACGACCGTAGCGGGCGTTCGGACCCTCACCTTCACGATTCCGAGCCCGCGCGCTGCGGTTACAAGCCTCGTGACGGTGACCAACACGGGTACCGCGGCGGTGCAAATCACGGCCGAGAACCTCCTGGCCAACATCGGAGGGTTGTACTCTGTGCCTGTAAACACTTGCTCCTTCACAACCCCACTGGCGATCGGTGGCACATGCACCTTCAGTGTGACGTACGCGACGCCAGCGACTCTACCAGTACTTCCTGATGTGGGAGCGCTGGCCGTTCGCAACAACGGTACGGGAACGGTTGCTCTTCCCGCTCCTCCGTACACACCACTTGCGTTGGTTGCGCAGTAGTCGGTGGAGTGACAACAACCGGGGCAGATAATGCCCAGCAGGAATCAACAAGTGCCGTCCCACCTCAAGCGGGACGGCACTTGAATCCTAGGCCAGTTCGGGGCTAGCGAGGACGTACAGGCACTACGGGAAGATCGGGTCGGTTCGGCGGGCGGATTCAAACTAGCGGGACCGAAAGCAGATGGTTCGAGACCGTCCCCGCAGAAAACAAAAACCGAGGTATACGAGGACTGATGTTCAACGACGAGACAGGATATTCAAAGAAGATGCTGCTCGCAGGGTTACTCGCGGGCAGCATCTTCTTTTCTTCGGCTCTAACGAAGGGAGCCCAAGGGAACGACAAAACCGTAGCAGCGCAGCCCGCCTCGGCTGCATCGATAACCTCTCCCGCTCCCAGGGGAACTGCTCCTCCGCCCGTCGTCGCGAAAAGTCAACGGGGTGCCGACTTTTACAGGAAGCGCTGGGGTATCGACAACATCATCGTTCGGTCGACCGCCTCGGGCAGCTTGATTCGGTTTAGTTACCGCATTGTGGATGCTAAGAAGGCCGCGATCATAAACGACAAATCAAAGGCCCCGTATCTGATCGAGGAGAAATTGGGACTCGCGCTGCAGATTCCCCAGATGGAAAAAATAGGGCAGTTGCGCCAAACCGCCACGCCTGAAAATGGCCGCGGGTACTGGATGGCCTTTTCTAATAAAGGCAAGTTGATAAGACCAGGAAGCCGGGTAGACATCGTGATCGGTAGTTTTCGGATCAATGACCTGGTAGTGGAATAGCCTCAAGAAATCGTCAGGAGCGTTCGTCCATGCTGAGAAAGGTGTTTTTTTCGTGTGCTGCTCTGTCCATTTGCACGTCCCTAGCGGTTGGCGGCGCCGATAGCCCCCAGCCGGCGGCTGGTCTTACGCCTGCGCAGATCGTCGAGAAGAATGTCTCCGCGAAGGGCGGAGCGCAGGCTTGGCGGGCGGTTCAAACCATATCCTTCTCCGGGAAGATGGACGCGGGAGGAAAGTCCAAGACACAACTGCCGTTTGTGCTGGAGAAGAAGCGGCCCCGGAAAACGAGGGTCGAATTAGTGTTCGCGAACGACACTGCGGTGCAGGTCTACGACGGAACCAACGGCTGGAAGCTACGCCCTTTCCTTGGGCGCAGGGACGTGGAACCATATACGCCCCAGGAGCTCCAATCGGCGGCTTTCGAATCAGACCTTGACGGTCCCCTGGTGGATTACGCCGCTAAAGGCAACAAGGTGGAGCTTGAGGGCGTCGAGAAGGTGGAAGGCAACAACGCTTACAAGCTCAAGCTCACGTTGAAGGGCGGGCAAGTACAGCACATCTGGGTCGACGCCCAGACGTTTCTAGATGTCAAGGTAGAGGGCACGCCCCGCCGGATGGATGGCAAGATGCGGCCTGTTTGGATTTATCTGCGGGACTACAAGGACGTGAATGGGCTGATGCTTCCCTACGTGATGGAGACTGAAGTACAAGGCAACAGAGAGACCCATAAGATGGTCATCGAACGCGTCGTGGTGAACCCCAAGCTCGAGGATTCTCTTTTCACCAAGCCTTCGGCGCAGCCCCAAACCCAAGCTAAGAGCAAGTGAGTAGCGGCACGGAAAGGCCGGCTTCGCCTTTCTCAAGGGGCCCGCTTGCTATTCCTCGGTACGGATCCCCGACCTTCCTGTTCACTTTGGTGAAGACTGCTTATTCTGCTCCGCTTGCTCCGCGGCGTGGCGGGCACGCGCCCGGCGGGCAACCTCCTTCCGCTGCGCCGATGTCAGCACCCTGTAAACCGAACTGCGCTCCATGCGTTGGTAGCCCTTGAGCATCGCGTCTTTCTGTTCCGCGGTTAGTTAGCCTGTCTTTCGCAATAAGGGCAGAGCGAAGAGCCTAACTCATTGGTTTTCAACGAGCCGATCGAAAAGGTCGGCACTACAGACAGAGAGCCTTTGGAGGAAATTCAGGGACTCGGGTTTTGATCCGTGGCGGCGGTTGCTGTGGCAACTCGAGCATGAGTTTGTGCAGCAGAATTGCCTGGGCCGGCCCCAATTGGTTAATACCCAGCCGAGCCCAGGATTGACGAGGCCGGACGAGACCACATAAAATAACAAAGTGATATTCGACAACCAGGCATCCTGCACCAAGTTCATGCTGCTCGCGGGGCTACTCGCGGGCAGAATCTTCGTTTGTTCGGCTTCAACGAACACAGCTCAAGGGAACGATAAGACCGTAGCAGCGCAGCCCAACGCGGCTGCGTCGACTGCCTCTCCTGCTCCCAAGGTAACAGCCCCTCCGGCCGCCGTCGCGAAAAGTCAACGGGGTGCCGACTTTTACAGGAAGCGCTGGGGTATCGACAACATCATCGTTCGGGCGACCGCCTCGGGCAGCTTGATTCGCTTTAGTTACCGCGTTGTGGATGCCGAGAAAGCCGCCGTGATAAACGACAAGACAAAACCCCCGTATCTGATCGAGGAGAAATTGGGAATCGCGCTGCAGATTCCGGCGATGGAAAAAGTCGGGCAGTTGCGCCAAACTGCCAAGCCCGAAAATGGCCGTGAATACTGGATGGCCTTTTCTAATAAAGGCAAGTTGATAAGACCAGGAAGCCGGGTAGACATCGTGATCGGTAGTTTTCGGATCAATGACCTGGTAGTGGAATAGCCTCAAGAAATCGTCAGGAGCGTTTCGTCCATGCTGAGAAAAGCGTTTTTTTCGTGTGTTGCCCTGTCCGTTTGCATGTCCTTTGCGATGTTTGGCGCCGCGAGCCCCCAAGCGCCAGCTAAACTTACGGCTGCGCAGATCGTCGAGAAGAATATCTCCGCGAAGGGCGGACTCGAGGCTTGGCGGGCGGTTCAAACCATATCCTTCTCCGGGAAGATGGACGCGGGAGGAAAGTCCAAGACACAACTCCCGTTTGTGCTGGAGAAGAAGCGGCCCCGGAAAACGAGGGTCGAATTGGTGTTCGCGAACGACACTGCCGTGCAGGTCTACGACGGTGTGAACGGCTGGAAGCTGCGCCCCTTCCTTGGGCGCCGGGACGTGGAACCATATACGCCCCAGGAGCTCCAATCGGCTGCTTTCGAATCAGACCTTGACGGTCCCCTGGTGGATTACGCCGCTAAAGGCAACAAGGTGGAGCTTGAGGGCGTCGAGAAGGTGGAAGGCAACAATGCTTACAAGCTCAAGCTCACGTTGAAGGGCGGGCAAGTGCAGCACATCTGGGTCGACGCCCAGACGTTTCTAGATGTCAAGGTAGAGGGCACGCCCCGCCGCATGGATGGCAAGATGCGGCCTGTTTGGATTTATCTGCGGGACTACAAGGACGTGAATGGGCTGATGCTTCCCTACGTGATGGAGACTGAAGTACAAGGCAACAGAGAGACCCATAAGATGGTCATCGAACGCGTCGTGGTGAACCCCAAGCTCGAGGATTCTCTTTTCACCAAGCCTTCGGCGCAGCCCCAAACCCAAGCTAAGAGCAAGTGAGTAGTGGCACGGAAAGGCCGACTTCGCCTTTCTCAAGGGGCCCGCTTGCTATTCCTCGGTACGGATCCCCGACCTTCCTGTTCACTTTGGTGAAGACTGCTTATTCTGCGCCGCTTGCTCGGCGGCCTGGCGGGCACGCGCCCGGCGGGCAACCTCCTTCCGCTGCGCCGACGTCAGCACCCTGTAAACCTGACTGCGCTCCGAACGCTGGAACGCTGCGAGCATCGCGTCTTTCTGCTCCGCGGTTAACTTTTGGTCTTTGGCCACCGCATCCATACGCGTCTTCATATCCTGATGAATCTGGTCAATTCTCGCTTGCTGCTCATCGGTATACTGCAATCCGGCAAAATAGTCCGGCGGGGGAGTGTTTTTCTTCGCTCGAACCGCAGGCGCAGTTTTGGGCGGAGTCGGCGCCGGACTGGGGGGACTGCTTTGCGCGCGAGTCAGCCCCGGTGCCGCACATAGAAAAAAGAATCCAGCTGCAACCGCCATTCGCTTCGCAAATCGGTTCTTGCTCATGCGCAATCCTTTCCTCGATGAATCGTGTTATTTCACTCTATTATATCACTCCTCGGCTGCTCCGAATGCCGCGTGTGGCGTCCGCAACGCCCCGCCGCACATTCGAACGGGCAGTGGGGACGCAGGGGCTGTAGCGTGTGGCTTTGGCCGGAATCCGTCGACTCTGGACAGATGTCTCCAGCAGCAGAACCTGCTCAAGGACCGGGCCAAGAAGTGACCGAAGGAGCTCCAGGTTCGAATAGTCGGATGATTTGAACGGGACACCGTTCGAACGTACCGGTGGAAAGTTTCGGTCATCCGTAGTAATCCTAGGGATGCACAACATTTCGTTTAGGAAAGTCATTCCCCGTCGAGGAAAGCGAGTCATGCGAAAGTTCAAATTTCTACTAGGAGTTATTCTTGCGACCGCGCTCGGCGTGTCTTACCTGGGCGCGCAGGCGAGCAGGATTCAGCCTAGGCGGTCCGTACCCGGCGAAGCGGCGGTCAGTAAACCGGACGCCGCCTCGGTTCACATCGACCCGGAAAAGATCCGCGCGCACGTGAAATTTCTCTCTAGCGATCTGCTGGAGGGACGCGGCACGGGACAGCACGGCGGAGACATGGCCGCTGAATACATCGCGGCGCAGTTTGCGCTGTACGGATTGAAGCCGGCCGGAGACATGGGCACGTATTTTCAGGGTGTGCCGCTGGTGGGGGTGAAGACGCTCGGCGATACGTCGTTCAACTTCGTGTCCGCTGAGAGGGGAACCTGGACGCTAAAAAATCTCGACGATTTCGTGACCAGCAACGAAAGCCAAAAAGAGCGGGTGGACATCGACGCGCCGATTGTCTTTGTGGGATACGGAATCAACGCGCCGGAGTATACCTGGGACGACTACAAGGGCGTTGATCTGAAAGGCAAAGTGGCGCTCCTTTTCGTGAATGAGCCGGTTTCTGACGACCCGAAGTTTTTCAAGGGCAAGGCGCTGACGTATTACGGACGCTGGACCTACAAATTCGAAGAGACCGCCCGGCGAGGGGCAGTGGCCACGCTGATCATCCACCGGACAGACTTGGCGAGTTACGGCTGGGAGGTGGTCCGGAACACTTGGGGCCACGAAAAGTCTTATCTGAAGCTCGATGGAACGCCAAAGCTCGAAGCGGCTTCGTGGATTCAGGTCGACGTGGCAAAAAAGCTCGTCGAGGCTGCGGGGCTGGATCTGGACAAGCTGTTTGAGCAGTCGCAGTCTCGGGAGTTCAAACCGATCGAATTGCCAGTGCGCTTGCAGGCTCGCGTGATGAGCCAGTTGCGGCCGTTCGTTTCGAGAAATGTGCTGGCGGCGGTACTGGGGAGAGATCCGGTACTAAGTGAGCAAGCCGTATTGTACACGGCGCATTACGACCACCTGGGCATCGATCCGGACAAGAAAGACGACAACATCTACAACGGCGCGGTGGATAATGCAACGGGATGCGGCGTACTGCTGGAATTGGCACGCGCGTGGTCGCAGGCGCTGCCGCCAGCGCGGGCAATTCTGTTTGCGGCCGTCACGGCGGAAGAGCAGGGGCTGCTTGGCTCGGAATACTTGGGCAAGCATTCCCCCGTGCCCCCGGGGAAGATCTCGCTGGACCTGAATTACGACGCGTTGGCACCGATCGGTGACCCAGAAGAGGTGGAAGTAAGTGGGGCGGAGCGGACGACATTTTATCCCGCCATAGAAGCACAGGCGAAGACCATGGGATTAGCGATTCGGCCGGATGCGCATCCCGAAGCCGGCCACTATTACCGGTCGGATCACTTCAGCTTGGCAAGGGTAGGGATTCCTTCGTTTTCCATTGGCGAAGGATTGAAATTCAAAGGACATGATGAGGCGTGGGGTGAGGCACAGGAACGGGACTACGTGGAACACCGCTACCATCAGCCGACCGATGAATACCTCCCGGCCATGGATTTTACCGGAGATGCCAAGATGGCCATGTTCGGTTATGAGCTCGGAGTTCAGGCGGCTTCGCAGGCCAAATTGGTCGGCTGGCAGCTAGGCGATGAGTTCTATGCCATCCGCAAGCTGAGCCAACCGCCGACTCGACCGATGGCGCAGATCAAGAAACCCCGTAAGCCTCGCAAATTCTAGCGTGCCATGAGCGCGCCGCAGCGGCTATGTCCAATGGCTTAGCGCTTGGGATTTGGTACGAATTCGTAACCAACACCGCGAATGGTAAGCAAGTGGAGAGGCTTTGAGGGGTCTCGCTCAATGTATCGCCGCAGGCGCACGATGAAATTGTCGATGGCGCGCGTGTCGGTATCTTCATGCAAATGCCAGACGTCCTCTAGAATTGCTTTGCGGG
>Ga0307475_10001164_pt1 | contig 15714 bp, 14 predicted proteins | sample atmos_gasesECM1C_FD_203317 | JGI IMG/M metagenome (GOLD analysis project Ga0307475, IMG submission 203317) | Hardwood forest soil microbial communities from Morgan-Monroe State Forest, Indiana, United States - atmos_gasesECM1C_515 | ecosystem: Environmental > Terrestrial > Soil > Temperate... | reverse complement strand
GACCGTAGGGGTGCTTTTTAGAGCCACCCGTAGCTGATGAAACATCCCCGATGCGGTCGAGGCTGCCACGACCGCACAGATAGGCCCGACGCCTTTGCCAAACAGAGCCATCCCCGGTCCTCATGCCGCCAAATTGCTGAAAAGACGGGTTCTAGTATGCCGTATCAAAAGTGTAAAGCAACCCCGGGCTATCGGTTGACGCCAGGGACGCGGCTTGATAATTTCAGCGTAGAAAAGTCCCAGCACGGCCGGTTAGGCGTGTCTTCGAAGGAGTCGTGGAAATGCGCACGAAAATAGCTGTTTTCTCTCTGATGGCGATGCTAGGTGCAGCGGCCGGTTCCGCCCAGGAAATCCGTACCGCTCCGAAAGAGCCAACCGCGCCTGACTACAATATGGTGAACTGCTCAGGTTTTGTGACCTCGGAGAAGTTCCCGCAGGAATTCCACCTCGTTTCTGGCGAGCAATCCAACTACAAGCTGACGTTTACCAGCGGGGATTACGTGTACATCAATCGCGGACAAGACAAGGGTGTGCGCGTCGGTGACCGCTTTTTCGTGGTACGGCCCGACGACTACACCGGTGACGTTCCCTGGTTCAAGTGGCAGGAAAAGCTGATGAAGGCCATGGGCACGGAGTACATAGACGCGGGACAAGTTCGCGTCGTCAACGTGCAGCCCAAGGTATCCATTGCCCAGATCATCTTCTCCTGCGATTACATGCAACGGGGAGACATTGTCCTGCCTTACCAAGAGCGCCCCGCGCCCCCGTTCAAGGAAGCCGCCGCGTTTGATCATTTTGCCCCGGTAAGCGGCAAACCTGTGGCCATGGTCGTGACCGGCAAGGACCACCAGGACACTTTCGGGAAGAACAGCCCTGTGTACGTGAACCTGGGGACCAATCAAGGTGTTAAAGTCGGCGATTATTTCCGCATCTTCCGTTATGAAGGCTCAACGGCAGAGACGGTGCCACAAACCAAAGATTATCAGTTCACGATGTACGGATTCGGGAGCGCGCCGCAGCGCTATAGCTGGAATGACCTGCCGCGTGAGATTCTTGGCGAGGGCATTGTCTTCAATGTGAGCCATAATTCTTCTACGATGATGATCACGGTCAGCTCATCCGAGATTTACGCCGGCGACTACATCGAAATCGAATAACAGCCGGACTTCGTTCGGACGTTTCCGGCCCGCTGCGGGTTTTTCCGCGCGGGCCTTTTCGTTCGAACAGCTCCGCTATCTTTCAGAGTTGTTCCGGGAAGGCGGATCAGACCTTCGCAGCGGGCGAATCGTCGGAAAAAACCTCGCAGGTAAACCCCCAAATGCGCGTCTCCGCGTCTTTCCAGGCCTCCCGGGGCAAGCCGGCTTTCCTGCAGGTTTCCTCGAGGAACTGCTCGCGCGTAAGCCGGTGTTCGGTGGCGACCTTGGGCAGCAGTAGCCCGCGTTGGGCGTGATTCACGACCAAGAGCCCATGGCGGCCGATTTCGATGGCCTCAGGAAGAATCGGTGTCAGGACAGAAAGCAAAGAAATCTCGACATGCAATTCCTCGAGTTGCGCCTCTCTTAAAGGCGCAAAGCGAGGGTCCTCCAACGCAGCGCTAACGGCGCACCGGACGATGGCCTCTCCCAAAGGTTCGCTGGGTTCGGTCACGCCGATGCACCCTTGCAGCCGTCCCTTCACATGAAGCGTGACAAAGACCCCGCGCCGCTCGGAGAAGACTCCTTCCGAGGGGACGACCTCGGGAAGCTCACGATGCAAGACAGCTTTGCGAATAGCTTTGCGGGCTAATTCCAACGCGGCTCGGCGGTCCGCTTCAGAGAGGCACAGCATCCTGAGACTTCTTGCGGGCTTCGAGCATGCGCAGCTCGCGGCGTTGTTTGATGCTGTCGTCCACGTGGCTCCAGAACCGCAGGAAGTACTGCGCGGCCGACACCAGGGCGCTAATCACCACGAGCCAAAGAAGAACGATCCCGAGGGGCCTCAGCGAAGGATGCCGCGCGCCTACGATCACAATGGCCACGGCACACACCTGCAGCACCATCTTGGTCTTGCCCAGGGTTGAGGCCGCGATCGTGAAGCCCTCGGCGGAAGCGACGTTTCTGAGGCCAAGCACGGTGAACTCGCGTCCAATGATGATGACTACCATCCATGCGGGAACCAGCGCTTTCCCATCGACTCCGTGCATGTCCACCAGTGCAATGAATGCCGCAGAAATCAGCAATTTATCGGCGATGGGATCGAGGAGAATTCCCAAAGTGGTTACTTGCAACCGCCGCCGCGCCAAGTACCCGTCCGCCCAGTCTGTGGCCGCCGCCAACAGTAAGATCAGCACTCCCCAGACTTCGAAATGCATGGTAAGTCCGAACATTTCCACGGTCGGACTGCGCGTGAGGAGAATGACGATGAGCAACGGAACGAAGAATATCCGCAACAACGTCAGTGAGTTCGGAAGATTCATGCCCAATTGACGACCAGGCGCCGCCCGATGGCCTCAGCCATCGGAGTTTCACTATAGACTCCAGCATTCGACGCGTCAACACGTCAGCCGCTACTCCAAGACGAGCACCACGCTCGAGATCGGGTGCCCAAATGCTGGCCTCTCGAGCGTTTGTAGATACCCGATGGTTAACAGCTCTGCTCCGCAAACCGGAGCAGAAAGCGGGTCGCGCGGAGGAAACGAATTGCTGCAAGACTGTGCAAATGTGGCAGCGAGTCCGCGGGAGGATTAGAGCCTGAATCCGCACGGTTAACCTGCGATGAATGGGACTAAGCCTATTTTCCTCAATAACATACGAAGTGATCAAAAAAAGCACGGTCACGAAATACAAGGCCGGGTGGGCACTTGCCGCCAAAGGCATATTCGAGTTTCCACAGCGTTTTCCACAGGCTAGCAAGAGTCCGGACGAGGGGCTAGAGCCTTCGGCCAAGTCAGCCAAAATCAAGAACTAAGGAAAATCTGCCCCGTTTACTGTGCAGTTAGCAATCGCAAAAAAAAGTGAGGCCTCAGATGGCGCGCGGGCCGCGAAGCAATCGTACCGGTAACAGAAAGAGCGCACTCAGAAGACCTAGCACTCCTGTAACCGCGACGCCGAAAATGCGCAAGGGTAAGGTTATAAGCCACACGAAGGGGTAAATCACCAGAGCCAGCAACGCAATGGGCCAGCACAAGACGAACAAAATGCACCACAGGAAAAAAGCTGCCATGATCACCTCGCTCGCGAACTACCAAAAGCCACCGGGCGCACTTAGGCGAAGTTCCCGCCTTTCACCAACGACTACGATGGGGAGGGCTCGAAAGTTCCATCCACCCGATATTCGCTCAGTCGCAGACGCTTTGCCACCGACGAGGGAATCTCCGCATCCAGCCGCATATGCGAATCGTCGATCTCCGAATGCAGGACGCGTCCCAAAGCATGAATCATTGCCAAGGTGCGCCCTTCCGCGAGTGGCAGCCGTATGGAAAGCGTGAGGAGAGGATCGATAGGCATGGCGGTGTCCACACGGCGCAATAATTCAGCGATTCCCTCGCCGGTCAACGCCGACACCAGCACCGGTGCGTTGTTGCCGACCTTTGCCACGCTTGTGTCCAAGCATTTGCGCTCTTCACGGCTGAGACGGTCGACCTTATTCAGCACGCGCAGGCGTGGACGGTCGGCAACGTCGAGTTCGCGCAAAATCTTCTCGACGTCTTCATCGAGCTCGTCGTAATGGGGGTTCGAGACGTCGCTGACGTGCAGAATCAGCGCTGCCTCCTGTACTTCTTCGAGCGTAGCGCGGAACGCTGTGAGCAATCCTTTCGGCAAGTCGCGGATAAAACCGACGGTATCGGACAGCAACACGCGGCGATTCGACAGCAGCCGGATCGCACGGATAGTCGGGTCAAGCGTGGCAAACATTTTTGAGGAGACCAGGACCTCGGCGCGGCTCAGCGCATTGAACAAAGTCGATTTGCCGGCGTTGGTGTAGCCCACCAGCGCAATGGTTCCCAGAGGAACGGCATTGCGCGCTTCGCGTCGCAGCGCCCGCTGCTTGCGAAACTCGTCAATACTGGCTTGAATCTTGCGCACGCGCTCGCGAATGCGGCGTCGGTCGGTTTCGAGTTTTTTCTCGCCAGGACCGCGAACGCCGATTCGCCCGGCGCCGCCCCCGGCTCCGCCCGCGCCACCCCCACCGCTCTTACCGCCAAGGCGGGACATCGCCGTGCCCTTCCCTGTCAGGCGCGGCAGCAAGTAATTCAATTGTGCCAGCTCCACTTGCAACTGGCCTTCGCGGCTTCGCGCATGGCGGGCGAAAATGTCGAGAATAAGCTGCGTGCGGTCAATCACGCGGCGATCCGTGACCTCTTCGATGTTTCGCTGCTGTACCGGAGAAAGGTTGCTGTCGAAAATGATCAATGGCGCTTTGTGCGCCGTCGCTTCCGCGCGAATTTCGTCCAGTTTCCCGCGCCCCACGAGTGTGGCGGGATCGGCGGCCTCACGCAATTGAAAGACCGTCCCGGCAACTTCCGCGCCCGCGCTGCGGGCCAGTTCCACGAGTTCGCACAACGATTCGCGGCCTTGCTCGCCCGCGGGCATACCGGGAAAGCGAGGCGCACGCTTCCACCCCACGCCTACAAGCAAGGCGCGCTCCGCTGTCGAGATGGGATACGGTGTTTTCGTCACGGGAGCTGGCTGGGAGTCACGATTCCGCCGTGCGCTTCCTCGAGGAATGCACCCGAAACAGAATTATACACTCCTCTCGCCGGTCCCGCGACTTCGTTCCACGCCTTGAGATTGCAGGAAGCGAAAAATGGTAGCTTGCAGTTCTGGGTCATCGCCGAAGCCGGCAAACCATTCGACGGCGGCCTCTTTGCGGAACCAGGTGAGCTGACGCTTGGCATAGCGTCGTGTGGCCTGCTGGATGGCCTCGCGGGCTTGCTCGAGCGACAATTCGTTTCGCAAAACGGCGCGCAATTCGCGGTAGCCGATGAAATCAAACGGTTTTGCGTTTTCGTCCAGGCCTGTTTCGAGCAGACCCTCGACTTCCCGCATCCATCCTTGATCGAGCATGGATGCCGTTCGCGCATGGATTCGCTCATAGAGCTTTTCACGCGCGGGCAGTAAGCCAATCTTCACAACTCGCCAACCCTCGAGCGGCTTGCGCCCGCTGCGATGCAGTTCGGAGATCGGCTTGCGCGTCAGCAGGCAAACCTCGATCGCTCGAATCAGCTTTTGTTCGTCGGCTCGGGCAATCTTTTGCGCGGCTTGCGGATCGAGCCTCCGCAAAACGCGATGGAGATGGCCGGAGGTGTGCTCTTCTCGACTGGCGCGCAATCGTTCGCGCAATTTTTCAGAGCGCTGCGGGACTTCGGCAAGGCCCTCAAGCAGCGCGCGCAGATACAATCCTGTCCCCACGGTGAGGATCGGCAAACGTTTTCGCCGCCGCAAATCCTCGAGGACCGGCAATGCCCTTTCGCGGTAGCCGCCGGCGGAGGCCGCTTCTCGGGGATTGAGCACATCCAGCAAATGATGCGGCACACCACGGCGCTCCGCGGCGCGCGGCTTGGCCGTGCCAATATCAAACCCGCGGTAGAGCTGTGTGGAATCGCACGCAACCACCTCACCGCCGAGCTGTTCCGCCAGCCAGATTCCGAGGGCCGACTTGCCTGATGCCGTCGGACCAATGATGGCAACGACAAATGGCTGCGAATTCTTCGAATTCATCGAAACAGGAGATGCCGCACGCGCACAAAGATGAAGATGAGCACAAAGAGCGCAAGAAGGAGACCGCCAACAATCTGCCGCGGAGAAAGCTTCATTGGTAAGCGGCTTCGATGGGCAAATTGTACAGGAAAATAAACCGCAGCTCGATGTAGGGCCCGCTGAAGGCGGATGGCAGGGGTTCAAAAGGATTCGATGAGCGAATTGCGGACACCGCCGCCCGGTCCAAAGGCTCCTTGCCCGAACCCATAATCCGCACCGGTTCGCCGTCGGGCACCGAACCGTTTCTCATAATGCGAAATTGCAATGCCACGCGGCCGCGATCACCCAACATGGCCGACTCGGGCATGACCGCATACCAATTGCGCCGCACCGCCGCCACCACCCGATTCATATAATCGCTGAAGTCTACGCCCTCGGTGGGCGTCAGGATCTCATACCCGTTTCCAAACGTGCCACCGGAACCCTGCGACCCATCGGAGCCGCCGTTCCCGCCTCCGCCGGCATGTGGCATAGGACCGCTGTACAAGCCGGACCGCCCGCCCGAGTTCGGGTTCTTGGCGGTTTCGCGAATGGTGTCCTGGAGGGAGCGGTTCAGCGAATCCTTCGGCAAAATCAGACTGTGCTGCGGCTGGGGAGCATCCGGCGCTTCAAGCTTCAAAGGCGCCTTGGGCGCGTCTGCCTTTGGCGCAGGTGTGTTGGGCGCTTCCGGCGAAGGCGCGTTGACCTTCGGCAGCGGCGCGCTGGGCAATTCCTTTAGGGGCTTTTCCGGCTGCGGTGCCGGCGCAGGTTGTGGCTCGGGAGGCGCGACTTCACGCAGCACGCGCGGGTCCACATGCACCCTTGGCGGAGGAGGCGTTGGATGCAACGCAGGCCTGGACGGCTCAAACGCTCCGGGAGGAAGCAGCAGCCTCAATTGATTGCGCGCCATCTCGATCTCTTCCTGTGTCGGCGCGTGCGCGGGAAACAATTTCGATTGCAGCAAAATCAAAGAGATCAGCAGGACGTGAAATACCACCGAGCCGGCCCGCGTCGCGATTTGCCACTTGGCGCTCTCCTCTTTTTTCTCGGGAACGGCCAGATGCACTTCGCCGGTCATGAAAATGTCCGGCCCGACCAGATCCTCGGGCGGCGGAAGAGTCATGGGCTCAATGACCGGAGGTGCCGCTCCGACGGGCACGGTGATTCTCTCATCGAGATCGGTCGGCTGCAGCGGAACCGAAAGGTCTTCCTGAACGCCGTAGGCTTCGCGGTTCACGTCGCGAGGCACCACGACGCGCGCAGCAATGGACTCCAGCGGCAGATTCGACGGTATCGTGGATTGTCCGTTTAACGGCACGATGGGCAGCATGGACGGCACCAGCGTGCGCTCGTCCAGAGTCGTCGGACGGCGGCGCTGCGTCACCGCATCGGTTCGAGCCGGCGGACGGGCCCCCATCGGAACTAGGAAGCGGGGGATCATAATGTCATATTTTCTCGCGCGGCTAATGCTTCTGGTTGGACGCGCGCCGCGTGCTCCTGGATGCTTGCCATCACACGGCCAGCCAGCTCGAGCGCCGCGCGTCCCGCCGCACCGTTGGTTGGCGGCTCCTTGCGCGTGCGCGAAGCCTCAACGAAGGCTTCGAGTTCCGCGTGCAAAGGCTCGACGGCCGGAGCAGGCAGCTTTTCAAAGCCAAATTCCGGCTGCGGACCGGGCCGTTTCACGCCGATGCGAAGAGCATCGCGCCGCGCATAATCCAGCGAAATGTACTCGCGCTGCTGGAAGAAGCGCATCTTCCGCACTCGCTCGGTCGAAACACGGCTGGCCGTTACGTTGGCCACGGCCCCGCCCGCAAATTCCAGCCGGGCATGCGCAATATCCACCTTGTCGCTCAAGACCGGTATACCCACCGCCTTCACTTCGGTCACGGGTTCATTGACCAATGCCAGCAGGATGTCCAGGTCGTGGATCATCAAGTCATAGATTACGTCCACATCCAGGCTGCGCTGAGTGAACACACCCAATCGGTGAACTTCGAAAAACAGCGGGCGATTTAGGATCGCCTCGATCGCGCGAACCGCCGGATTGAAGCGTTCGACATGCCCGATCTGAAGGATGCGCATGTTCTTCTTTGCCGCCGCCAGGAGCGCGTCGGCCTCCGCCAAATCCACGGCCATCGGCTTCTCGACCAGTACGTCCAATCCCAGTTCCAATAGTTGGCACCCCACCTCGGCGTGCGCCGCGGTAGGCACAGCAACACTCACTGCATTCGCGCGGCCCTGCAATTCCCCGAGGCTACAGAGAACCGGCGCTTGAAATTCTTTTGCAACCGCGGCGGCACGTTCTGGGCGGTGGTCGTAAACACCAACCAGCTCCACGCCGCTGAGTTCCCGGTATACGCGCGCGTGATTGCGCCCAAATTCTCCAAGGCCTACGACGGCGACACGGACTCTTCTTGATTCTGCCACCCCGCTCATTCTTTGATTCCCCTGATAGCGTCCTTTGGTTCCGCCAAAGCGGCCGGAGGAAACGCCTGGATGGCGATTCCGGTGGCATCCGCTAATTCGATCAGCTTGGTTTTGTCGAACAGGAGCGTTCGTCGCGCGTCCACGGCCAGAGCAGTGGCTCCGGCATCTCTCATCTGTTCGACGGTGGCCAGGCCAATCACAGGTACATCGAAGCGCATGTCCTGCGTCGGCTTGCTTACCTTTACGACCACCAGCGGCTTGCCGGCAGCGATTCGCCCGGCGCGGGCGATGACTTCGTCGGTGCCTTCCATGGCCTCCACGGCAACGCACGCCCGGTCGGCGATCACCACGGTTTGCCCGATGTCCATCCCCGCGATTCGCTGGGCTAGCGCGCGACCATACGCGATGTCCTCGGTTTCATGTTCATTCGGAGCGCGCCGCGTAAGCACCCCGGCCTCCGGCAGCAGCGGCTTCAAGAACAATGTCGAATCCACCAGCCGGATGCCTTCGTCCTCGAGCACGCGAGCCACGGCGCCAATCAGCGCGTCGGTATTTTTTTGTGGCAATGAAAATAGCAGCTTGGCCAGTTTCCAGTCCGGCCGAATCGCGCTGAAGATCTTGTTGTGCTTCACTTGTCCAGCCATCACCGCCTGGGTCACGCCCTCCTGGTGCATCAAGTCAATGGTTTTGCTCAACTCACCGAGGCTCACCCAATGCACCCTTTTGGCAGCTTTCTCGAGCTCCGGTGATGCCTCTTCTTTCAGCGCGATAACCGCCATATCGATTCCCTGGCTGCGCGCGCCTTCGAGCACCAGGAACGGGAATCGCCCGTTTCCGGCGATCAGCCCCCAGGTTGTCGGGTTGGCGTTCGTTTCCGGCATGAAAGGCGTAGCCAATTTACTTCACAATACCCCGCTCGGCGCTTTCAATAAACTGGATCAATTCCCTTACGTCGGATGAATCGTCCAGCTTCTTTTTCATCTCCACCAGTGCCTGCGAGGTGTTCAATTTGGAGCGCAAGAGCAAGCGATACGCGCGCTTCAGCGCCTGCAAGCGCTCGGGCGAAAAACCCTTGCGCTCCAGGCCAATCGTATTAATGCCGAAGCTCCTCGTCTCGCGCTCGGTCACCACCTTCGAGAACGGCGGCACATCCTGGGTAATCACCGTCGACGCGCCGATGTATGCGTAACGGCCAATCCGGCAAAACTGGTGCACCGGGCAAAAAGCGCCAATGGTCGCAAAATCTCCCACCGTCACGTGCCCCGCGAGAGTCGCTCCGTTCACAAACAGCGCATGGCTTCCAATTTGGCAATCGTGCCCAACATGCGAATACGCGAGAAAAAAATTGTCGTCGCCCAGACAGGTCTTGCCCCCACCCTTCTGCGTGCCCCGGCTCACGGTCACGTACTCCCGGAAAATGTTTCCACCGCCCGCCAGCAGCTCGGCGCGTTCGCCGCGAAAGGTGTAGTCCTGTGGGTCGCCGCCAATCACGCAGAAGCTGTGAAAGACATTGTTCTTACCGAATCGCGACGGCCCTTGAACCACCGCGTGGGAGTGCAGCAGGCAGCCTTCGCCAAGTTCCACGCCGTCTCCCACGACGGCGAATGCGCCAACCCGAACGCCTATTCCCAGCCTCGCGCCTTCGGCGACGGCGGCTTGCGGATGAATCTCAGGCTTCGTCATTTTGCGGATTTTTCCGCCTGGGCGGCTGGCACGCGGTCCACCATCTTGCACATCAAGGTCGCCTCGGCAGCCAGCTGGCCGTCCACGGTTGCTCGCCCCTCCAGCTTACAGAAATCCCCGCGCCAGGAAATCACCTTCATTTCCACGCGCAATTGGTCTCCCGGCACCACCGGCCGGCGGAATCGCGCCCCATCCACCGCGGCGAAGTAAAGCAGCTTCTTCTCGCGGTCCGGCACTTCCTGTAACAGCAGCAATCCCCCAGTTTGCGCCATGGACTCGATAATCAGCACGCCCGGCATGACCGGTGCGCCCGGGAAATGGCCTTGAAAATATGCTTCGTTGATGGTCACGTTTTTCACGCCCACGATGCTCTTCAGGCGTTCCATTTCCACCACGGCGTCCACGAACAGAAACGGGTAGCGGTGCGGCAGAATCTTCTGTATTTCAACTACATCCATGATCATTTCGCGGTCTCCGTCGCCGCACACCCGCTCGGCGGCGCCTGGCACGGCCCCGGGAAAACTCTAATTATAAGCGAACCGCCGCCTTCGCGATACGCGCTCTTCCGGAGAGGCAACCTCCAGAGCCTTCTCATACTCCCCTTCCGCAGGGGGAATCCTTTCCCCGCCAGGTCCTGCAGGTTGCCCTGCCTCGAAGGCGCTGCTAGCATGTCCGCGCCATGGCGGACTCCCCTTTGCCTTTGACCTTGCTTCGCGCACTGAAACCACGGCTCCCCGAAATGCTCCGGCTTTTACGCCGGTTCGTGACCACCGAATCGCCTAGCCTTGAGAAAGCTGCCGCCGACCGTTGCTGCGGCGTAATCGGCAAGGAGTGGCGGAAACAGGGCGTCCACGTCGAACGCCTATTCGAGAGGCATCGCGGCGACCACCTCCGCGTGACTTGCGCTCGGGAATCTGGTGCCGGACAGCTCCTGGTCCTGGGCCATTACGACACGGTTTATTCCACGGGAACCCTCGAGGAAATGCCCTTCCGTATCTCCGGCAATAAGGCCTACGGCCCAGGAATCTTCGACATGAAAGCTGGCATCGTTCAGGCACTTTTTGCGCTCGAAACGCTGCAAAGAGCAAACGTCAATACGAGTAAACAAATCGTCTTCCTGTGGACCTCCGATGAAGAAATCGGCAGCGAATCCTCGCGCAAACTGATCGAAACCGAAGCGCGCCGCAGCGAGGCAGTCTTCGTCCTGGAACCTTCCTTTGGTCGGCGCGGTCTGCTGAAGACGGCACGCAAAGGTGTTGGTCAGGCCGAATTAATCGTTCACGGCCGCTCCTCCCACGCAGGCCTCGCTCCCGAAGAAGGCATCAACGCCGTGTACGAACTAGCCGCGCAACTGGCTCGCCTAGAAAAGTGGAACGACGCCCGCAGCGGCGTCAGCATCAACGCCGATATCGTCGAGGGCGGCACGCGCGCCAATGTGATTGCCGAACACGCCCGCGCCATTCTCGACCTGCGGGCCCTTCGGTCGGCCGACATGCGCCGCATCGAACGCCGCCTTCACGCCCTGCGCCCAGTACATAAAGGGGCCAGAGTGAAGGTCACCGGCGGCTTTGACCGCCCTCCCCTCGAGCGCAATAGGTGCGCAGCGCTTTTTGCTCGCGCGAAGTTACTCGCAAAGCAAATGCATCTTTCTTTGGGCGAATGCACCGCGGGCGGTGGTTCCGATGGAAACTTTACGGGCGCTCTCGGCATTCCCACGCTGGACGGTCTTGGCGCCGTTGGCGATGGCGCCCATTCTGACCACGAATACGTCCTCATCCACACCATGCCCGCCCGCACCGCACTCCTGGCGGCTCTCCTCGCAACGTGCTGAAAGCTGAAGCAAGCGCAAAAGCTAGAGTAGAGCTCAAGAATCGAGAGGCAACACACCCGTAGCCTATCCGTGCACGTAGTTCTTTCTTAGATACTCGACAGTCGACTCCATCAAATCGTTGTAATCGCTGTGCAGCACTTCGCGCAGCGCCTGCTCGGTGGCCATACCCGACCCGATGCGGTCCAGGATCCGGTCGATATCGTCCATGCCATCGGTGTGAATGATGTATTCGATATTGGCGAGAGCCCAGGCATAAGCGTAGTGCGCCGTGTCCCGATCCAGGCGAGTCCAGGAACCTTCCAGTTGGCCCAACGGGATGGCATGCTTCTGGCCGAAAATTTGCACCAGCGCAGCGGCATTATCGCCGCTACGTGATCCTTCCATCCATTGCGCCAGCCCTTCCTGGAGCCAGGTTGGCGCGCGGCTCGCACAGCTGGCCGCCAGTCCCATACAGGCGCTCTTCGTCTTTTGCGCGACGAAGCTATGCGTCAATTCGTGCTTCAGCGAGCGCGACAATTCCGCGTCCACACTGGTCAGCCCCTGCACCGGAACACGAATCCGCCCATCGTTGAGCGCGCCCGCCCACGCCGGCGCCCGGGTGATGTCCATAAACGCCTCTTCGGTGTACAGGACTACTCCAATCGATTCGGGAGGGGTGTAATTCAGCTCGGATTCAATGGCGGAAAAGTGCATTTCCAGCATGCGCAGCACGTCCCGCGCCAGCGTCGGTGCGGCGGCGCCATTGTACTTCAATCTGAAGTGAGCGCTTTCGTTCTCTTTATAGCTTTCTTCCTCCTTCTTGTCGCGCAAAGCAGCTTCCAGCGCCGCTTGCAATTCCTTATCCGGACGCAACGCCAGCGAATGTTTCCATTCCGCAATCGCCTGATCGAGTTGGTTCAGGCCGTAATAAGCCCAGCCCGTGAGCTTCGCGGCGTCTGGATTGTCTGGCACAATGCGCTTGGCACGCTCCAGGTAATCCAGGGCTTGCTTGTACTCGTTCCGTCGCAGGTAGATATATGCTGCGTTCATCAGCAGTGCTGGCTCATCCGGTGCGTAGGTCACCGCGGTGCGCTCGTCGGAAAGCGCGTGCTCCAAGTCGCCTCGCGACAACTCGAACATCGACGCCGCATGATGGCTCAAAGCGGCGTTGAAGTTCGCTTGCGGAACCCCCGACCGCGCCTCGCTTTCTAGCCGTGCAATGTAGCCACGATCGACCGAACCGTCGTGCACCACAGCTCGTTCCACTTCCTCGATTCCGCCGCCCGCGGGACGAATTTCCGGCGGCGCTATGGTCAGATTTGCCGCAGCCTCTCCCGGCGATCCCGAGGCAGCTGCAAATCCTCCCTTCTCAATGTGGTCCACGATGGACTTCGGCAGGCTCAGTTCGCCTGCGGAGGTCAGGTATGTGATCTTGTCTCCCTCCTCGACGGCGGTCAGCGCGGTGATTCGGCGGCCATTCTTGAGGACAATCGTGTCCGGCCTGGCCGGCGCACCGAACAACAGGAGCAAGGCGCCAAACAGGAAGAAGCGGATTGTGCTCGAAACTGCCTTGGGGACCATCTTCTTATTTTAGTGCTTCACGACTCTTTTATCCCTGCCGCCTTGTTCACTCATGCCGAATCTTACTACACTGCTTGTATGAGGGTTGGGGCCAGAGTCTTCGTGCTGTCGTGTCTGCTCGTGCCGGCCGCCGTTTTTGCGACGAAGCAATCACCGCACGAATTGTTCGATGCCATCAACGGGCTGAGTGTCGATCCTTCCCAGGTCTATCATCTCGTACCCGAGAATCGCATCGAGCTTCGCCGCGGCGATGCGGTTATTTCGCTGGAAGAAGGGAGCTTCGCCTTTTTCTCCCCGCTCGATGGACGCACCACCGGAGCGGTCTTCTCCGGCCGCGGCCATGTGGTTGCCGCGCCTCGCGATCCTGTCGAAAAGCAGCAAATGGGGCGTTTCCTCGGCTCGCCGGTTCTCGATCAAGTATTCGGCAGCGCCTACCTTCGGTTCACGGATGGAACGGCGGATGAGCTGCTCTCGCAGTTTCGCAAGCGCAATCTCGCGCCACAAACGGATGCAACTTTGGCGTCCCAGTGGGAGCCTACGCTCGCCCGCATCAATGGGAACTACACTCTTCGTATGCTCATCGACTTCCTGTCACCTGATCCGAGGCCCGCCTTCTTCGCCTGGGTGGACGGCGTATCCACCGGCCCTTTCGACATTATGGTGGACGGCCGCCGCGATGAGCAATTTCTGCTCGGACAAACGGTCAAAAACGCTTCGGGAACCTTTTATGACACTTGGACGTCCCACAGCCTTCCGGATTTTCCGGCTCGTCTGGTTGCTTTCCGCGCCCTGCATTATTCACTCGAGTCCTCGATTCTCCCCAGCAACTCTCTCGATGCGACCGCGGTCGTCGAGATTCGCGCGGAGACCGGTAAGGCGCGCGTTCTGGCATTTGAGCTGTCCCGCGCCCTCACCGTTGACCGGGTGACCGGAGATCACGGCGAACCCCTGGCTTTTTTTCAGAATGAGGGCATGACTTTGCAACAGCGCAGTAGTCGCGGAAACGATTTTTTGTACGTAATCCTCAGCAGCGTTCCACCCCAAAATCAGACATTTACGCTGCAGTTTCACTATCGTGGCAACGTAATCGAAGACGCTGGAAACGGCGTCCTATTCGTGGGCGCCAGGGAAAGCTGGTACCCGCACCTTGGCGATCCTTCCGACTTCGCAACCTATGACTTGGCCATCCGGTGGCCTCGCAGGCTTCGTCTCGTCGCCACCGGCTCCAAACTGGACGAACACGAAGAAGGCGAATTTCACGTTGGCCACTGGAGGACGGAAAAGCCGGTCGCGGTGGCAGGATTCAATTTGGGGGAATACGTTACATCTTCGGTGGCCTCCGCCGGTCACTCCATTGATGTCTATGCCAACCGCGAACTCGAACAGAATCTAAGAAACCGCTTGATGGCCTCGCAGCCGGGTGGAATTTCTATCCCTTCCAATACCGTGGGCGCTCCTTCCGCGAGACTCGCGCTTACTCTTCCCCCGCCCCCGCCAAGCCCCGCTGACGCCCTAAAACAGCTCGCTAAAGAAATCGATTCCTCCGTCCATTTTTACGAGACCTTCTCTGGCCCTTTCCCTTTCCAAAATCTTAGTGTCTCTCAGATTCCCGGAACTTTTGGCCAAGGCTGGCCAGGCCTTCTCTATATCTCGACTCTCTCTTTCCTTTCGCCGGAAGCGCTGATGCGTGCTGGTCTTACTCCAACCGGCCAGGAACACTTCACTGAGTTGGTTCCCTATCACGAGGTCGCGCATCAATGGTGGGGTAATGTCGTTGGCTGGTCCAGCTACCGCGACCAGTGGATTGATGAGGCCATCTCCAACTATCTCGCCCTGCTCTTTGCCGACACGCGTCGAAACCCCGAACACACGATGCGCGCCTGGCTTTCCCGTTACCGCCGTCAGCTCACCGAGAAGTCCCCCGATGCAGACGAGCCGGCGGCCGAGATCGGAGCGCTTACTCTCGGCCTGCGCCTCAATTCCTCCAAATCGCCCTCTGCGTATGAGCGCGTGGTCTACGGGAAGGGCTCTTGGATCATTCACATGCTCCGCGAGATGCTTCGTCAGCCTGGCAGCAAACAGCCGGACGAGCGCTTTACGGCTCTGCTTCGGAAGCTGGAAAGCAAGTACGCCTACCGCGCCCTCACAACCGACGACCTTCAGCACGAAGTCGAATCCGCCATGATCCCCGCCATGGCCCTCGAGGGCGGTCGCTCGATGGACTGGTTTTTCGACGAATGGGTTCGCGGTACGGGACTTCCGCATTACCGAGTCGAATTCACCGTGCACCGCGAAGAGAATGGATACTCGGTCCGCGGGAAACTTACGCAATCGGATGTTCCGCAGTGGTTTCTCGCAAGCGTTCCGCTTTTTGCGACCGGCAGCACCGGCGGCCGCTGGTTTCTCGGACAGGTTGTTGCGGCGGGCCCGGAAACCTCCTTCCGCTTCCATACTTCTAGCGCTCCGCACAAAATCTTGATTGATCCGCAGATGACC
>Ga0307475_10001163_pt1 | contig 15729 bp, 11 predicted proteins | sample atmos_gasesECM1C_FD_203317 | JGI IMG/M metagenome (GOLD analysis project Ga0307475, IMG submission 203317) | Hardwood forest soil microbial communities from Morgan-Monroe State Forest, Indiana, United States - atmos_gasesECM1C_515 | ecosystem: Environmental > Terrestrial > Soil > Temperate... | reverse complement strand
TGGAACATTCCGGAATACGGCAGCACGGACAGCGTCTATTTGGATTTGGTGAGCGACATTTTGACGACCGGCAAGACGTCGCGGTTTTACAAGCGCCTGGTGTACGACGATCAGATCGCGACGGACGCGGGAGCGTTTGTGGATTTGAACGAGATTGCCGGGCAGTTTCTCGCGCAGGCTACGGCGCGGCCGGGCCAGGGATTGGCTCAGGTGGAAAAGGCGCTCGACGAGGAGCTGGCACGATTCTTGAAGGACGGACCGACCGCGGGCGAGCTGCAGCGTGTGAAGACGCAATACGATGCGAATTTTATTCGCCGCATCGAGCGCATTGGCGGATTCGGCGGGAAATCGGACCGTTTGGCGCAGAGCGAAGTGTTTCGCGGGAGCCCGGACGCGTATAAGACTTCGCTGAAGCTGGCGCGCGAGGCGACGGCAGAAGACTTGAAGGCAGCGGCGAATCGCTGGCTGGCAGACGGAGTTTACATTTTGGAAGTGCTTCCCTTCCCGCAATACAAAACGGCCGCGGCTGGCGCGGATCGTTCCAAGGCGCCGGAGATCGGCACGCCTCCGGAGCTGAAGCTCCCGAAGTTGCAGCGCGCCAAGCTTTCCAACGGACTGAACGTAGTGCTGGCGGAGCGGCATGAAGTGCCGCTAGTCAGCTTCTGGATGGCGAGCGATGCGGGTTACGCCGCAGACGAATTTGCGGCACCAGGAACGGCGAACATGACTATGGCGCTGCTCACCGGAGGCACCAAGACGCGTAGCGCGCTCGAGATCAGCGATCAGTTGGCGATGCACGGAGCGGAACTGAGCGCGAATTCGAATTTGGATATGTCGACCGTGCACTTGTCGTCAGTGAAGTCCAAGCTCGATCCTTCGTTGGAGTTATTTGCGGATGTGATTCTGAATCCGTCGTTTCCAGCCGCGGATTTCAAGCGGCAGCAAAAGCTGCAGTTAGCGGCGATTGACCGCGAGAAGAACACTCCTCAGCAGATGGCGCTGCGTGTATTTCCGGAGCTGCTGTATGGCGCGCAGCACGCCTACGGAAATCCCCTGACGGGCTCGGGAACGACGGCCAGCGTGGCGAAGATGACGCGGGAGGATCTCGCAAAGTTTCACGACGTTTGGATTCGGCCCAACGATTCCACGCTCATCGTCGTCGGCGATACCACGCTTGCGGAGGTGGCCCCGAAGCTGGAGAAATTGTTCGCGGGATGGAAGGCCGGTAAGGTGCCGGCGAAAAATATCGGGACCGTGCAGCAAGCTCCGAAGTCTGTAGTGTATTTGGTGGACAAGCCGGGAGCGCTGCAATCCGTGATTATCGCCGGGCACGTTGCGCCGCCGACGAACAATCCGAAGGAGATCGCCATCGAGGCCATGAACGATGGCTTGGGCGGAACCTTTTCGGCGCGATTGAATATGAATTTGCGCGAGGACAAGCACTGGTCGTATGGCGCGCAAAGCCGGCTGTGGCCGGCGCGCGGACAGCGGCCGTTCATCGCCATTGCACCGGTGCAGACGGACAAGACCAAGGACTCGATGGCGGAGATGAACAAGGAATTTCACGCAATTCTGACAGATCGGCCGCTCACGGCGGAAGAGTTGGCGAAGATTCAGGCCAATGAGACGCTGCGCTTACCGGGTTCGCGCGAGACGATTGACGAAGTGGGGCAATCGATCACGGACCTCGTACATTTTGGTTTGCCGGACGATTATTACGAGACGTACGCCGGAAAGGTGCGCGCGCTGAAGACCGCCGACTTGAATGATGCGGCGAAAGCGGTAGTGCATCCGGACAACATGATTTGGGTCGTGGTGGGCGACCGCGCGAAGATTGAGGCCGGAGTAAAAGAGCTGAACCTCGGCGAAGTGCGGTTGATGGATGCGGATGGCAAAGTGTTGTGAACGATGCGACCAGAAAATGCAGAGTAGATGTTTGCTGACCGGACGAATTGGAACCTGGCCGGGAATCGATTGAGTGAGGCGCTGGCACGGCATCGCGCCAGCGGGAAGCGGCTGTTTGATCTGACCGCTTCAAATCCTACGGAATGCGGCTTCGCGTACGAAAACGAAGCCATTCTTGGGGCGCTGCAGAATCCGGCAGCGCTGCGCTACGAACCAAATCCTAAAGGCCTGGAGAGTGCGCGGCTCGCGGTGAAGCAATACTACTTCGAGCGCGGCACGGTGATTCCCTTCGAGGATATCGTACTGACTACGAGCACGAGCGAGGCGTATTCCTTCGTTTTCCGCCTGCTTTGCAATCCCGGCGATGAGTTGCTGATTCCCGCGCCCAGTTATCCGCTGTTCGGATTTCTGGCGGACATTCAGGACGTGAAGCTGGCGCGCTATCCGCTGGTTTACGACCATGGATGGCAGATTGATTTTCATAGTTTACAGCAGGCCATTAGTCCCCGAACGCGGGGCGTGATCGTGGTCAACCCGAATAATCCGACTGGGCATTTCGTCAAAGAGAAAGAATTGGCAAAGCTGAATGAGCTTTGCGCGGCGCGTGGGATGGCGCTGATTGCCGACGAGGTGTTTCTGGATTTCGCGCTGGATAAAGCTCGGCCGGTTACTTTTGCCGGCAACGCCGGCGCGCTTACGTTTGCAATGAGCGGCTTGTCGAAAATCGCGGGGCTGCCGCAGATGAAAATGGCGTGGCTAATTGCGAGCGGGCCGAGCGAATTGAAGATGCAGGCGCTGGAGAGGCTTGAGGTAATTGCGGATACTTATCTCTCGCCGAATGCGCCGGTGCAGTTGGCTACGCCGATGTTTTTGGAGCAGCGGCATGGATTTCAGAAGCAGATCATGATGCGAGTGCGCAAGAACTTGACGGAGTTGGATCGACAGCTCGCGGTGCAGAAGGCGTGCAGTCGGCTCGAAGTGGAGGGAGGATGGTACGCGGTTGTGCGCGTACCTGCTACTCGGAGCGATGAGGAACTGGCGATCGAGCTTCTGACTGGAGAGGATGTTTACGTTCATCCGGGACATTGTTTTGATTTTGCAACGGAGGGATATTTGGTGGTGAGCTTGATTGCGCGGGAGGAGGAGTTTGCGGTGGGAATCGGGCGAGTTTTATCGGCCTTCTGAGGAGAGGAAAAAGATTTAACACAGAGGACGCAGAGAAGAGGGATTGGCGGACAGCCTTGCCTGCGGCGGACAGCCGGAAATGACTGTCCCACTCAGGGGCTGGACTTGGAGGGGACGGGCTCGTAGGAGTCGGCGTAGAGCTTGTCGATGATTTCGCGGTAGTTTTTCTCGACGACGCGGCGCTTGAGCTTTAGGGTGAAAGTAAGGCTTCCGTTGTCGAAGGTGAAATCTTCCGGGAGGAGCGCGAAGCGCTTGATAGTTTCCCATTGCGCGAGATGCGCGGTGAGGCGCTTCACTTCCCCTTCGATCAGCGAGCGCACGGCGGGATGCGCGGCCATCTCCTGGTGCGAAGCGAAGCTGATGCCCTGATCCTGAAGTCTGGCGGAAACGGTGGTGGCGTTGGGCACGATGAGTGCGACGACAAACCTACGTTGGTCGCCGACGATCATGGCGTTGAGGATGTAGGGGCTGGTCTTCAGCGCGTTTTCTATCGGTTGCGGCGCGACGAATTTTCCTCCCGCGGTCTTGATCAAGTCTTTCTTGCGGTCGGTGATGAAGAGATAGTTGTCGGGGTCGAGATAGCCGATGTCGCCGGTGTGGAACCAACCCTGTTCGTCGATGACTTCACGAGTGGCGTCCACGCCTTTGTAATAGCCTTGCATCACGCACGGACCCTGGGCGAGGATTTCGCCGTCTCCGGCGATGCGAATCATAACATTGGGAATGGGGCGCCCGGAGCTTCCACTGCGATTTTGCGGATAGTTGGAGGTGAGGATGGGCGAAGTTTCGGTGAGGCCGTAGCCCTGGTAAATCGGGATGCCGATGGACCAGAAAAATTCGGCGAGTTCCTTGGAAAGCGGCGCGCCGCCGGAGAAGACCATGCGCAATTTTCCGCCTGTTCCGGCGCGGACTTTTTTGTACACGAGCTTGTTGGCAAGGGCCCATTGGGCCTTGAGGAAGGGGCCTGCACCCTTGGCTCCCGTGCGCCAGGGAGCCGCGCGCCTGGCGACGTCGATGGCCCAATCAAACAGGGTGCGCTTGATTCCGGTGGTCCTGCTTCCCTGCTCCATCAGCTTGGCGTAAATCTTTTCAAAGAAACGCGGCACGGCAGCGATGACTGAGGGGCGGATTTCGAGCAAAGCCTGCGGGACGAGGTCGACCGCTTCTATGTAGGCGACAGGCACGCCGTTGAAGAGGTAGATGTAGTCGAGCATGCGGCCGTAAACGTGGGCGAGCGGCAGGAACGATAAAGCGACATCGGTGGCGGGCTTGAAATCGAATGTGGCGCAGGAGTCTGTGACGTTGGACGACATATTGTTGTGCGTGAGCATCACGCCTTTGGGTTCGCCGGTGGTGCCGGAGGTGTAGATGATGGTGCACAACTGGCCGGGAAGCACCTGTGCGGCGCGCATGCGGTACGCGGCGATTTCGGCGCCGCCCGCGGAAGCGATCAGCGTTTCGTAGCGCAGACACTCGGTGGGCACGTCAGCGCTGGCGTCCGCGACGATTACATGCTCGAGTTCAGGCAATTGCGCACGGCAGGGCAGGAGTCTCTGCAGTTGCTCCGCACCGGCCACGACAACCACGCGCGCGCCGGAATGTTTGAGGATGTAGGTCAGGCGCTCCGGCGATTCGTTGAAGTAAATCGGAACGGTCACGCCGCCGGAGCCGTTGATGGCGAAATCGGCGGTGTGCCACTCTGGCCGATTGGCGGCAAAGAGGCCCACGCGGTCGCCGGGTTTCACGCCCAACTCGACCAGGGCCATGGAGAGGCCGGCTACGCGGCGCAGCAGCTCCGCGGATGAAATCGACTCCCAGGTACTGTCGGCGTGACGGAACATTTGCGCGCGGGAGTTCGGGCGCGAGTCGATGGCGTTCAGAAGTCGCGAGGGAAGCGTGCCGTAGTTCATATCGTGAGGTCACTTTAGTCTACCGAATTTAGGCGCACAATGCGCAGTCGGTTGTCAGTACTTGGTCTTGGAAAAGCCGCAGGTTCTGCGGACCTGCCTCCGGCAGGCAGGCTCCCCCTGCGCTAGAGGTCTCGCCAAGAGGGCGGAGGGGCCCCGGCCACCGGGCCCCCCCTCCCCCTTTTTTCATAAGTGTTCATTCTAAAGGTAGTTAAAGTGCTTTGTTTTGATACACTTTTGCACCTGATTATTTACTTGACGCAGGTTTCGGGGGCGACCTATGATTGCGGCACTCCCGAAGCCAAAACCATTACGGCTTCAAAGGAGAGAAGCCGTGACCATCGTAGCTGGTTTCAAGGGTAGCGAGTCAATAGCGGTTGCCGCAGATACGCAGGAAACCGTAGGGGAACATCTCAAAATCTCTGTACCCAAGCTGAAAGACCATGAACGACAGAAATGGTGCGTCGTATTGGGTGGGGCAGGAAACGCGAAACTGATTGATCTCCTCTTTGAAAAAATAGAAGGCATAACGGGCCTCATTTCTTCAACCGCAGGATTCCGCGAGAGGCTCGAAGAAATTCTGGAAGCTATCTACAAAAAACATATTTTCAGTGCTCCAGCCGACCTTAGAGACTATCTTGAATTTGAATTGGTGATTGGACTGTGGACGAAAAATGATGGCTTGGCGCTTCTCGAAACTTCTCACGCCCTCACACTTGCCTGTACTAGAGGGTATTCGTGTATTGGTTGGGGAGCGAGCCATGCAAAGAAACTTGCAGACGAGTGGTATGAAGCGTCCTTTTCCAGGGATTCACTCGTACTCTTAGCAAATTACATTCTTCAACAAACGAAAAAATATGAGCCACACTGTGGCGGCGAAACCCATGTTATGTCGATAGGAAGCGACGGACTTGTTGAAGTCCACGAACCCGAAGAGTCAAGGGACGACGAGACTTTTGCAGATGCATTCGCAAAAATAGAAAAGTGGCCATTCTTTTGGTGCGGAAATGAAAAAACCAGCGAAGAACTCTTAGCTTCGTTCGCAACTGCATACGCTGAAATGTTGAAACTTCTTCACGCGATGAGAAAACAGCAAAAAGAAAATCGAGAAGTGTTGTCAACGCGCTTCGATGAGTACGTTAAGCAGTTAATCGCTCGAATGTCAAAACCGAAGCCGTAATCATGTGGCGGAGCGTATCGATGAACAAATCGGGCCGTTTTCTGCGGTTGAATCGAAAGCTCATTTCATCAAGATAGGACGCTAGGTGTTTCGCACTGACTCTGTGCCATGTTCCCATGATGCCCCGCTTCAAGAGCGAGAAGGCATTCTCGACAGTATTGGTGTGAACGTCGCCCATGACGTAGACCTTCGCGCTGTGATTGATGGATTTATGCTTTCCAGTTTCGACTCCCGCTTTCTTCATGGCGAACGGATAGGCCGCAAAATCGTCTGTGACAATCACGTCCACGTCTGCACTGACGTTTTCGCGGATATATTGTGCGAGCGTTCCGGCTTTCACATCTTTGGAATGGAACAATCGAAGCTCCCCGTTGCGCTGGCGGATACCGATGACGATCTCTTTGTTGTCGAGACGGGAACCTGCTCCACGTCCTTTGAGTTTGCCACCGACATAGGTTTCATCCATCTCAATTTTCCCGTCGAGCATGGACTTATCCAGTTCGTTCATCGCAGCCCGGATTCTGTGGCAGAGATACCATGCGGTTTTGTAACTGATTCCGAGCGTCCGTTGAATCTGGCAGGCCGAGATGCCTTTCTTTGCTTCACAGAGAAGGTAGGTTGCTGCGAACCACTTTTCGAGAGGAAGATGGGTGTCATTAAAAATCGTTCCGGTCAGAACGGAGAACTGATAGCCGCATGAGCACTCAAATTGTTTTCGCTCCTGCAAATAGCATGTGCCATCCTCGCCGCATCGCGGGCAGCGCACGCCTTCGGGCCATCGGAGTTTCGTCAAAATCTCCCGGCACTTATCATCCGTTGAGTACTTTTGGAGCATTTCTAGGAGTGCCATGAAAGCACCTCGCAAAAAGAAAGAGAAACGGCAAAAGACGGGCCGACCACTCGAAAAGGTCCCATTGCGAAAATTGGTAAGCAGCGTGAAACGGGACATTCGAGCCAAGTTGAAGCCGGAGTGAGGCTTATGTCCATACAGCTAGAGGCTAGCAGAATCCCTTACCTGCGTCAAGTAAATAATCGTGCTTTTGCAAGTGTTGATTCTAAAGGTAGTTAGTCGGGGTCAGTACAGTACGGTTCAACCCTAGCGTCAGGTCGGTTGGACGACCGCCTGAGGAAAAGAAGAGTCAAACCCCGCACCCTTAAAAATCAAAGGGTGCGCCACCCGTCCGACGCCCCATCTAATCAGCCTGCTTGTCTGTTTTACCTCAGCCACTTCCGGCGAATTAACCCTGCAATGCCGGTGCAGAGAAGCAGGAGGGAAGACGGCTCCGGAGTCGCTGTTTGCGGTAGTACACCAATGTTCGCAAGATCGTTTAGGGCACTTGGAGGGAGCCCCTGCAGCTCTGCTGGAGACAATAGGGGTGTGTTGGGGAATGGGTTCGGTCCAGAGGTACTGGTGATCGTGATGTTGGGATTTACGGCGTCAGGGGTGATAATCGGGTCGGCGAAGGCAACGCCGCCTGCGCCTCCCCCCGCGCTTGCTTGGACATCCAAGAAAAACGTGGTAGCGCCCTGGGAGGAAAACCTGATCGTGCCAGAAAGATCGGCATCCGCGAAGACAGAGCCGAGCGTGAGATCGGAGATTTCGGATCCATTCTGGTTCGGTGGAAGGGTCACGATATCGCCTAGGGAATTTTTACCGACTGCTCCGCCGTTGTATGTTCCGTCGGCCTCGGCCACCTTCGTACAGCCTGTACAGTCGGCGCCGAGGATTCCAACCATGCCAATCAGAGGGTTTGAATCCACGATGACCGCGAGTCCCCCACTGTTGATAAGCACCGAGACGCTCCAAAAGCTTGAGCCAGAGCTGACGGGAGGGCTAATCAAACCGTTTCCGTTGAAAGCAAAAGCGCCACCGCGGAACTGGAGATCGAATATGCCAGGACTGCTGGCCTGGTACGCCACCATCGCCTCCGCAACCGCATTCCCGTTCAGGCCAGCGCTGACCGTTGCAACCGAGTTGTCACCCTGCGTGTTTCCGGTCGGCATAATCGCCGGGCCGGCAAATGCGGCAGAGAGAGCGGTCGAGTTTCCCTGTAAAGCAACTGCTGTGTTGATGCTGTTGGTCTGTAAGTCCGTGACGGGCAGGCTACTAAAACCGGTTAATGGAAAACAACCGTTGGGGTCTGTACAGACCCAGGCTGCGGCTACGGGAGGGCTAAGAGTGCTGACTCCAACGGTCTGAGCTAATGCAGAGCGGCCTAGCAGACCGGAAAGACATACAGCGAAGGCCGTGATGGCCGATCGGCGAACTGCTGACGCCGTGCGCTTTTCCCTTGAGGGAGAGGAATTCTGCATTTGTCACCTCCCGCTTGTCTGTTTACCTCAGCCGCTTCCGTCCAATCAGCCCTGCAATTCCGGTGCATAGAAGCAGGAGGGATGACGGCTCCGGAGTCGTTGTTTGCGGTAGTACGCCAATGTTCGCAAGATCGTTCAGAACACTTGGAGGGAGACCCTGCAGCTCTGATGGAGACAATAGGGATGCGTTGGGGAATTGGTTTGGTCCAGAGGTACTGGTGATCGTAATGTTGGGATTCACCGCATCGGGGGTGATAAATGGGTCCGCAAAGGCCCAGGCGGCTGCACCTCCTCCCGAGAATGCACCGACAGCCAAGTAAAAGGGTGCGTCACCGGGCGAAGAAAACTTGATGGTACCAGAAAAATCGGCGTCCGGGAAAACACTGCCTAGTGGCATTAGATTTGAGATTTCCGTCAAGCTCTGACTCGGCGGAAGGAAGTTACCAGAACCTGTAATTGTCCCGCCTTGAAATGATGCGCTGACCTGGGCCAACGGTGTGGTACCAAGTGGCGTTGTTGCGAAGCCGCCGCCACCAACCAGGCCAATGAGGGGGTTTGAATCCACGATGAGTGGCTCGACGGAACCGGACGGGACCACCTCAACCAACCAGCTGCCTATGCCAGCGCCGATTGGAGGACTGCCTAAGGCATTTCCGTTGCCGCCAAAGGCGCCACCGCGGAATTGGAGATCGAAGATGCCAGGAGCGCTGGCTTGGTACGCCACCATTGCTACCGCACTCGCAGTTTGGTTCTTGCCAGAACCGGCTTCTGCAACTGAATTAAGGCCCTGTGTGTTTCCGGTGGGCATAATCGCCGGGCCGGCAGATGCAGCAGCGAGGGCACTTGCGGTTCCCTGTAGAACAAGTGCCGTGTTGATGCCGTTGGTCTGTAAGTCCGAAATGGGCAGGGTACTGAAGCCGGAGAATGGATAACACCCGGTAGGGCTTGTGCAGATCACGGAAGCGGCTACGGGAGGCCCAAAGGTCTCGACTGTAGTGTTAGCGAACGCCGAGCCGCCTAGCACACCGGAAAGACCTAGAGCCAAAGCGGCAACGATCGATCGGCGAACTGCTGACACCGTGCGCTTTTCCCTTGAGGGAGAGGAATTCTGCATTTGCCACCTCAGTTAGAAGCTACCTGAGTTGGAATCTTCGCCGCGCCGAGCTCACGCTGAAATCAGTCGGGAGCCGGTTTGGGACGTCCGTCTAGCGACGGAAGACAACTAGCCTGGCTCTGGGAGAGCAATTCTTCGGCCACCCCCAGGGTGCTGCAGTGGATGGACTTGCTTGGAAGGGTGCGCAATTCCTTGCGCAATTCGGGAAATGCGATGCCTGAATGTGCCTAAACCTAGTGGGTGCTTTATCTTGATACATTTACGCAAGTGCTGATTCTCGACATACGTAATAAAGGACGAATGCGGACCTATTCGGAGGCGGGAGATTCGTCTGATGCGGCCGCGGGAGTTGGGGCTGGGGCCGGATCCGGCTCGGCTTCTGGCCCTGGCGTAGGCGAAGGGTCATCGTCGGCATCCGCACCGGGCGAGGTGTGATTGGCGGATTGTTCGTGGGACTCGCGGATGGTTTCGCGCCAGTCATCCGTGTCGTAGGCGTTGATGTATTCGTCGCGGGCGAGGGGCAGGGCTTGCACCATGGTTTGGCCGAGGTAGGCTAGGCTGGAGGCGGTTTTGGGTTTCACGTGGCCCTGGGCGACAGCGGAGAAGAGGCGTCCGAGGGCGGAGGTGAGATCGCAGGCGGACACAAAGCTGCCGGAAAGGTGATAGGCGATGTCCTTGCCGGCACGCTCGCCAGCGAGGGATTGCGCTTCCTTGCGAGCGTGGAAGGCGCAGAGATACGGATTGCCGGCCTGCCGAGGAATGCGGCAGTAGCGGCCGTCAACAAACATGAACGAACACAAAGAAGAACGCTCCTTGGAGTGGTTGGTGGACATGGAAGTCTCCAGAAAGAAGATTAGATTTTGGGATTTTTGGGGGAGTCTCGCGGAGGCGAGACGCACTTATGAACAGGAACAGTCTACTACAGCGGCGATTACCGTGTCAATACAAATTTTGGAGTACGCTCGACAGCTATGACGAGGGACGGTTTGTCAGCGTCAGGCTTTGCGGTCCTTGAAGAGCTCGAGGAGGCTCTGGTGGACGCGCTCGACGGCTTGGAAGAATTCATCAATCCCCACGGTTTGGCGAGTTACTTCGTGTGCGGCCGAGTCCGCGGTTATGGCTTCGCAGAGCTGGGTGGCGCGCCGGACACGCTCGGCAGTCAGCAAGGGGAGCACCGTCTGCGCGTCGTGGTGCCGCGATTGGCGCTCTTGCCACTCTTGAACGGCCCAGGCCGTCTTGCGCACATGATCCACTGCATCCCGGAATTCCCTGAGGACGCGCGGATCTATTGAGCCCGAGCGCATGTCGTACTCCAGCCTGACAAGGTCGGCGCAGGCCTTCCTTAGCTGGAAATTCGTGCCCCAAAACGTCTCACTGGGGACGAGAAGTTCGACAGCAACCCCTAACAAGCGGCCCTCGGTGTTACGGCGCACGCCGACGACACGCGCTTGCGAGGATTCATGGGAAAGGAGATTGGTCAGCTCAATCTGCCTTCCGACGGCAGGGTAATTCCTCATCTCCAACAAACCACCCTGAGCATTTACTTCCGTGGCCTGCCCGGCTTCACGGAAAAGCTTACCGTTAGCCTCCTGCCACGTCGCTTCGACCGGGGAGATGAAGGGAAAGCGTCTACTCCGCCGCTTTCCTGGTTTTGAAGAAGGTTGATTCGCGATTGGCTCGACCATTGAAGCTCCTCCAGGAGCTGATTGAGCGGACCTATAGCACTACACAACTCTCTTGTACAGCGGAGTGGGAGCGGATGCAAAAGGGAGTGGCGTGGGTTAGTATGGGCGCGGAGAGCGAAATTCATGGGCGTTACCGCATCGGGGGAAAAGACGGAGGTCGGATTGTCGAAGGGGCCGTTTCGCGCGGCGCGGGGGATGCAGATTTCCTGCAAAGGATGGCAGCAGGAAGCGGCCCTGCGGATGTTGATGAACAATCTGGACCCGGAGGTGGCGGAGAAGCCGCAGGAGCTGATTGTTTACGGGGGAACGGGGCGGGCGGCGCGGAATTGGGAGTGCTTTCACGCGATTGTGAGGTCGCTGCGCGAGCTGGCAGGGGACGAAACGCTGCTGGTGCAATCGGGCAAGCCGGTGGGAATTTTTCGCACGCATGAGTATGCGCCGCGCGTGTTGCTGTGCAACTCGAATCTTGTCGGGCAGTGGGACAACTGGGACAAGTTTAACGAACTGGATCGCGCTGGGCTCACGATGTACGGCCAAATGACTGCGGGGAGCTGGATTTACATCGGCACGCAGGGGATTCTGCAGGGGACCTACGAGACGTTCGCGGCCGCGGCGAAGAAGCATTTTGGCGGCGACTTGGCGGGCAAGCTGGTGGTAACCGGCGGAATGGGCGGCATGGGCGGCGCGCAACCTCTGGCCGCGACGATGAACGGGGCGGCGTTTCTGGGAATCGACGTAGACCCGGAACGCATCAAGCGGCGCGTGAAATCCGGCTACTGCGACGTGATGGTGACCAGCCTCGACGAGGCGCTGCGCATTCTGAAGAACGCGGTGCGCAAGCGCGAGGCGACTTCGGTCGGCCTGGTGGGCAATTGCGCGGACCTGATTCCGGAGATGGCCAAGCGCGGAGTGCTTCCGGACCTGCTGACCGATCAGACCAGCGCGCACGATCCGCTCAACGGCTATGTGCCGAATGGCATGACGCTGGAAGCGGCGCTGGAACTGCGCGCGAAAAATCCCGACGAGTACAAGAAGCGTTCGCTGGCAGCCATCGCCCATCATGTGCAAGGCATGTTGGATTTGCAAAAGCTGGGCGCGGTCACCTTCGATTACGGAAATAACATCCGCACGTTCGCGTTTCAGCAGGGCGTCGAGAATGCCTATGATTTCCCGGGTTTTGTGCCGGCGTACATTCGCCCGCTGTTCTGCGAAGGCAAAGGGCCGTTCCGCTGGGCGGCGCTTTCCGGAGAAGCTTCGGACATTGCGCGGACGGATCAGCTTGTTTTGGAGATGTTCCCACACGACGAGCATTTGAACCGCTGGATCAAGCTGGCGCAGAAACGCGTGAAGTTTCAGGGGTTGCCGTCGCGGATTTGCTGGCTGGGATATGGCGAGCGCGACAAGTTTGGGCTGGCGCTGAACGACCTGGTAGCGCGCGGGGAAATCAAGGCGCCGGTGGTGATGGGCCGCGATCACTTGGACTGCGGCTCAGTGGCTTCGCCGTATCGAGAGACGGAAGCGATGCTGGACGGCTCCGATGCTATAGCCGATTGGCCGCTGCTGAATGCGCTGGTAAATACGGCGAGCGGTGCTTCGTGGGTTTCGATTCACAACGGGGGCGGCGTAGGCATCGGGTATTCGCAGCACGCCGGACAAGTGACGGTGGCGGATGGTACCAAAGAAATGGCAGCGCGCATCGAACGGGTGTTGACGAACGATCCGGGAATGGGCGTGGTCCGACACGTGGACGCGGGTTATGCGGAAGCGAAGGCGTTCGCGGAGAAGACCGGCGTGAAGATACCTATGCGCAAAGGCCAACCGTAGGATTGTCTGATTTCCGACGCGCAGGGTATCGCACTTATGCTACAGTCTGGCGAATTCCGCGCGTGCTAAGCGTGAGGTAAGTCGAGGAGATGTTATGTATGTAGTTTTGGGTGCGACCGGCAACACCGGCTCGGTAATCTCGAATTCCCTGCTACTGAATGGCGAGAAGGTGCGCGTCGTGGGACGCGACGCGGCGCGGCTGCAGCGCTTTGTGCGCAAAGGCGCAGAAACGTTCACGGCAAACGTGAGCGATGCGGCCGCGCTCACCGATGCCTTCAATGGTGCGCGCGCGGCGTACTTGATGTTGCCGCCGTCGATGACTTCCCCGGATTATCGCGCGGATCAGGAGCGCGAGAGCGATGCGATCGCGAAGGCCGTGAAGGATTCCGGCTTGCGCTACGCAGTACACTTGAGCAGCTACGGCGCGCACGTTCCGGCAGGCACCGGGCCGATTGCGGGGCTGCACGCTTCGGAGCAGAAACTGAACGCGATCAGCGGATTGAATGTGCTGCACCTGCGCGCTGGGTATTTCATGGAGAACAACCTGGCGGCTATTAGCATGATTCACGGGATGGGCATGTTCGGACACGCGCTGCAGCCGGACCTGAAGCTGCCGATGATCGCGACGCGCGATATTGGAGACTATGCGGCGCGGCGGCTCCTGGACTTGGATTTTTCCGGCAAGCAACCGCGCGAGCTGCTTGGCGAGCGCGACCTGTCTATGACTGAGGCTACCGCGGTGATTGCGCGCGGCATTGGCAAACCGGACCTGCGTTACGTGCAGTTTCCGTATGAGGAAGTGCAGCAGGTGCTGGTGCAAATGGGCATTCCCCCGAAAACCGCCGCCCTGTTCATCGAGATGTACAAGGCCATCAACGCTGGCGTCGTGGCGCCACAGGAGGCGCGTTCGCCGGAGAACACCACGCCGACTTCGTTCGAGAAATTCGTGCAGGATGTTTTTGCGCCTGCCTATCACGGGAAGGCTGCGACCGCCTAGGCTGACTGCGCAGCGCTCCCTGCCGGCTGCACCGGCTGAAGCCTGTGCTACTGGGGCATAATACTGGCGACTTGTTTTCCCTGCTCATTACTGGCGCTTCGCAATTACTGACTCTTCGCGGTCGTGTTCCGCGCCGCGGCAAGTTTCTCTCTGACATCGGCGTCATCCGGGACGGCGCGCTGCTCGTCCGCGACGGCGTGATCGCGGCGGTGGGCACTCGCTTGGAGATTGAATCGCTGACGGAGTCGCGCTCGGCCGAAAAGCTGGACGTGGGTGGGCGTGTGATGCTGCCGGGGTTTGTCGATTCGCATACGCACCTGATTCATGCGGCGAGCCGTGCTGAAGAATACGAGCTGAAAATCAGGGGCGCCGGTTACGAGGAGATTGCGCGCGAGGGCGGCGGGATTTTGAATTCCGTGAAGAAGTTGCGCGCGGCCACCGCCGAGAGCTTGAAAAAGCGCGCGCACGCAGCCTTGCGGGAATTCGCGGAATACGGAACGACGACGCTGGAGGCGAAAAGCGGCTATGGTCTGAATGTCGCCGGCGAGCTGAAAATTTTGCGTTTGCACAAGGAGTTGAACGCGGAGCAGCCGCTCGAGATCGTATCGACATTTCTTGGCGCGCACGTCGTTCCCGCGGAGTATCGCGGCAAGAAGGGAGGCACCGGCCAGTACGTGACGCTGCTGACCGACAAACTCATTCCCGAAGTCGCCGCGGAACGACTCGCTGAATTCTGCGATGTTTTCTGCGATCGCGGCGCGTTCTCCGTCAACGAGGCGAAGAAAGTGCTGGCGGCCGGCAAGCAGCACGGCCTTGCTCCTCGGCTCCACGCGGAACAACTGACGCGCAGCGGCGCGACGCAGCTGGGCGTGCAACTCGGAGCCGCGAGCTGTGACCACCTGGAGCAAGTCAGCAGGCCGGACATCCGCGCTCTGGCCAAGTCGAATACCGTTGCGACGCTGCTCCCCGGCTGCGATTTCCATCTCGGATTGAAACGGTACGCTCCGGCGCGGGCGCTGATTGAGTCGGGGGCTATCGTAGCGCTCGCGACCGACTACAATCCGGGCACTAGCCCGACGGTGAGCATGCCGATGATCCTGTCGCTGGCGTGCTCGCAACTGCGCATGAGCCCGGCGGAAGCGATCGCCGCGGCAACTATAAACGCGGCGTATTCCTTGCTACGCGATCATAAAATTGGCTCATTGGAGACCGGCAAGCACGCGGATATCGCGATCTTCGACGTCGAGGACCATCGCGAGATTCCGTACTACTTCGGGGTGAACAAGTGCTGGATGACGCTTAAGAAAGGCCAGCCTGTTTTTCAGAAAGCGCACACGTGAGTGGCTGGCCTCTCGAAAATCCCCTATGATGAATGTGCTGAACGCTGAGGACCCAGCTCGATGAAACGATTGATTGAGTGCGTGCCGAATTTTTCCGAGGGACGCGATGCCGCCAAAGTGGAGGCCATCGTCGCTTCGATGAGCATGGTCCCGGGAGTGTACGTGCTCGACCGCGAGATGGACGCCGATCACAATCGCTGCGTCGTTACGCTTGCCGGCGATCCCGATGCCGTCGCGGAAGCAGCTCTGCTCGGCGTCGGCAAGGCCATGGAGCTGATC
>Ga0307475_10001162_pt1 | contig 15731 bp, 15 predicted proteins | sample atmos_gasesECM1C_FD_203317 | JGI IMG/M metagenome (GOLD analysis project Ga0307475, IMG submission 203317) | Hardwood forest soil microbial communities from Morgan-Monroe State Forest, Indiana, United States - atmos_gasesECM1C_515 | ecosystem: Environmental > Terrestrial > Soil > Temperate... | reverse complement strand
TGGCTTCACTTTGAGCAGCATACAAACCCTGTCCGGTACAAAGGCAGTCGATTGTACCGAAGCGTACGGGCTCGCGGGCTCGCACTTCTGGTGCGGGAAAAATGGATCACCGTGGAGCAAGTGAGAGGCAAAGCTCCTTTGGTCACCCTCCGCTGGATCAAACAATCACCACGGGCGGGCAAAAATCATCAACACTTTGGGGCATAAACCAACCTACTCGGATTCCGGACAAAACCTACTCGGATTCCGGACAAAACCTACTCGGATTCCGGACAAAACCTACTCGGATTCCGCGCACCCGTTGCATATTCTTTATTAATTATGGGTATACTTCTTTGAGAGATAGAGAGAATTGAACGAAATAAAGAATCAACAGCGATTGGCAATCAGTCTTCTGAATGACCTCGGCCTTACCTACGTCCGTCTGGAACGAGCGAAGGATGGCACTTTTAATTTTGTGGCCTGGAATACTCCGCTGGTGGACGGCAACGGTTCCCCGCGGGTGGTTCGATGCGGTAAGGTGCGAGTTTGACGATCGCGGGGTTCTCAGTTTGCGGAAAGGCACCAATTGGTGCCTTTTTTAAATCCTGAATTACCTCGATAGAATCAATAAGCCGATTAGCATGGGTTCTGCTTATGCTCCAGCGTTCCCGGCAATAATTTTCAAACGTCGAATGGGTTTGGCGGTAAAGCCGTCTCTCGCGAATATCCAGCAGAGCGGAGCCAACACCACCCGAGTATGTCGATGCATGTCCTGAGCTTAGCGATCCAGTTTCCCCGGTCGAACACAGTTTCGGTGGCAATTGTGAATTTCATGTCATATTGAGCAAGATAGCCCACCTAGGCTATATTTGGCGCGCGAAGTGTCCATAGCATGGCCAGCACGATTGATCCGAAAACTTTGGAAGCTTTAATAAAAGTATCAGGCATTGTGCGCCCTGGACGAATTGAATGGGACTTAGAACATTTCTTGATTGAATCTGAATCTTTCGGTATGCAAATCACAAAAGCGCCCGCACCAGAAAAAGCGGCCCCAAAGCGCGCCGAGCAGGATTTGGTTGATTTCCTTAAAAAATACCAGCAAGAAAAACAAATCTCGGTGCTGGCAGTTAAACTTCACGAACTCGATTCCGAAAACCGTTCGCTCGAAGAGTTCAAGAAAAAATTCGCTTTCGCCTTCGAATTGCTCGTCGATGCAGAGCTCCAATTGCGCGACCTGCCGCGGAAACTGAAAAATGTCACGGTCAAAAATCCACCTCGAACAAATCGGGGATGATCCAGCCGGCGATCATGGGCGATGGCGATCCTGTCCCACTCGATTTTTGCTGATATAGCCTGTCGCGATCGAGCCCTGTAACCCGCCGCGGCGGGTCGCTATCCGCCTGCATTTCGACGTCACGGTATTGACGCCTGTTGTAATCAAGAGATCCCAGAGTGGCCTCGATCGCGCCGCATTGACTGACTCAGATCGACTTTTCGTTCCATCTCTCGCCGGCCGATTTTCTCCGATATCATATTCTGGATCGCCAGCAAAATGTTTCCTGGCGCGATTGCCGCCCATCACGCCGGCGTACATGCCGGGGAACAATTTGCGATCACGAGGACTTTTTATGCACATCGCGTGAAATCGAGATATGCCGCATTGCAATGGGGTACTTACCCCTGAAAAACGAAGGGTCCTTCCGCAATACCCCGTGGGGTGCGAGTGCTGCGATCGCCTGCCTTGGTCGGGTGTCCAAAGGTGCGATATTTAGACCTTGGGAGGAATGCAACTAAAGGCCATTTATGGCGATTCTTTGGTGATTTTTGAGTAGCTCCTCGGAACTTCTGAGAATATTAATTCTTGTACGCGAGCGGGCGTTCCCGTAAAGTGGAGGACATGCCCAAAAAGTTGCCCGTCAGCTCTGACGCCGTTGCGTTTCCACACTTTGGTGACGGAAGTGATCCGGTGTTCAGCTCCGACTGGTTCCGGGTTCCGCGCGCCTGCCAGTACACCCAGTGGCCGCAATCGGTTCTCTATCATATCATCGAGAATCCAGATAATGAGATCATTACTTTTACGTTGAAGCTGCGCAAAGGCCAGAAGCGCGGAATGCGTTACATCTGGAGGCCGAGTTTGGACGCATTTCTCCATCGTCAAGCCGTTATGGCCGGAATCGATCCTGAAGCCATACGTCCCCAGTCGGTGACGACCACAATTCGCGAAGGAGAAGCAAGGCGTTCCGGAGATTCTTTAAGCTCGCGAAATAAGCTGTCGGGTGACACCAGCGCACGTTTGGGCTGAAACCGCGAAGTGCTTCAGAGCGACGCAGGAACCTTTACGCTGGCCGAAGGATTTGGAGGCCTATTGATGACCATCGGAGAGTTGAAAACAAAATTAGAGCGCGAACCGTTTCGAGCCTTTGTTATTGAACTGGCGAGCGGTCGCCAAATCGTGATAGGAGCCGAAAGCGAAGTGTTTCTGCCTAAGAAACGGCCCGAAAGCATTATTGTTTTTACTGATGATGGACTGCAACACGAGTTCGAAGAGGTGGCGATTCTGTCACTTATTGAATCATAGTAGAATGTCCGCCGCGGCGGATCATCGATTGGAGAGCGCTCGCTATCTTGAAACCTGACGCACTCGCGAGTAGCTCAACAGAAATGCCACTTGGGAAAACCGTTAGCCGCTCCAACGTGCCCCAGAACGTCGCTTTGCGGTGGAACGTCGAAAAAGCAGCAATCGAGTTTGGGATGACGCCCATTATGCTGAGCCGGGCCCTCGCTCAGAACAGTACAGTGCCTGGCAAGGATGGCTGCTACACGACCGCTCAAATTTGTGAAGCGCTTTTTGGTGTTATGCACCAGGAAAAGCTCGCGACTCAGAAGGAAATTCGGAAACGGTACACGCTGGAAAACCAGATCACCGAGGCCAGCGTCTTAAACCGGGAAGCGCTCGCGGCATCGTTTGCCGAATTGGCTGATGCGCTGCAACAAGCAGTTATTAACTCAGGTCTGCCTCGGGAGGCCCGCGAGAATTTTCTGCACAATCTCAGCTCATGGCCGCTGCGCTTGCAGACGATCGCCCGCAACCAAAGCAAGCTTCGTGATAACGATGCGCGGCTCGAAGAGGAGTGATATTGTCTGCGTATGGGCACGCCGCAAGTATACCCGACGGTCTGGAACGATCAGGGGCAGAAGCCTGGACAACCTCCGAGCGGGGTGGTCTGGAATCCGAAGGCCCCGCCGCCCAATGGAATCCCGCAGACCAAGGATGACATCGTTGAGAAACAAGCCAACCCCGGCAAGACGCCAATCGAGACCGAGATTGACAAGATCGGGCAGCATAACAATGTCGCGGCGAACACCCTCGCCCAGAAGAACCGGAAACGTAAGCAGTCGTCAATGGAACTGCCGTTTGATCCGAAGATGGAAGAGGGCACCGTCTACCAACTGAGCGGGTTCGCGCCAAATTTCGACGGCAAGTGGCTGGTTACCGAGGTGAATTACTCGTTCACGGGCAAAGGTGGGTCGCGAATGACGGTCGAGCTGATGCAATGCCTTCCACCACCGGTTAAAACGCCTGGTGGGGCATCCTCGCAAGCTGGCGCTGGCTCTAAAGCGATCACCGTGCCGACCAAACCGTCCGAGCCGAACACTCTGTTGCACGACACCCCGATCAATTCGACTACGCCGGTGCCAAAAAATGTCGATGACATAACAATGGTCCCGAACGAGACGTCATCGACGTGGTTGAACGAGTACGGGGCCCTGATCGCTGACCAGCAGAACTTGAGTACCGAGAACGCGGGCCCGACTGGTTAGACGACGGCTGATCGTCGCCAATGCTCGCGGACGACTTTTTCAACCGCCGTAGCGATGTCATACGCGCCGTCGGTCAGACTCGAAACGTGAACATGCAGTTCCGCTGGCCCCAGCCCGGCACTTGCAGCCCCTGCGCCCGACAACGGAACGACTGCCTCCGGCCCACTCTCGCCAATGAGCGCCTTGGTTGGTCTGCGGAAGATACCGCCCATCGCGCCCTTAAAGACGTCGACGTTGTACGGGTCTTTCGAGCCCGAGCGGTCAGCAAACCGCCAAGTGCGCCCATATTCGTCGGTGAACATTTGTCCTGGGCTGACATGATATTTTGCCTGCGCCAAATACCCGAGCGCGACATCACCCGCCCGCAGCGGCCCCGTGATCCCTGGCCACGCCCCGACGTGATGGTACGAGTTCCAGTCATAGGTTGCTTGCCCAGGCTGGTCTCCAGGCACCGCAGGGCCGTACTCAGTGAAATGCGCACCGCTAACACCACCAGCACCGCCGCCCATGCCGCCAAACATCGACATCTGGCCCATCATGGTCTGAAACTGCACCAGTCCGAGTGTAGCGGAGTCGATTGCGGCAGCGAAATGCACCAGATCGTTGCCCGTGGTTTTGTGGACCTGCTTATCAAGCGTATCGAGAGAAAGCTTCATCGCATCTTGCGAGTTTTTCAGCGCGTTCTGCATTTTGATCTGTGCATCAATCGAGGCGATCTGCTTATCGTAAGCGGTTTTCAGGGCGTCGGTCTGTCGCTTGTATTCTTCTGGCGTGATTGCTCCTGCGCCTTGACGTTCACTCAAGACCGAGAGACTGCCCGCGTACTGTTCAGTTGCCGCCTGTTTTTTCATCTCGAGATCTGAAACGCCGGTTTCGGTGCTTGTTCCTCCTAATGACTTCATCCACGCCGGAAGCATCGCGTAAATCTTATCAATGATCGTGTGGAAGACGTTGACCACCGCATTGACGAACTCTTGCAGTTTCTGTAACCCTTGCCCGCTGAGGTCCCACAAGGTCGGCAGCAGTTTACCATAAATGAAATTGTCGATATTAGTAAGGACATCGAGCAACTTGCCTAAAGCTTCCCGCAGTCCTCTGGTTTGTTTCTCCAATTCAAAAAGTTTATCAGTGAAATCAGTGAATCCTTTGATTATCGTTTCCAAACGACCGCTTATAGCATCCTTCCACTGACGACCAGCCTCGGTCATGTGCCGAGCCATATGGGTGCCGCCGTACGGTTTCAGGTTGTCGTTCAGAGTCTTGACGTAGGGTCCGTAAAGCTCGATCCCGCCCGTGAACACCTTCCAGAAATTTTCCCACATCGCTTTGACCGTGTTCATCACGGGCGAGTTAGCGATCGTGTCCCAGACGGCTTTGACCAGGTGACCCCATTCCTTGCCCTTCTCGATCATGTCATTGAACACGTCGTGGAAATTGATCTTGTCGATCAGGGCGTTGATCTCGTCACCCAATGGTGAGACCACCTCGTCGATGAATTTGCCGATCTGTTCGGTGAAATCTTCCCAGTGCTCGCCAAACCGGTAAAACAGCCCGTCCATGCCTTGCATGTGGGCCTGGATAAGTTCCATACCCCTGCTCTGCCCAAGTTCGTTGAGCGCTTTGTTGAGCGCATCAAGGCCTTTGGCGCCTGCGAGCGCACCGCCAGTAATTTGCCCGGTCTTGGAAATCTTAGCTTCAGCAAACTGTTTCTGGAGGTCCATGATCGGAATCCCGGTATCTTGCGAAAGCTGTTGCAGAACGTTAATGCCTGAGCCGGCCCCGAGCTTGGCGATCAGTTTTGGGTTCAGTTTCCCAGTTAACAGGATCCGCTGATACGCTGCGAGGTTTGCTTGGGCGCCCTCGGCCGTCCCGCCACCGAGTCCGATCAACGACATCGCCGTTTGCTGGGCTTGTTCAGCCGACCGGAACCGGCCGCTGGCGGCGAGCTTGGTCATCATCTCCATTGCCTCGGCGTGTCCGACATGCGCCCCGCCGGCAATTTTCTCGACGGCTTCTTCCCATTGCGGCGCTTCAAGTCCACGACCGCGGCCGCGCAATGTCGCCTCTAACATTTCCTGCTCGGTCTGACGTTGCCGGTAAACCTCGATTCCCTTTTTACCTAGTTCCCCAAGCCCGATCGCGCCTCCCACCGCACCTAGGAGCCCACTCACTCCAGCCCATTCGAATAACCCTTCGGTAGCCTCTTTGAGCCGAGTCACTGATTCGCGCATCTTATCGAACGTCTCCTGAACCTTGTGCTGAGCCTCGCGGGCCTGCTCGGCTATTTTATGGAAGGTGCCCGCAGACGTTTTCTCGATCTCGCCAAAGGATTTCTTAGCGTCCTTTGACGCGCCGTCGAAGGTCTCTTTGTAAGCGCGGCCCATCACGGCGTTTACCGTTCGCGCAGTCGCGCCCTGCTTTTTCATCAGCTCTTCCAAATCCTTGAAACTTTTCAAAAGCGCAGGAGAAACTTTCCCTCCGAGCAAAACATCGAAACTGACATCAGCGGCAGCAGCCATACGCTTAGGGAGAGAAATACTTCTTTATTGATCAAAAGTCTGCGAAAACAACGCCCTCGCACCCGGACAACCGTTAAGGATGAATTCGATGTTACGTCGCGACACCGCGGGACAACGGTCTTGCCGACGAGAGTGATTTTGTGGATCAACCAGTAAAAGCACGAACGGGCCAAGGGCCTTCACCAAGGTGGCGAATTTCGTGAACTCGACCGCGTTCATCAAGGGCGCGTACTGCGTCATCCACGCGCTGCGAGTGCCAATAAGCCGGCCAGGGATGATTGTTTGCCGGGGTGGCAGCTCGGGATAGAGCGCTCTGCGACATTCGAGCAGCATTAAATCATACAATTCCCGGCTTCGGGAATGGGAGAGCTGGTGCACGACCATGCACGCATCCGCGCATTCGTGACGCTTCAATTCAAACGCACCGGCGAGAAACGAATCGACATACCAGCGGCAGGCGTCCAGTTCGTGAGGATCGCTCAGGGTGGTTCGGACGCCACTCTTGATGCGGTGTGCCAGATCCTCGGCGGTCTCCCGGTGAGTGTTACCATTCGTTGAAAGTTTGCCAACAATGCTTTCGTCCAGCTCGGTGTATCGATCCGTCCTTTTGCGCTGGGCGTTCACGGCGCTGTGGAGCACGTTCAGGGCGACACAGCTGACAAAACAAAATGCGCTTCCGCGCTCGGGGTTGAAACGAGGGACGGCGCGGAGCAGTTTCCAGGTCACGTCTGAGATCAGTTCATTTTCCGGCACGTAACGGCTCGCGGCGCTATGGCGTATCAAAATCTTTGCCCGTTCCTGGCTGGCGGTCACAAACCCGGCCAGGGCATCGGGATCACCGAGGCTTTGATAGCGGCGGATGAATTCAGTGACCCGCTCGTTATCGAAATGATGAACAGCGCCGCCGTTCGGATGGTGTTTGGACGCGAACATCTCTCGCCGCTGCTGTGGGAGATCTGGAGGTGGTCACGCTCAAAGTGAAGAGGAATGTTTACTTGTCATCAACTTACTGGCAAGGCTTGAATTTGTGGACTGGACTTTTTTGTTCCAGTCGGCGTAGAGTCGTGGGCGTTGGTTGGAAGTGGTTTTCTCACTAAAAAGGCCCGAGCGAACGAGTGTTCGAATTCGGGCCTTTTTAGTTGCTGCGCTCAGTCGCTGGGCGAAGGCGAATGCGCGGTGAGATGCTCTCGAGCTAGTGGCGGGATTACTGGGCGCCGCTATCAGCAGAGCAGACGAACGCTGAGCTATATCGGAACGCGACCGCAATGAAGAAATTCAGACTGATCAAATGCTCGGCCTGGATCGCCCGGACGAACGGATTTACGAGAATTTCAGCGCCGGCCCACGTCGCGATCAAGCAATCGCTCCACCTGCCAAAAATGACGCTGCCAGCGGGCAGTTGCGATGTGTTCACCGCCGTCCGGCCAGCAATCCGGCCGTCGATCTCACTGTCAGGCTGCGACCATAGAAACTCAGGGTAAGTTGCGACTTTTGGCGCCGCCATCCACTTGCTTCTGACGCCGGGACCGACGCACCAACCGAAAGTCCCGTTGTTATGGGCTTGAGCGCCTTCGTCGAGTGTCGTCTCGAATTGCAGGACAGACGCCCATGACGCGGGCCCACCAAAAGTGACATTTGGGCAACGCGCATTGTAAGCGTACGTACCCGCGGCGTTGACGGGCAGATTCAGGATGCCCAAGGGTTGCGGTGCGACGCCCGAACCGTTCAGAACGCAGCGGTCAGTCTCGACCGCGATCGCCGCGGAGAGCTCGTCGATAATGACTTGCTCGATGTCGGGTTGGGCTTGAGCTACCAACTGTTTTGAGACAATCGAATTCGCACTGATCCTCGACGAGGTTAACGTGATTTGATCAAAAGCCGCCTCGGCCGGGGTGGCGACCGCGACCTCGGCCAACCAGTTTGAGCCGCCGGTTGCCGTGGCTCGCGGCAGTTTCCACGGACCACCTACCAGATCGGTCAACAGCGTCGAGCCTAAGCGGCCACAGACCGCCCGATACCTCAAAAACGGAATCACATCCTCAGAAACGCTAGTCTGCACTGACTGCGGGTACGTTCCAACCGACAAATCGCGCCGGCTCAAGGCCTGCATCGGAATCATGGTTCCCATCACTTCGTGACCACGGTTCAGGGCGCAAAGCTCTTGGTGAACCTCCATCTCGAAGCCCGTCAACCGCGGTGGTTGGCTGCCCCGCTCCCGGATCACTTTTGCTAAGCTGTATGGCCGCTTTGCCGTCTTCTCCAACTGACGAAAGTTCCGGCTGAAATCCGTGGTCTGATTTGTCGGCAGCAAAGTCTGAGGTCTGAGCGCGGGTAAATCGAGGTCGTAGGTCGAGGTCGGCATGAGCAGAATGATAACGCGACCGAGGCGCTTAGTCGATGGAGATCCGCTAGCCAACCCGACGGGTTTCGTGTTAGAATATTCTCCAGCGTTCCGGAGCTTTCTCTTTTTAGGTTTGCTTGGTGTCCCTGGGACCGGATCCTAGGGGGTTCTCACTGTCGGTGTTTTTCAGCATAATCCCCGAGCGAAAACCGATAAGGAGACTCTGGAGCGCCTTTCGTTTTTCCGGGGGTATCAAGACAGCGGGCACTCAATCAAAACGCGCCAAATCGAGCAGCGCGAACGCTTTTGAATCCATCGTGCTCCAAACGATCAAGCATTTCTGGACTCTGAAGGCACGCCATAACTAGGGAATTTCCCCCAGTTTTCGGACCCCCAATTGCAAGGTGACTTTAAGATTCTTTGAGAGCTTTCTAGAAACTCTATCTGACTTTTTGTCTGAAAGTCTCTTTTTTTGAGTCGCCGTCGCCTTCCAAGCGGCTCTGGTAAAGGATCTCAGCGTTTCTCAGAATCCAACCATACGTTAGGTGAGGCTAAGTTTTGAGACTTCCAGAGACCGATTTTCCCTCGAAGTCCCACAAACGAGACTGTAAGAGACAGTAAGAGTTTTGTCGGACTTTTGTCTGACTCTGACGGGTCAGACAGAGAGTCAGAAAGGTTTGATTCCATTAAAGGCGTGACGGTTAGAGTCGTTGAGATACACTAGTACACGTTGAACACTTTAAAATTTAATGGGTTTCATCTTCAAAGATTCAAAAGGCCGGTCGCCCTATCTTTATCTCGGTTACCGGCTGGCTAATGGCAGCTGGCGCAAGGTATCTGCCAAAACCAGCGATAAGGCCGCGGCGAGGCTGATGCTTCAGGGGTTAGAGACAGCTGAGGCCTTGGCCGGCAGAGGGTCGGCGACAGAGGAACAAATTCGCAAGGTGATGGCCGAGACCATCGAGCGGGTGACTGGGAGGAAATCTTATGACCCTTCCATCGCCGAATTTGTTGATCAGTGGCTGACCCAACAACGAGGTACAATCGAGGGAAAGACTTTCACCCGTTACGAGCAGGTTCTCCGTGATTTTAAAGAGACTCTTGGACCCAAAGCCGAGGGATCGTTGCGGGGGATCAATCGCGAGGTGTTCACCAGACACCGTGACCGGCTGTTGGCTGAGGGCTGTTCGCCGACGACCGCCAATCACGCTTTTAAGACTCTGTCGGATGTCTTTGCCGACGCGCTCAAAGATCGATTGATTGAATCCAATTTTGCCCAACTGAAGTCGCTTAAGGCCGAGAAGCCAGGCCGGGTCGGGTTCACTCGCGAACAGGTGCAGGCAATCCTGACAGTCGCAAACGGTGATGTTTACGGCTGGGTGTTGATGTTGGCGCTCACTGGTCAGCGGATGGGCGATGTGGCAAGGCTTACTTGGCGCCAGATCGATTTGGAATCAGCGGTTATTCGTTTCCAGCAACAGAAAGGCGATAAACCGCTATCAATGCCGGTCCATCCGCAGCTGATGGATTTCCTTCTTTCCCGGGCGGGCGACGATCCCAACGCTTTCGTGTTCCCGACCTTGGCCATCCGCCGCGGCCCGGCGTTATCGAAGCTCTTCACAAATCTGATGGATACCGCGCGGATTGATTCACCGATCGTGCGTGAACGTTCCGGCGCTCGCGGACGTACCACCCGGGAGCTCTCCTGCCACTCCCTGCGGCACTTCTTCAACAACCAGCTCGCCAATGGTGACGTCAGCCAGGAACTACGGCAGAAACTCACCGGCCATACTACCAAGGCGATGAACGACGTCTACACGAGTCTCGAGGTCGCGACGTTACGACGGGCGGTCGATTCGGTGCCCTCAATCCCTGGCCTTCGGGTCCCTTGACGGATGCATCTGCACGATATCGAGGCGTGGATTCTGGAGGAATCACCTCGATTTGCCGCGGCCTTTACGGACTACTACGAAAACAACGCCAGAAACATGGCCCTTTTCGCGACTACTCACATGGACCCATGGCGCGGTGCGGAGACCTATACGGGTGCCCATCCAGATGTGCTGTGTGTTCGCACATGGTATCGTGCCCGGATTGGGCAAGCGGTGGCTAAAGGAGATTCAGAATATCTCTACAAATGCGCTCGGGCTCTCGATTACTTGATTGATCGCGCGGCAGGTAAAACCTCGAAAAGTGATTATCTAACACCGGAACGGGTTACGATTGATGCATATCATTGGCTACGGGTCGTAGCCGGCCGAGGGAGTGCCCGCCCGACTCGAAACGAACTTCGACAAGAGGCCAAGCGGGTCTGGGCTTACGTAAAAGTTTATCCAGACAACAGCAAGGAGCGGATCGGTTACCAGGCGTTCAAGGACAAAGTACGGAATGACAGGAGATTCCGAGAACGCGTGGAAATTCAACTCGCCAATGCGGAACCGCTTTTCCCGAGCAACCATTTCGAACGCATTTTGCGACGGCTTGGACTTGACGATCTGAAAGCTAAAAAAGGGCGTCCGCGCAACAATCGAAAAGGCGTATCGGCCCGCCGAACGGCTCCAGTAAAGGCTAAAAAATCGGCCAAAAAATCCCCTTAAAAAGGGAATTATTTCCGCTTGAACTCGGTTCACGTTGTTTGGCGTGAGCCAGAAAATTATTCGTTCCAAACTCCGGAAACGCCGTAATTCGTACCTTCCCGAATGGATCCGTGTTTCGGAAGTCCCATTCAGTAAGGCGCACACGTACCGTCTGATCAAAGCCGGGTTGCTGGAAAGTGCCCTTTTTGATGCTCTGAAGCTCGGTCGCGGCGTCCGGTTAATCAATCGGCGCAGTCTCGAACAACTCATCGAACGGGAGTCATCCGCCAAGTGAAGTTCCCATCAACCCTGAACCCCTTTCACACTAAAACGAAAACGGCCGGCACGAAAATAGGCCTCAAACTATGAACCCTCAAAACAATGCAGCCGGCGGGAATCTCAACCTCCGCCGGCTGCTTCAAGCCTCTCCAGATGAAAGAAAGACAAGACTATAACGATCATAACGGCAATCGTCGTTTTTGGCAATATGCCAGCGTCTCCGTATGGGCGGGTCCTAATCGGATTCGCATTTTTCCAGCTCTCTCCGTCCGCGCTTGGATTAAGCTTCGCCGACGCTGCGCCTGGCAAGCAAGGAGGGCCGCATGAGCGACGATAAACGAGCAGCGTTACCGGACAAGATTTCCGCGCCGCTCGCCAAAACTCTGGACCGCGGCTCTGGAAAGCTGCGCTCCGTTTACCGGCTGGCCGAACAGCATTGCGCCAACTGGTGTCGCGGAGGCACTTGTGAAGGTGCGGGCGTAGATTTAAAAACCGGACGCCATTTCCGGTGGCGAAGGGCCGGATGTCCTTGTCTGCTGGCTCTTGACCAACGTTGCCCCTATTTCGAGACGGCTGTTCTTTCGATGGAGCGACGAGGCGAAAAGGATTGGCCAACGGTCACCCAAGGGGTGGCCTTCCGGGAAGCAGCTCGCCTTTATCACGTCATCTTTCCGGAGACCGTCGGCGTAGAACCGGCAACCCGCAAATGTCCGGACTGCGGAAAGAACAGAATCGGTCCGCGGAAACGATGCTGCGAAGAGTGTCGAATTCGACGGTTGAGATCGGCTCAAACCAAAGCCAAACAGACATGGCGCAAAAAAAGGGGGTCGATGTCCATAAGTTAGCAAAATCTCTTCAAGTCCCAGAGCCGATTCGCGAGGCACGATTTCAAAACCCGCTATCTCCTATCAAACCCCCCGATTTTGAACCCTCAAACTGTATTACGACAAACACCCCCTTTTATGAAAGCCAACCAACGAATCTTCTCCGCCCTCGAAATCCAGCAGCAAACACCCCTCGTGCTATCCGTTCACCAACTAGCTCCGGATGATCCGTCGTTACCACCACCGCGCGGCGGCCTGGTGCCAGTCAGGGATGGGGTTCGGTATTGGCAATGCTTAGGTTGTGACCAGATTTACGAAAGTCGGGAGGAGGCCTGGTTCTGCTGCAAGACTGGTCTGCGACGGATCAATGTCTGTGAAGGGTGTCGGCAGGAATTGAGTGAGTGCACGTGTCCGAAAATGCATTGGGGTACATGAAGGACATCAGCGCGAAGGTCACTAAAATGCCACGGAATTCTAGTGTGTTGTATAAGCACAGCAATACCCAACACAGCGCTGACCCTCCCGCCTACTTAGGCGTCATCCGGCTGGAAGACGGCCAATTGTTCTGGGCGGCGATCTGGAGCAGGACCGTCCATGGGAAGCAAGTCGTCGAACTACAATTGAGACGAAAGATCAACTAAACCTACCGCGAAGCCGCCCGAACGCTTAACAACCTGGATTGATTTTTATGAAGAAACTTAACCTCGACGCTTCATCACCTAACAGTGACGCTATCAACCGGATGGAATCTATTCCGATTCTTCCGAATACCCCAATCGAGAAAATCGAGCCGGAAAAGCCGAAGCCAGAAACGTCTCCTCCCAAATCTGGCGGCTGGTTCGCTAAACCTCCAGTGCGGAAGGATTACATTCCACCAGCACCGACGTCTTACCCGATGAAAATTCCCAAAGACTTTCATCAGACGTGGGCAATAGATACGGATAACGGCGAAGGGGTGGTTTACACCATCGAGGTGACCCATGCAGACCTGGGCGAGGCTAAAACCTACGTGGTCCACCCGAATGTGGTAGAGGAAGCACTTCGGCTGTGCTCTGTAGGTGATTATACCTTTAGCATCCTGACCGATAAAAGTGATGGGATCGGCGGGGAAATCCGCCCGGTGGAACTTCACCCTTGGGTAACCAAAACCGGGCAATTCGGGCTAATGCCGTTGAAAAGACCGATCATCGGAAACTCTCTGTCCGAGATGGCTTATGATAACAAAGCCCTCAGGTTAGCCGAGAATCAGGGTAAATGGGTGCGACGGACTACTATTGAGAAGGATCTGGTGGTGATTCCGCTGCCTCCTAACGCGGAGGGTTTTGGGGAACCGCGCTGGCCCAAGGTGCTGACTGACGGAAACTGGGACACCATTATCAGCCGAGCTTTTGATAACCGCTGGATCAAGTCTCTTGATGATAAGACGGCACGGGGTTTAGCCGGATTGGAATAGGGATGAGCTCACGAATCGTGGTTTGCGATTTTGAGTTTGCCGAGAATGAATTCGGGTTTCCGGTAGTCCGGTGCGTGGCTTTTCATGATTTAACTACCGGCCAGCAGGGTACTTTGTGGGTGGATGCGCTTATGTCCATTCCAGCGGTGTTCGCCGACGATTACGTCATGGTAGCCTTCGCTGCTAAAGCGGAATTATCTTGCTTTCGGGTGTTAGGTTGGCCGTTTCCTCCCCGGGTTTTGGATCTCTTTTTCTTGTATAAGCGAGTGATAAACGGTGACCCTGGAAATAAGGGCTCCGGGTTATTACCAACCTGCGCTAGTTACGGGATTAACCACCGGTACAGCGAAACGCAGAAGCAGCACTTCCAGAAACTGGCCGCCGATCTCCTCCACCATTATACGGAGCAAGAAAAGGCCGAGCTCCAAGCTTACTGCTATGAGGATGTCCACGTAACGGCCGAGCTTTACCTTGCCATGGTGGCGGAAGGTTTACCACTCAATGCCTACCACTGGGGTGAATATGCGAAGGCTCAAACAGCGATAGAATTGGAAGGGCTCCCGGTAACCAGAGCCAAATACGAGTGTATCCGGTACAATAAAGAACAACTTGGGCGGGATGTTATCGATCAATTGCTGGCAGACCCGCGCTACGCCGGAGTTTATCAGTTTTACTCCTTCAATATTAAAGGGTTCGCGGAATTTCTGAACCGCGAAGGGATTGCCTGGCCTCGTCTGGCTTCCGGCCAACTCGATGTGCGGGAAGAAACGATCAAAGCGGGAGCCGAAATTGAGCCGGCGTTAGTCCAGATTCACGAGACCCGGAAGGTGCTTTCTGCGCTAAGGGGGCTCACTCAACCTCTATACGCTGATGATTGCCTCCGGTGTTATACCTCGCCGTTTCACACAGCGACGGGGCGAAATAATCCCAGCTCTAAAGTATTCATCCCCGGAATGCCCAGAGCGTTTCGGCAGCTACTGGCACCACCACAAGGTGAAGCGTTGCTGTACCTTGATTTCGGTCAGCAGGAAATTCTGATTGGTGCAGCCTTATCCGGCGATCAGAACTTATTGGCGACTTACGCGGCTCGCGATCCGTACGTTAAATTCGGTCACGATTCCGGCGTACTGAAATCGCAGGAGACCAAAGAGACGGCGCCGGCTAAACGTGACGCCTGCAAAGTGTTCATGCTCGCCGTGGGCTATGGAATGCAAACCGCCACCCTGGCGAAGAAGATCAATGCCGACGTTCCGGGAATGAATCTGACGGAATACGAAGCCTCCCTTTTGATCTACAAACACAAACTGTTGTACGAGGTTTATTGGACTTGGGTGGGTGCGTACGTCGAAGAGGCATTGATTACCGGCGCCGCGTATACCGCTTCTGGTTGGGCCATGCATGTTCTGCCCAAACGCAACACCAAGCACCCCAACTGGGCTCCCGAGATTAATCTGCGAGCCATCGGTAATTTCCCGGTGCAAGGGACGGGCAGCGATATTTTGCGGGTGAGCTGCATCAACTTGTACCGGGCCGGAATCCGGGTGGCAGCTCCGGTACATGATGCCGTCTTCGTCCGTTGCAAAGTCGCCGAGATCGAACAGATAGAAGCCGCCGCGAAACAGATCATGATTGACTCGGCCGAAGAGGTTCTTCAGTGCGGCGTACCCATCCGGGTGGACTGCCAGCGCGTGGTTTATCCGGAGTTTTACCCAGTTGACCTGGAAGGAGTGAACGGCAAAAAACCGGCCTCCGGAGCCAAGCTATGGCGGCTGATCATGGACAAATATTTCAAACCTTTAGGCTTATGATTTACTCCCGTTCCCCGGCAATCTGGGGTGAGGATTTTGATATTCTCGACCCCAAGCACGTGTCTTCCTTTATTCAATTGCCATATCCGCAAATCTTAATGCTGGCCAAAGGTCAAAGCGCAGCGTG
>Ga0307475_10001161_pt1 | contig 15735 bp, 19 predicted proteins | sample atmos_gasesECM1C_FD_203317 | JGI IMG/M metagenome (GOLD analysis project Ga0307475, IMG submission 203317) | Hardwood forest soil microbial communities from Morgan-Monroe State Forest, Indiana, United States - atmos_gasesECM1C_515 | ecosystem: Environmental > Terrestrial > Soil > Temperate... | reverse complement strand
CATCACGCCGAGGTAGCCGGCGTTCGAAGCGTTGTACTGGTCCGCCCCCGCATTGCCCCCCTGGGCTGCCGCGTTCCAGGCCTGCTGCGTCTGCGGCGCGACGTCGGCGACCAGCTGGCCCTGGTATTGCTGCAGCGGCCTGGCGGAGAGAAGCTGGGCTTGCGCGTAGTTCTGCTGCGCGGCTTGGTTGATCCAGGGCGGCAGCTGGTTGACCGACTGTGATTGCGTGGTTTGCGTGGTGTCAGCGCCGCCCATGGCTTACATGTCCTTGTGATAGACGTAGTTTCGCGCTTTGAGCCGCCAGCCGTGCGCGCGCGCCTCAGGGATCCAGCCGCGCCGGCCCAAGGCTGAGACGAGGCCGGCGTTGACCTCATCGGCGTAGGCCAGAACCTTGTCGTGCAGCGCCTCGCCGTCGGCCAGTTCGCCGACCATGGCGACGATCTGGAGTTGCCGCGCGCGCGGGAAGTCGACGACCTGGGTGACCGCCCACGAGTTATTGACGGCGAAGCTCTGCATGCGGTTTTCCGCAATCGCGGTGAGGATGTCGTTGAGCATGTAGAGGCCGCCCATGCGATCGAGCACGCGGGCGAGCTTTTGGTGGTAGAGCGCCGCGGTCAAGGCTTGCCGCTCCCGAGCGGCATGGCGACTGTCGACACCACGCCCGCGGTGTTGACCCGAACCAGCCATACCGCCGGCGTCGTGCCGGCCGGCGCGTCGTAGGCCTGCATGAGAACGCCGGGCTGCGCGGTGTTGACATCCATCTTGGCGGCGAACCCGTTACGGCACCAAAGCGAGAATCGGGTGAGGTAGTTCGACAGGGCTGAGCTCACCCCAGGAAGGTTCGGGAGCTCGGGCGGCGGCTGCGCAGCGGGCGGGGAGGGCTGGTTAAGCATCAGCGATCTCCACGAGGCACAATGTCAATCAAGTGCTGGCCGACGGTGAAGTCCTGGACCGTGGGACCGGCAACCTGAAAGCGCAACCGGACGTCGCGCCCAGTCGTTCTGCAGTCGACATAGCCGTCAGGCCGGATGCTCAGCGGCGGCGTCGCCTGCTCAGGCGTTCCAAGCGTGCGCGAGTTGCGGTAGAACAGCACGTACTGGATATTCGCAATCGCATTTGGCGGATCTGGCGCATCAGAATCTATATCGGGAATGAGCTGCTTGACGGTGATCAGCCGCGAGCCGCCGCCGGCGTAGACATTGAGGTCGAAAGTCTCGGCGAAGGGCAACGCAGCGTCGACGGAATACTGAGTGGACGACTCGCTTTCGTGCTCATATGCCACCAGGCCGTTCGCCATGATCGTATGCGAGTTGTAGGCCGCCGTGACGCCCGCCGAACGCGCCATCTGAGCCTGACTCCACCATCCCTCTTTATAGTTGTAGATTATCGCCCTGCTGTTATACCGCTGATTGTTGGGTCCGATGTTGGTCTGACTCAATTGCGGGAAAAACCACCACCACTCGTTAAAGCTCTCAACGTGGACCGCGCACGCCTGTTCGCGCACGCTGAGCTCGTCAATGTCCGCGTCGACCCATGGCCGCACCGGGCACGCCACCGGCATGACCGAGGTGCCGTCAAACGAGAGCATTCCTTGCTCTGACATCCAGAGCGTCAGCGACGAGCTCGTCATCACCGACTGCGCGCTCCACGGGGTCATCGCGTCGCCGAGCTCAGTGTAGTTGTAGACGTAGGGGATCCCGAGGAACCGCGAGACGTAGGCTTTCTTGCCGGTCCAGAAGAGAATGCCAACGCGGGTCGACTCCGCGCACACAATCGGCGACGCCGGTTCGATGTCGAGGAAGCCCGCCTGGCTGGTGACGTTGGTGTAGTCCCAGGCGCCGGGGTTCTCTTGATCGCACCAGGCAAAGCGGCGCATCGGAGTTGTCGGCCCGCCCGTCGTGCCGTCGTTGTAAGACCCGAAGATCATAATGAACCGTTCGGGCGTGACGACGAAGCATCGCCCGTTCGGCACCGGCCCGCGCGTTCCGCTGACTGGCTGAACCACCGCTGGCGACGGAGCGGTCGTCGGATCCCACATCAGGAGCCGCCCGTCCGCCGACGTCATCGCGTAGAGAATCGATCCAAAATTATCGAGCGAGAATGCATTCGCCGATTCAGTGACGAGAACATCCGGCGAGGTCGCGCCTCTCGGATCACCATAATTGGGCGGGTCGCCATAAGTGCCGTCGCCATACCCGCCCGCTGTGATGATCGGGAGAGGCTGCATGCCGCCTGACGGCGTAATGTTGAGCAATGTCGATCCGCCGATGCCGCCGACGTCAACATAAAGGTGTTGCTCGCACAGGTAGGCAACGCGGAAAATACCGTCGAGGCCATACCAACCGTGAATGAGCTTGCAGCGTGAGGCAAAGCTGTTGCCCCCTCCAGCAACGCCGAAATTGTATTGCAACTGTCCGCCGACCGGAGACAGTCGGCTTTCCCGCCACCGCACGAGGTTGACCTTCGCCCAGTTCGACGAGTTCATCGCCTTGGTGGGCGTCGCGACAACGCCCGGCGGTATGGCGATCGGTTTAAATTGAGTCGACAATCAGAGCACCCGGATGATGAAGCCGATGACGAAGAAAGGCTGCATATTGTTGTGAGCGCCCCCGCCGCCCGCGTTCTGAATGTTAGCGGCTGCAGCGTTCGTCCCGGTAATGCCGGTCGAAGCTGGATTTGTCGTCGGAACTGTCCCACCAGCGCTGTTATGAACCGTTGGCGGCGTAACGGCGCCGATGCCGCCACCCATGCTTCCCTGCAAGGTGTGGGAATGCTGCGGATCGGTGATCGTATGAGCATGCCCAGCATCGGTATGGGTATGAACCGGCATCTCGCCGACGACGAGAGTGTGATTTTGCTCGCCGCCCGTCGCCCCCAAGAGCCAGGCGCTGTTATCGTAGGCTATCGGCCCACGACCCGTCATGTTGGGAAGATTGAAGGTGGTTGAGCCGTCCCCAGCACCATATGTGGTGCCCAAAACCGCGAATAGGGCAGCATAAGTCGTTCGACTCAGTGCGGCGCCCCAGCAAAAGGTCCAATTCGTCGGCGGCGTAGGTGACGGCCACATCATGATCGAGCCGATCGGAGCGGTGACGCCATCGACATAACCCTTGTGGGTGATGTCATTGGTTCCAACCGGCGAATTGATGATCTGCGCTCGCTGCGTCGAGCGGGTGAACACCATGACGTCAGCGAGATACGCGCCAGCGTCGCTGTAAGCCGAAATGTGCAAATTCGATCCACCGTTGCCCCCCTCAGCAGTGGAGTCTTCAAAAACAACCCAACGATACTGCTGTCCAGCAGCCGCAGTGCTATTGGCCAATATGATCGACGCGCCAACACTGGCGGTGCGCGTCAGCTCCAGAGTGTTAGGGTTAATCAGCCCCTGAAGCGCAGTTATAGTTTGTTGATTGGCATATACCTGTCCATCGATCGCACCAATGGTTCCGTTGAGCTCACCACCCCAAGAACTGGCGTCAGAATGGACCGTGGGCAACGTCCATCCGTAATGTGCTGTCGTTCCCATCAGGTCACCATACGCGTCATCGCCGTCGCCTTGCCGAAAGCGAGCCAAAGGCGGTCGTCGTCCCCGAGGGGAACGAGGCCAGCGCAACCAAGTAAACGGATGTTGTCGCCGCCAGCGACAACCGGATCTTGCCCGCCGGCAGCGTCTGAAGCTGCGATGACGTCAACGTGGCGATGATACTGGTTCGCGAGACACTCGCCAGCGGCGCGGCGGGCATGACGCCCGAGGTTGTCGTGAGCCCTGCGATGACGCCCGAGGAGCCCCCAGTTCCTACGGAGACCCACGCTTCGCCCCACACATCCCAATCGCCGGCGGTAAGGGAAAGCGACGTGACATTGGCGGCGGCTCCAGTGGTTAGGGTCGCTCCGGGCGAAGACACGATCGAGCTCATGAACTCGCCGACAGCGCCGGCTGCCGCGTTGTTGTTGGTCGTGGTCCCGACAAGTCCCGCCGTTTGCGAGGGCGTCAACGCACCCGTCAGCGTCCCGCCCGTAAGCGGCAAATAGCCACTCGTAACCGAAGTTAATTGCTGCAACGGCACCGCCTGCAAGGCCGATGCAGCATTGCCCGACAGAACAATCGCTCCCGTCATCGTCCCGCCCGCTTTTGGCAACATGCCAAAAACAGTGGAATCGATGCCATCGAGGTCCGTATTGAGATAGCCGCCCCAGGCATCGGTCGATGCGCCAACCGTCGGCTTTGTCCAACCGTAATTCGTCGTCACGAGCTCGCCCGTACGCGGGTCAACCCTGTCAGCCATGACATTGCTCCGCAGGTTCCCAAGGAGTTGCGTCGGAGACCGCCTGCCAGTTGTAAGGGCCCGCGCCATAATTGCCCAACCCGTACCCGCCAGGAGTGCCAGGGAACTCCCACTGCGGCGGCAGCGCCGGAGTCCACATCGCCGGCGGGCAAGGCGTCGCCTCTCCCCACACGCCCAGAGGACACGGTTCGGAGGCCGCCCAAAGAGGCCCGGAAACCAACTGGCCGGCCAAAACGACACTCGGAGTCATATTCCCCGCCAAAAGCCAATCGGCCGCCAGCGTCGCTGCCAGAGCCGTTTGCGGGGCCAGATTCCCCGTGACCGCGTAGGTCACTGACATATTCGCAGCGAACGCAACGGTCGGCGCGAGGTTGCCAGAGAGGTTCTGGGGCGTCGTGAGTTGCGATGGACCAAAAATAACAGTCGGGACGAAATTGCCCGCGAGTTGAGTCGCTGGCGTGATCGTCACATTGGCAGAAAGAGAGACGACGGGAGCAAGGGAGCCCGCTAGAACCTCGCTCGCCGTGAGCACGCCGCCAAGCGTGGCATTCGGTGTCAGATTGCCAGCAAGACCCACCAGTTTTTTAATAACCGATGGCCCAAACGTAACAGTCGGCGCGAGATTGCCGGCCAGGCTCCAGGTGTTCTCCGCGCTGTAGAGCCCAGCGCCATAAAATCCTAAGCCGTACGGCGCCGACATATCATTGCGCCGTGATCGTCAATGCGCCGGCGATAAACCGCGCCGTGTCGCCACTATTGATCGCCTTCGCCGCCGTCAGCGCGCCCGAGCCCTGGAACGTCCCAGCCGTCACCGCCGTCCAAATCCCGAACCAGCCAATCGTCCCCCACGCCGCCGTCGCGGCCGGAAAGGTCAAGACTGCGGTATTCGAGGCGACCGTCGGCTCATTGCCGGCGTTCGTGAACGCGATAGGCCCTTGGCGCGCATAGGCGCCGCCGGAGACTTCGCTTGTTCCGGTCGTACCCGGATCAGCGGTGTGCAATGACACATAGGCCGTGGTGGTGAGCGGCGTCAGGATCGCCGTTTCGCCCGCGGGGGATAGCCCTACCATGGAAACTCCTCTGATCAGATCATCCGAAGCTGCGCCTGGTTCTCGTCACCCGCGAGCCTGAGGCCTTCGAAGTGAGGTGGAGGTTGTTGAGCTTGGCGATGGTGTCCTCGACCAATTGCTTCATCTGCGCGGCCTTCTGCTCTTCGCCGACCGCATAGAGGTCGGAGTTGAGGAGCGAGCCGTAGAGGTAAAGGGTCGGGTACTTGGTCTTGAGCCAGCTGTCGGTGGCGTCATTGAGTGGCGGAACTTCGCCGTAATAGCTGATGGTGTAGTTGATGCCATTGATGGCGTCGGGCGTGCCGCCGAAGTATATCTGGCGGCCTTCGACTGTATAATAGCCGTAAGCCCAGCCGTCGGTGAGATTGAAGAACTCGTCTCTGGACTTGTAGCGGATCGGCAGGAAGCCATCGGCGCCGTTAGGGTTGGCGATCTTGACCAAGTCCATCTGCAGCCAGTCGTCGGGCAGCGGCGCGCAGCGGGAAGCGATCAGCGCGGTGTCGGTTTGGATCATCCGGTCGACGCGCAGTTCGGCGTTGAACTTCTCCTCCGCCATGCTGATGAACGACTGGACGAGCGGCGTCGACCAGTCCTGGCGGTTAGCGAAATCCTGGATCTGCGCGGTGAGAGCGGTGAGCTGGCCGGACATGGCTCACCCGTAGCCAATCGTGAGCAGCACGCCGTACCGGCCAAAGAGGCCGGCGCAGTCGGCGAGCCGCCAGAGGAACAGGAGGATTAGGATCGCGACCACCCCGCCGATCACGATCTGGATGATGTTCCAGTAGGGAGCGCTGGTGATCGCCGCCATCCACTGGCCGAAGACGGCCCTGAGCAGCGCCATGACGACCAGGACCACGATGATGAAGATCGCGACCCGGAAGATCGTGTCGATGCCGAAGCCGCAGATGGTCGCCTCCTATGCTATAAAAGCGCCGTGGAGCAGGACGATGAGGAACCAGGTCATCGCTTTCCGTCCTTAAGCGCAGTGGATGGCGTTGCTCGGCGGCGCGGTGGTCGAGCCGGTGGCGTTGGTGGCGGTGACGACGCAGGCGATCTGATGCGTCGAATCGGCGGCGACCAGCACGTAGGTCGCGGCGGTTGCCGCCGCGATGTTCGTCCCATCACGGGTCCACTGATAGGTGTAGCTGGTCGGTGAGCCGACCCAGGTGCCGGTGGTGCAGGCGAGCGTCTGGCCGACTGTGCCCGTGCCCGAGACGAAGGGAACGGTGACGTTGCCCGGCGGATAGGCGACGCCGATGGCGGCGTCGATCTCGTCGGCGATCACGGCGTTGGGCACGTTGCCGGCCTTGGCCATGTTGACGATATGCAGCGCCAGGTTGGTGAAGGCGGTGTGGCTGATGTCGACCTTGACCGCCAGAGGCGGCACTTCAATGGTTCGGTCGTGGGTTGTCGTGTCGCTATTGAGCGCCGTGGCGATCGTCGTCAATTCGCTCGTTGCGGTGGCGTATTGCCACCATTTCTTGGTGAAGAGGGCGAACTGGCCCTGAACGTCGGTCGGCTGCATGGACATCAGACGCGTCCTTTCCAGATGCGGAACGGCTCGGCCTCGGGGCTGTTGAGCCAGCGCGCCTCGTCGTCGGGCCCCCAGCCCTCTAGGATCATGCGCTCGAACACCTCGACCGGGATGCGCGCGACCCGCCGGATCGGCGAGCGGGGATCGGTCGGAAGTTCGCGGTCGCGCGCGACGCCGGCAAGGATCTCGTCGAGCATCTGCTCCGTCCTGACGATGGCGCGGCCCGGATGCTCGTCGTCGTCGGTGATTAAAGTTCTTCTAATGCCGTCTGAGTTTTTGTAGATAGTCTTGCGCTCGGTCATTGAACCGATCCCCCAGAAATGCCAAAATAGCAAGACGGCCCTGCGCGGTAACGCAGAGCCGTCTCTTGGCACAACCGCCTTTCGAGGAGGCCGTCATGCCCGCCTTCAAAGATATCACCGGCCAGCGCTTCGGGCGATTGATCGCTGTCCGCCTTTCGCATCGAGACAAATTCAAAAGAGCGATTTGGCTTTGCCGATGCGACTGCGGCGCTGAAAAATCCATCGCCATGGCGGCGATGGCCGCTGGCCTCACAGTCAGTTGTGGCTGTTTGCATCGTGAAGAATTGGGCGCCCGCGTCCGAACGCATGGACGCGGGCGCACGCCCGCCTTCAAGCGCTGGACGCAAATGAAACAGCGCTGCTTCAACCCTAAGACCAATAGCTTCAAAGACTATGGCGGCCGAGGCATTACAGTCTGTGACCGGTGGCGCGATAGCTTTGAGGCGTTTCTGAAAGACATGGGCGAGCCGCCGCCGGGGCTGACGATCGATCGGATCGACAACAACGGCCCTTATGCTCCTGGCAACTGCCGATGGGCGACGCCCCTCGAACAGAGCCAGAGCCAGCGACGGCGTGGACGCTTGCCCAAGCATTTACGCGCGCCTTCCGCGTGAGCGGCTAATCTACTATTGCTTTATGCCATTAAAAAGTATGTGGGCTACAGGATTCCTCATCTCAAGGCCGTATTCGACAACTATCATTCTATTTTCCGCGTCGCCGACACGCGCCATTAAATACTGCCGGAATGCGCGGAAAAAGGCGACGGCGGCGTAGTCGGGGTCGATCAGGAGGCCAACGTCGGTCGGCACCCAGCGCGACGGGGCGACCTTGATGCGGCCGAAGTCGGTGGCGATCACGTCGATCGTCGAAACCACTTCGGTCTTGCCGACCAGGACCTGGGTGGTCGAACGGCCGGTGAAGGTCGAGATGGTGCGCTTCGGCCCGGGCGGGACGATCCATAAAGACGGGCTGGCGCCGTTGGTGTAGGCGTTCTGCATCGCCTGGCCGAGCATGGCCTCGGTGATCTGGATCTGGTTGCCGGCCGCGACCGCGGTGAAGGGCGAGTCGCCCGCGGCCGAACCCTGGGTGGTCGGCAGGCCGGTAAGGTAGCCTGCGACTGCGCCGCCGGTCCCAGCTGCGGCCGTCTTGGTGGCGGCGCGCCCGACCCAATGGGCGAAGGCCTCGGTGGTGCGGGCGGTTGGAACGGTGTCGTCGCCGGAGACGCGTTGCTGGCGGCTGCACAGGATCGACTCCATGTCGCTCTTCAACACCTTGGAGGCGAGCGCCATCTGGTGGGCCATTTCCGAGCCCTTGCCGGCGGCGTCGGCCTCTTCCTGGGTGCCCGAGACGGTGGCGTCGCGCTCGCTGATCTGGGTGACGTTGTTGACCCGGATGGTGGGCTGCGCCAGGCCGGGCTGCAGCTGGAATCCTTCGAGCTGGGCGTTGTTGAGGTTGACGGTCGGCAGGTTTTCCGTCTGCCAGTCGAAGATTCGGTTTTTGACTGGGCGTCGGCGGATCGCCGACATCACCGGGGTGTCGAAGGGGTCGATGTTGTAGATCGCCGGTCCTGTTACCGCGGCGCCGTTTACTCGCCGCTTCTCCCCATTTCGGAGGAGCCCAGACTATATCATCCCTTTCGGGCCGGGCGCTCGTGGGCGGATTATCCTTCCGTCACCGCCTAGTCGTTGAACCTTCGACCGCCCTGGGCTTTGGTTAAAGCCTGCCTCGGCCGCTCGGCTGCTGATTGTCCAATCCTCGCGCTTCTCAAGCCGTCGCGCTTGCCGTTACCGGCTACGCTGTGGCGTCGAGGCTCTCAGGACTTTCCAGCAATTCACCCGGTTTGCCATGATGCGTCTTCTCGTGACATGGCCGGCAAAGGGTTATCCCATTCTCCAGTATCAACCGGAGTTCGGGGTGATTCCGAAACGACTTCACATGATGAGCATGCAAGGCGACGCGATGCCGACAACATGAACAAATATGTCCCTGTTCAACGCCGCATTCGACGCAACGAAAACCATCCCGCGTCAACACGGCGATTTTCCATTGTCGATAATTCAGCCTTGTTCTCTCGCATTGCTCAAGCGACGTCACGCCGCCTCGCCAATTCGCAGCGAGCGACCCTGTGCGCTTGGAAAGGCTTTCGCCAATCTTGCGATTATGTTCATCCGGCCGGTCCTTGGCGTACGCTTTCATACGTGCGCTTCGACCCGGTCCATCGAGGCCGTATTCGTGGATTCTCTTATGCACCACGGTTTCACCAACGCCGTAGTGCTCGGCAACCTCTTTCATCGACATGCGCTGAAAAAGGTCGGCAAGCTCATCTGCGGGCGGATGGAAACGACGAGATGGACCGGTCGGCTTGCGAACGTCGATATGACCTCGCAGCTTAACGCCGTCCGTCCGTGCCCGATGATATACAGCCGCAAAGGTCACGCCGCACATGTCGGCCACCTCTTTGGCTGGATACCGTTCCATCAACTCCACAAACTCGCTCCGAGAAAGAGTTTTCCAGTCCTTTTGCACGGTCACCTCACCTGACGACGGCATCAATCGAACTATGCCATCTCGGTAAGATACCCGAGATTTTTCAATTCGACAAGTCTTCCCGGTTAGCCGTCGCCTGATAAGTTGTAAAGGCGTTGGTAACCTTTGGCATGGGAGTTAGGTCCTTTCACCTGATGAGCCTTTGGAAAAGGGCGGCTGCGTCATCGAGCCGTCCGGTTTTCGCCAACTTTGTTTGGGCTTCATCGAGGCTTCGGCGTGTCGCATTCCCGACGGGCGTAGCGACTCCGGGTGCAAGAGTTTTGCCTTTGCCAGGGATGACCGGCTTGGGTAGCTTTGCCGTATCCTGGTGGTGCTTTGCCGCATCGCGTAGGACAGCGAGCATGCGCTTGTCGTACACGGTAGCGATCTCGCCCTCGGAAAAGCCGCGCATCTTGGCGTAGGCGCGCATGGCGGACATTTCGGCGGTGAGGGCTTTTTCGTCACGGATGTTGGCCTCCGAGACGAATTGGGTGAACTGGTGGTGGGCGTAGGCCTGGGTGTGGCGGTCATACTCCTGGGCGCGCTCTTGATCGGCTTGCTGCCAGCGCTCCCTGATCTGCATGCGCTTGGCATAGATTGTCGCGTGGGCCTTCTGCTTTTCGTGGGCGGCGCGCGGATCGGCGGCGAACTCCTTGTCCCAGTCCGGCTGGGGGGGCGTCAGTTCGGCATATTCCGCCTCCAGCTTCTGAAGCTCCCGAATATAGGTGTCGCGCAATTGCACGGTCGAAACTGCTTCCTGCTCGACCGCCTGGCGCGCTTCGGCGACCTTAGCCATGCGCTGGTGGAAGGTCTGCTCGCGGATGTAGCCCTTGAGCGCCTCCGGGAGCGACACCTCCATGGTCTGGCCGTCGACGGTTACCTCGTATTTGGGGCCGGCGTCCGGCTGGGGTTCCCCTTCGGCGCCCTCTTCATCGCCTTCGGGCTTGGGCTCGCCGTCTTCCCCCTCAGCGTCTTCACCATCGGGCTCTTTGGGACCGACCCGCTCCGGCTCACCGTCGCCCTCGCCGTGTCGGTTGTCGCCGGCGGCCTGTCGGGCCCTCTTGGCCCCGGCATCCTGTATGGATTGCTCATCCCCTTCCTGAGCCCTGCCATCTGCGATTCTCCTCTCTGCCGCGGCCAAGCGCGGGTCGTCGCCGCCGTCGCGGGTGTCGCCGGTGACGGGGTCGCCTTCGAATGGCCTTTCTTCGAACATCGGTTCGGGGCGCGCGCTGGTCGAGGCGAAGCGGCCGCCCTCGTCGCGCGGGCGCCCAGACGCCGGAGCGATCTCGGTCTGGAAGGCCCGGGCGGCCTCGTCGTAGCCCTCAGGGGGCATGTTTCTGCCTCAGCGCCATCTTGTAGTCGTTCATGAGCACGTTGAGTTCGTCCTGGATGCCGCGGAGCGCCTTGCTCATCGCCATCAGCTCGTCCCGCTGCTCACGGTCGCGCGTGGCCAGCATCTGCTCGTACCAGCGCGCTCTGAGCTGCGAGACCGCCTGCTGGAACGCCTTGTCCTCGATCACGCTCTTGGCGGCTTCGGCGGACTCGCGTTTCTTCGACAGGTCGTCGTTCATCCGCCGCCCTCGTCATTGGAGGGCGCCTGAGCCTGCGCGTCCGCCTGCATCTGCGTGGTGGCCAAGTCGGTGGCGGCCTGGACGTGGGCGACGTGGCGGTCGGTCTGGGCCTTAAACATGTCCGCAGCGATCTGGCCGAGCTTGGCGGCATGGTCGTGGTTGATCTTGTCCTGCTCGAGTTCGAGCTTGCCAGCGTCGTAGAGCGTCTTCTGGCGAAGCTGCTCGTGGCGGTAGGCGTCGTCGGCCTGTTGTTTCTGCTGGGCGAGCTGCTGCTGGCCGATCGTGGAGGCGGTGTCGGCCTTGACCTTCTCGTATTGCGCCTTGGCCGCGACCGTCATCGCGTCGGGCTCCTTCGGCGTCGAGGCGATCGCTTGAAGCGTCTGCGGATCCGGCGTCTTGAAGTAGCGTCCGACGTTCTTGATGTTGGCGATTTCGAGCATATCGGTGATGGTGTTGAGGTACTCCGTGATGCCACAGACGGGATTGGTGACGCCGAATTGCTGCATGATCATCTGCTGGTCGTTCTTGATCTGCTGCAGCGTCATCATGCGGACGGTGTCGGAGCCCTTGCCGAGGGTGGAGTTGACCTCGACGCCCATCGAGGCGTCGAAGGTTCCGGTGTCGATATCGGTCCACTGGCCGTTGATGCGCAGGGTGCGGCGCTGGTTGGGGGCTTCGGCGATTTCGTTGTAGAGGCCGGCGAACAGGTCGCGGAAGCCGGTCTCGGCGAGGACGCGGGCGATGAGCTCGGTGCGCTCCTGCTGGCCGTTGATGATGGCCTCAACGCCGATCTGGGTCGACGACTGCAGTTGCTTGGGGTCGAGGCCCTTGGCGGCGTCGCTCAAGCCCGTGCGGCGCTGTAAGATGTCGTTGAGGAGCTCAATGACCGGCATCGCCTGCTGGCCGACGAACGGGATCGAGGCGAAGGAGACGGCGGCGTTGGGATCGCCGCGGGTGCGGATGACAGCGCCGAGGTCGTCGTTGAGCGCGTCGTCGAGGTTGACGGTGAGCTCGTTGACCACGGTCTTGGGGTTGATGCTTTCGGCGAGCGAGTCGAGCACGCCGCGCATCATGTTGGTTTTGATGCGCTGGATGTCCTTGGTGTAGTCGGCGAGCGAGTCGCCGACGATGGTGTGGGAGATCGGGTCGCAGCCGAACACCGCGAACTTGACGCGGTTGGCCGGTTCGTCGTGGACGATGTCGTAGTTCTCGCCCATGGTGCAGATGTAGCGGAGCTCGGCGACGCCATCCGCATCCTTGTCGGCCTTGATGTACCATTCGCCGTAGTTGACGCCGTCGCCGATCCGGGTCGACATGTAGCGCCCGGGGTTGCGAAGCTGCGCCTCCATGGTGAACTCAGCCAGGGCCGGGCCTTGTAGGTAATCGGCGCATTGCTCGCGCGAGTAGCCCATGGCGATGAGCTCGTCGATCGGCACGACGCGCTCGTGGCCGACGATGCGCGAGGTCGAAAAGCTTCTCGCGTAGCGGTCGAGCCGCATCTCCTCGGGCGGCACGCCCATGACTTTGATCAAGGGCTTGTCGACCAGGTAGGAGAAGGTGACTTCGTCGTAGGTTCCCATGAGCTGATCGAGTTCGCCCTGGCGCGTCACCTTGGCGGTCGCGTCCTGCTGGATGAGCATCTGGATCTGCTGGGGGTTGAGGTTGGCGAAGGTCTTGAAGCGCGTCTCGCGGTGGTCATCAGTCCACCATTTGACGTAGCCGGTGCGGACGGTGAGCGCGTCCTTGAAGGCGCCGTAGAGGATCAGGAAGCCTGGGTTGTCCTGCCAGAACACATAGTTGACGTAGTTCGTCTGCTGGTGGGCGGCGTCGACGTCGGCTTGGGTGCGCGGGGCGAGGGCGACGACGTTTTCCGACGCGGCGAACAGGCGGATCAGGCTCGGCAGCATCAGCATGACTGCGTCGCGCACGTCGGAAGAGACGTAGGTCGACTTGTTGGCGGTGTCCTGGTCGTAGCCGAGGATCTGCTCGTAGGTGGCGTTGGGATCCTGGATGATCTGGGTGTCGGTGTAGGGCGAGCCGTCCGGGTTTAAGGCCGGGAGGTAGCCGTAGTAATATTTTTGGGCTTCGTCACGCGCCGGGGCGAGCACCGAGCCCTCGTAGTCGCGCGCGTCGCGGATGAGCGCCTGGATCCAAGAATCGTAGGACGCGGGGTCGGCCGGATCGTAGGCGTCGCGTGCGTCGCCTTCCTTGAAAGTCGCGAATATCCGCTCTAGCGCCATCTACGCCGGCTTCTCTTTTGCAGCTGACCTGGGTTTTCCCGCCATAATTTAGCCACTGGCTAAGAAACGCGCCTCACGTTCGGTTTTAGCCCCTGTTCGTTCGCGGTCGGTTCCCGTTTCGGCAACCAGTCGAGGGAATTGGCGGGAAACTAAGCCCAAAATTGCTATAATGGCAAGAACATGCTCAGGAAGACCGCGATCGCCGTTCTCATGGCGCTAACCCCCGGGCTCTTGTCGGCGCAGCCGCTGGCGATCGCGTTGAAGTCATGCGCTGGGTAGTGTTGTTATGTTTGCTGCTCAGCGCATGCAATCTATCTGGTTGTGCCGCCTCATGGTCATGGGGTCCAGCGACATGGGCTGCTACTCCGCCAATTATTCCCGGGTTTACTCCTGTGCCGTTACCGGGGGGAGGGTTTATTGAGGAGCCTACGCCGCCTGCTGCTACTCCACCTGCAACACCAGAACAGACTACTCTTGGCGCCCTTCAAGAAGCACAGGCAATGAGAGAAGCAATAAGGAAGTTAGCACGATGAGACTTTTTGTAGTGAGCTTCCTCGCTCTTATCATTCTAACGCCAGAAGCTGACGCTGCTGCTTGCCATGCTGGTGCTTATTATAGTGGTTGTGTTAGCCGCTATGGGGCAACCGTGAGACGGCATGGCTATCGTTATGGGGCTAACCGTTGCTATTGGCGTTATGGAAGGCGGGTTTGCTATTAGATGAGGAGACGATAGCGCCATGACAGTGACCTGCGTCGACCTGAGCAAGTACCAGGAAGGCTTCAACTTCTCGGCCTTCAAGCAGTCGGGTGGCCTTGGCGTGATTCTAAAGGCGAGCGAAGGGGAGACGGACGCCGATCCCTGCTATGCGGACTTTCGGGCGCAGGCGGCGAGCGCAGGATTGAGCATCGCGAGCTACCATTACTTCGACGCGAGCGATCCGGCGACGCAGGCCGAGTTCTACCTCGACTGCGCGACGCCTGGCGAGGGCGAGCGGGTGGTGTGCGACTGGGAGGACGACGCGACTTCGCCGGACATGGTGGTCAGTTTTCTCCAGTCTATCCTTGAGGCGCGGCCCGATCTGCAGCTGACGGTGTACAGCGGCGCGACCGCCAAGGATAAGCTGGGGTCGACCAAGAACGCGTGGCTCGCGGCCAATACCTCCTTGTGGCTGGCGCAGTACACCACCGGGACGCCGAGCTGGGCGAAGGCGACATGGGCGCAATGGAGCTTGTGGCAATACGACGATCAGCACCCCGTGCCGGGCTTTTCCGGCGCGGTCGATCAGAACCGCTTCAACGGGTCGGATGCAAACTTTCTGAAGTGGATGGGGCCGGCGGTCGCGCCGCCAGCGCCAGCGCCAACGCCGGAAGCCTCGGCGGTCATCACCATCTCGTCCGATAAGCCCGTGCAAATCCGGCTCGGCCCCAATGTGGCGATAGCTGCGGCCTCATGACCGACCAGAATCGGCCTCAACAAGTCATCGTCCAGCCGGCGCAGGGCGCGTTCGGCGTCGCCACCGACACCATTGGCGCGCTGCGGGACTCACCGACGTTGCTGGTGATGGTGCTGTTGAATTGCGCCTTCCTCGCCGCCCTCGCCTATTATCTGCACGGCCAGCAGGAAGCCACCTACAAACTGGTGGATAAGATGTTCGATCGGTGCTTGCCGAATGTCCGCCCTCCCTAAGTCGAGGCGGCGTGCTCACACCAGCCCCCTGATCTTCCGCCTGAGCGGCCCCTGGCCGCTTCTTGCCATCAGGCCACCGACCAGGTGGAAGGCGGTGGCGAAGGTCCTATAGGCGTCGGCGCCATGGGAATACGGTTCTGGACCATGCACCGGGTTGCCCATCTTGTTCTTGCGGTAGCCGCGCAGCATGGCGAGACCCTTGCGGGTTTTGACCTGGTCGAACCAGCTCAAGCCTAAAAGCCCGCGCGCGGCGGCGATGCCGTCCTCGACCCCGGCAAACGGCGCGGTGATGATCGGCTCGTCGAGGTGCTCGGTGAGGAAGGCCCGCCGGCTCTGGCCGGTCGAGAGCTCGCGCGCCTCGACGTCGTGCGGCAGGCAATGCACTTTATATATATAGCCGCCCTTGTGCGCGCGGGCCCGAAGCTCCCCGGCGTAATAATCCAGCCCCTTCCCGTTGTCCTGGATGTAGTCGATGAAATGGATCTCCTTGCCGGCGACCTGATAAAGCCAAATGCAGGTGAA
>Ga0307475_10001160_pt1 | contig 15742 bp, 13 predicted proteins | sample atmos_gasesECM1C_FD_203317 | JGI IMG/M metagenome (GOLD analysis project Ga0307475, IMG submission 203317) | Hardwood forest soil microbial communities from Morgan-Monroe State Forest, Indiana, United States - atmos_gasesECM1C_515 | ecosystem: Environmental > Terrestrial > Soil > Temperate... | reverse complement strand
ATGCACCGTTGCGAGGTCATTCTGCGAAATTCATTGGCGCTTGTGGTGCTTTCTTCGACTATCTGCCTGCTTGGGTGCGCGGCTAGGCGGATCGCTAACGATTATGTTTTTGGTGTAACTGGTATCGTAACGACTCGAGACGAGACGCCGTTGCAGGATGCCGACGTAACCCTTGACGTGAATGGTCCGGTCTACGAAGGAATCAACCTCGTTAGGACTAGGCACCTTTTGACCAACAATACCGGCGGATTTGTCTTCGGGTACATTAGCCACCAGCGAGGTGTGAAATACACGATCTCGGTTCGCAAGGAAGGCTTTGAACCGGAAGCTGTTTCAGGCGCTGCTCCTCCAGACGGAAGCCACACAATTCGTCTCAAGAAAGTTACCGAGCGTGACAAGGCTCGTCAGTAGCGAGAACATTTTCAAATGTCTGACCCGACTACACCCCTGATGCAGCAATACCACGCGATCAAATCGCGCTACCCGCACGCGCTGCTGCTCTTCCGCCTCGGCGATTTCTACGAACTTTTCTACGAAGACGCCATGCTCGCCTCGCGCGAACTGCAAATCACGCTCACTTCGCGCAATCGCGAAAAGGGCCAGCCCATTCCGATGTGCGGCGTTCCCTATCACGCCGCCGATGGGTACGTCGCACGCCTGATTCGCGCGGGATTCAAAATCGCTATCTGCGACCAGATGGAGCAGCCCGGCCCGGGCAAGAAAATCGTGCGCCGCGAAGTCGTGCGCGTCATCACCCCGGGGACGGCCACCGATGTCGCCGTGCTCGACGCCCGCGAGAATAATTTTCTCGCTGCGGTCGCCAAACACGCTTCCGGCTCGCCGGTCGGACTCGCCTACGTCGATCTCTCCACCGGCGAGTTCCAGGCCACGGAATTTTCCGGGCCGCGCGCCGACGAAGACCTTCGCGACGAATTGCAGCTTCTGCATCCGCGCGAAACGCTTCTTCCGCGCCCGCAGCAGCTTTTTGAAACGGCGAAGACTTCCCTGCTCGATGGGACGGGCGGTGTCGAATCGCGCCTCGAAGACTGGGTTTTTCAATACGATTACGCCGAGCGCGTCGTGCGCGAACAATTCGGCGTCGCGGAGCTCACCGGATTCGGCCTCGACACGCACCCGCAAGCCATCGCCGCCGCGGGGGCCATCGTCCACTACCTCCGCGAAAACGCCACACACCAGAGCGATCAACGCGACGGGGCTAACGGCAATGGCGCGTCAGCGCTCGAAGCTCTCGGCCATCTCGATCGCGTGCGCTACTACCAGCAACACGACGCGCTGGTGCTGGATCCTGTCACGGTGCGCAATCTTGAGTTGATCAATCCCATTTTCTCCGAAGAATCCTCGCGCAGCAGCCCCACCACGCTGCTCGCCGCGCTCGACGCCACCGTTACCGGCATGGCCGCGCGCTTGCTTCGCTCCTGGATTCTCCGGCCGCTTCTCGAGGGCGACGCTATCGAAGCGCGCCTCGGCGCCGTCGCGCATCTGCTGCAGCAAACCGTGGTACGCGGCGAAATTCGCAAGGAGTTACGCGGCATTCTCGATCTCGAAAGGCTCACCAGCCGCATCACCCTCGGCCTGGCTACGCCGCGCGAACTCCTCGCCCTCCGCAAATCCCTCTCGCAAATGCCCGTTTTGAAGAATTTCGTGATGCCTCCGCCCGCCGGCGGCAGCGAACTCCTACGGCGCCTGCACGAAGAGATTGACGAACTCGCCGATGTCCGCGAAATCCTGGAAGCCGCAATCGCCGACGAGCCGCCTGCTCTCGCCACCGATCCCGGGATCATTCGCGGCGGCTTCCACGCCGAGCTTGACGAGCTGCGCAACCTCAGCCAGCACAGCAAGCAGATCATCGCATCGATGGAAGAGCGCGAGCGAAAACGCACCAACATTGCTTCGCTCAAAATCCGCTTCAATCACGTTTTCGGCTACTACATCGAAATCTCCAAGCCCAACCTGCATCTCGCGCCCAACGATTACGAGCGCAAGCAAACGCTGGTCAACGCCGAGCGCTTCACTTCTCCGGAGCTGAAAGAATACGAGCGCAAAATCCTCGCCGCCGACGAGCGCATCCTCGAAATCGAGCGCCAGCTTTTCATCGACCTGCGCTCGAGCATTGCCGCAAAAGCCGCGCGCTTGCGCAAGACCGCCTCCGCTATCGCGCAGCTTGATGTGCTTGCCGCGTTCGCGAAACTGGCTGCCGACCGCGGCTACACGCGGCCCGAGTTCACCTCCACCGGCGAGCTCCTCATCGTCGCCGGCCGCCATCCGGTCATCGAAGAGCTTCTCCGCCAGCGCGGCGAGCGCTTCGTGCCCAACGATTTATTCTTCGAGCCTGCGCGCCAGCAGCTTCTGCTCATCACCGGCCCCAACATGGGCGGCAAGTCCACCTACCTGCGCCAAGCCGCGCTCATCGTATTAATGGCGCAGATCGGCTCGTTCGTTCCCGCGCGTCAAGCCAAGCTGCCCATCATCGACCGCATATTCACGCGCATCGGTGCCAGCGACAATCTCGCGCGCGGCCGCTCCACCTTCCTTGTCGAAATGAGCGAAGTCGCCGCCATCCTCAATCACGCTACGCCTGCCAGCCTAGTCTTGCTCGACGAAGTCGGCCGCGGCACTGCCACCTTCGATGGCCTCTCCATCGCCTGGGCCGTGGTCGAGCATCTGCAAAAGCACACACGCGCGCGCACGCTCTTCGCGACGCATTATCACGAACTGACCGAGCTAGCCGATCTCTTACCGGGAGTAAAAAACGTTCACGTCTCGGTGAAAGAAACACCCAACGAAATCATCTTCCTCCGCCGAGTCGAGCCCGGCAGCGCCGACAAGAGCTACGGCATAGAAGTAGCCCGCCTCGCCGGCCTTCCGCGCAGCGTGATTGAGCGCGCCCGCGAAGTCCTAAAACGCCACGAACAAAGCGAGCACCAACTCAGCGAAACTTTGAGCCCAGGCGCCACCGATCCGGCTCACCTCAACGGCACCCAAGAAGTCTTGTTCACCCCGCTCGACCGTGCCGTCCTAGAAAAACTCCGCGCCGCCGACCTCGATCAACTCAAGCCCCTCGACGCCCTAAATCTGTTAGCCGACCTAAAAAAACAAATCTCCTAGACAGTGGCACAGCCAATCATGGCTGTGCTCTTTTTGCTCTGCGAATCTCCGCGAACTCTGCGCCTCTGCGTTATCCTTTGCCGTTGTCTTTTTCCCCTCTCCCGCCGTTTCTTCTCTGTGCTCTCCGTGCCCTCTGTGGTGAAATCTTCTTTCTAGCTTTCACATGACTCGCAAATCTTCCCTCGTCCTAGGCCTAATGTCCGGCACCTCCGCCGACGCCATCGATGCCGCCTTAGCCCGCATCTCCGGCGCGCCGCCGCATCTCAATGCCAAACTCCTGAGACACACCTCGATCAGCTTTTCGCCGCCGCTCCGCAAAGAAATCCTCCGCGTAGCCGAGCAGCAACCCATCTCCGCCGGGGATCTCAGCCAACTCAATTTCCGCTTGGGAGAAGCCTTCGCAGAAGCCGCGCTAACCGCCTGCCGCCGTTTTCGCGTCGCACCGAAAAAAATCGCGCTGATTGGCTCGCACGGCCAAACCATCTTCCACCAAGGCCGCCCCGTCCCTTATCTCGGCCGCCCGACCGCTTCCACGCTGCAAATCGGCGAGCCCGCCATCATCGCCGCGCGCACCGGCATAACCGCTGTCGCCGACTTCCGCCCCGCCGACATCGCCCACGGCGGCCAAGGCGCCCCGCTAGTCCCCTACGCTGACTACCTTCTCTACCGCCACGAAAAACTCGGCCGCGTCTCGCTGAATCTCGGCGGCATCGCCAACATCACCGTAATCCACGCAGCCGCCAAGCCCGCACAAATCCTCGCCTTCGACACCGGCCCCGCCAACATGCTAATCGACGCCCTGGTCGCGCATTTTACGCACAACCGTCAGCGTTACGACAAAGACGCCCGCCTAGCCCAGCAAGGCCGCGCCAATCTCGCGCTGCTCAACGAACTAATGCACGATCCGTACCTCAAACTTTCACCGCCCAAATCCACCGGCCGCGAATATTACGGCCGCACTTACGTCAAAAGGGTTCTCGCGCTAGGCCGCCGCCACAACGCCAAGCCCAATGACTTAATCCGCGCCGCCACGATCTTCACCGCGCTCTCCATCGTCGAAGCCCTCAACCGTTTCGTGCTCCCCAAGGCCGAGATTCACCAACTCATCGTCTCCGGCGGCGGCGCCCACAATCCGCTGATCCTGGCGCAGTTGGCTGCGGCGCTTCGGCAAATCGAGATTGTCCGCTCGCCACAACTGGGCGTCCCCGAAGATGCCAAGGAAGCCTTTGCTTTCGCAATTTTGGCGTACGAAACCTTCAACGGCCGCCCCTCGAATCTTCCCTCTGCCACCGGCGCACGCCGCCCCGCCATCCTTGGTAAAGTCTCCTATGCCTAGTTCGCTGCGTTCCCTGCCTACTCTCCGCTATTCTCCTCCTGCGCCCTCTGTGTTCCGCACTCCGTGCCCTCTGTGTTAAATCTTTTTCTTCGATTGATAATGCGGGTCTTAGCTCTTTGGGAATTGTCAAAGAGGCTGCACGATTGCAGCCTCTTTGGGCAAAACACCCGGGTGGGGGTGCCTACTGCAGTGCCTTTTCGATCTCGGCGACGGGGATCGCCCCTTCGCGCAAGACTTTCCACTCTTCGCCGCGCACCTCAACGATCGTCGAGGGCAATGACGCTCCCGTGTCGCCTCCGTCCAGCACCAGCGGCAAACGGTTCCCCAACTGCTTCATCACCTGGTCCGCGCCGGAGCATGACGGAAATCCAGAGACATTCGCACTTGTGCCGGTAATGGGCCCTTCAAACTCGTCAATCAACTGGTCCACCACTGCGCTTTTTGGCCAACGCAGTGCCACCTTGCCGGTGTTGGCCGTAACCTTGAGCGGAACGCGGTTGGAAGCATCCATCACTAGCGTCAAGCCACCGGGCCAGAACACCTCCGCCAGCCGCAAGAATTTCTCCGGAGGAGTCTTCACTCCCGTCAGCTCTCCCTCGCGGTCGCGCACCAGCATTAGTGCCTGCTCCAGGCAATTTACCAAGATCGGCAGCGCTCTGGTCTCCGGTCTTCCCTTAACGCGGTAAATTTCATCAACGGCCGCTAAATTAAAGGGGTCCGCCGCGAGTCCATAATATGTGTCGGTAGGAATGGCCACCACGTGGCCGCGCGTCAAAAAATGCGCTGCATAACGCAGCACCTCAGCCTGTGGCGATTGCGTATCAACGCGCAGCAGTTCGGCGGGCAACTTGATTGGCCTTTGCGAAGCCTTAACGTGATTCCGCAGCGCACACACAGCGCGCGGCATTCGCTGGACGCTACCACACCCCCCAAGCCCACGCAATAAACACTTGCCACCAAGAGACTTGGCGGGCGAACAGGGATATTTGGAGTGCGGCGGTCTTGCCGCCGCTTTCACGGACACAAGTGCTTGCTACCGAGGAAATGTACAAGCGCGGTCGCCGACTATTTATCCTGAGCCTCGACGGGCGCTTCTGAATTCTCGGTTGTAAGGAAAGCACCGAAATTGGCCTCTGTGCTGGAAAATTTGCTACCCTGCCTTTGTTATGCCGACCCCGAGCAAAGCCGCGCGCGCCGAGCGGACTTCCGCCAGTCCGGCCGCAATCACTAGCCGGGACAACCGCTGGCTGAAGGAATTTCGCCTCGTGCTCCGCGGTGGATTGCCCACCGAATCAGGATTTGTTGGCGTTGAGGGCGTCCGCCTGGTCGAAGAAGCGTTGCGTTCCGCCTGTCCCATAGCGGCGGTGCTCTTCAGCGAAACTGGTGAGCGTCATCGCGAACGCCTCGCTCCGCTGATCGATCGCCCGGAAATCGCCATTCCGATTTTGCGCACCACCGATCGCCTCTTCGAGGGCATCGCCGACACCGAGCATCCGCAAGGAGTAGCCGCGCTGGTCAAGCCGCGCGTCGCCAGCTTCGACGATCTTCTCCGCGTGAGCGAAGGCGTGTGCTCGCCGCTGCTGGTGGTGCTCGCCGGCGTGCAAGATCCTGGCAACGTCGGCACGATTCTGCGCACCGCTTCGGCATTCGGCGCGACCGGCGCGGTCACTGCGGCTTCCGGTCAAAGCGGCACAGCCAGCCCATTTTCTCCGAAGGCGCTGCGCGCCTCCGCGGGCGCTGCGTTGCATCTTCCGATTCTCGCCGGAATGTCGCTGCCTATTTTGCTCACACAGCTTGGCGTCGCCAACGTGCGCACGCTCGCTTCCTGCGTTCACGAATCCGCTGACGCCGACAAGCCGTTACTCGCGCCATGGGAGGTTGATTGGTGCGAGCCGGTGGCGTTGCTCGTTGGCAATGAAGGCGCCGGCTTGCCAGAAGAGGTTGAACGCAGCGCGGACGCGCGTATTCGCATTCCCATGTCGAGCGGCGTCGAATCGCTCAACGCCGCTGCGGCTGCCACCGTTCTCTTCTACGAAGCCGCCCGCCAGCGTTCCAGGCAACGGAAGGACGGCGCTTTGTGACCGCGCTCAGCCTAACAATCGCGAGGATCTTCCTCATGTCCACCGCGAGCATCGCTATGCCTTACCGGTCGCTTCCGCGCGCCGCCGGACAAGCTCAACAGAAATCCGGCGCCACTCACAGAAACGACCCTGGTCGGGGCCTTCGCAAAGTAGGTGAGGCCGTCGCCAAAGCGGTTCTAGACAAAAATATTCAGGCTCTGCTTACCTACGATCGCGCGGATTTGCGGTCTGCGGATGAGGTGTCACTGAAGAATACCAAGAGCGACTTGTATTGCTACATTTTTGATTCCGACTGCATTACCTGGGGCAGCGGCAACTGGCGCTCGGTCTACGACAAGCTCTCCCAAGCGCATCAGCTCGAAATTAAAGTTAGTGTGTCGAGCTCGCCGTACGATCGCCAATTGTACGGAACGTTGTTTTTCTATGATGCCTCGGTGGTCTCCGAAAAAGACCTGCGCTCGCCGGACCTCTTATGCAAGGAAGGTCCTGCAAACATCGCGTCCTGGAAGTTTCGGCTTGAAAATGGAAAATGGAGGCCCGTGACACCACTTTTCGACAGCGAGACCCGAGGCCCTTGTCCCAGTGATGTTCAGGACAATGGATAGATAGTTTTTCAGAACAGCCAAAGATGAGCCTCTTCTCCAAATTACCGCAGCCCATCGAGCCGGATGTGCCGCTCGCGCATCAGCCGCTCGCTGAGCGCATGCGCCCGCGCACACTCGACGAAGTCGTCGGCCAGGAAAAACTTCTTGGTCCGGGCAAGCCGCTGCGCACGCAAATTGAAAACGACGACCTCGGCTCTATGCTTTTCTGGGGACCGCCGGGCTGCGGTAAAACCACACTGGCGCGCCTGATTGCGCGGCTCACGCGCTCGGAATTCATTCCCTTCAGCGCGGTGCTCACCGGCATCAAGGAAATTAAGGAAGTGATGGCGGATGCCGAGCGCAAAGCGCGCTCCGGCGACCGCACCATTGTCTTCATCGACGAAGTGCACCGCTTCAACAAAGCGCAGCAGGACGCGTTTCTTCCGCACGTCGAAGCCGGCCACATCACGTTTATCGGCGCGACCACGGAGAATCCGTCGTTCGAGGTAATCTCTCCGCTGCTCTCGCGCACCAAGGTCTACATTCTCGATCCGCTCACTGCGCCGCAGATCGTCGAGCTGCTGCGCCGCGCGCTCGACGACAAGGAACACGGACTGGGCAATGAAATTATCGAAGCCAGCGACGAGACCCTTTTCCGCATCGCGTCTTACGCCAACGGCGACGCGCGCTCCGCCTACAATACGCTGGAGCTCGCCGCGCGCAGCGCCATCCGCCAGTCTAATGGCGTACTGTCGATCACTCGGGAATTGCTCGAAGATGTGTTGCAGCGCAGGTTGCTGCGTTACGACAAAGCGGGCGAAGAGCATTTCAATCTCATCTCCGCGCTGCACAAGTCCGTGCGCAACTCCGATCCCGACGCCGCGTTATACTGGCTCGCGCGCATGCTGGAATCCGGCGAAGATGCGCTGTACCTCGCGCGCCGCATGGTGCGCATGGCCAGCGAAGACATCGGCCTCGCCGAACCCGGCGCGCTCGCCGTCACGCTTGCCGCCAAAGACGCTTTCGATTTTCTGGGCGCGCCCGAAGGGCACCTGGCGCTGGCGCAAGCCGCGGTGTATCTTTCTCTCGCGCCAAAATCCAACGCGCTGTATACCGGCTACGGCGAAGCGCTCGAAGACGTGCAAAAAACGGAAGCCGATCCCGTACCGCTCCACCTGCGCAACGCCCCCACGGGCTTGATGAAACACATCGGCTACGGCAAAGGCTACCAATACGCCCACGACGCCGAAGACAAAGTTACCGGCATGCAATGCCTCCCCGACAATCTCGCCGACCGCAGCTACTACCAGCCCACCGACCAAGGCTTCGAGCAGCGCCTACGCCAGCGCCTCGACGAAATCCGTAAAATTAGACTCACCAATGCGCGAAAGTCATAGAATTAGCCCATGAACAAAACCACTTTTCGCCTTGCTGCCATATTTATCACGCTTCCTCTCACATGCAATGGCCAGTCTGTTCGGCCTCGCATCAAAGGCATTACCCAAGTTCGATTGCTTGTCACGGACGCGGACCGTTCGCGGGACTTTTATTCCGGCATTCTCAAAATTGGTCCGGGACTTAATCGGTGTCCGAAGAGCGAACGCCTCTGTTTCTCGCTCTCAGAGGACCAGCAGATAGAGCTGGAGCAAGCCGGCACCCCCAACGATCCGAGTTTGCTGGTTGAAGTCGCCTTTGAAACCGACAATGCGGCTCAGCTTCGTAGCTATCTTGAATCCAAAGGCGCCGCCCCCGGTCAATTATCGAGATTGTCGGAAGGCAGTCAATCGTTTACCTTGCGCGACCCAGAAGGCCACCACATTGTCTTTGTCCACTATCCGTCAAGCGATAATTCGATGACAACGTTGAATCAAATCAGCACGCACATGATTCACACCGGCTTCGTCGTTCATGATCGCGCCGCCGAAGACAAATTGTACAAGGACATTCTCGGCTTTCGTGTTTATTGGCATGGCGGGATGAAGGACGGCGAAGACAACTGGGTGGACATGCAAGTGCCCGACGGAACCGACTGGATCGAATACATGCTCAAAGTTCCCGATAACGCCACGCACAAACAGCTTGGCGTGATGAACCACATCGCGCTCGGCGTGCCAGACATTCATGCCGCCCAGGCGCAGCTCATCAAAAATGGATGGAAAGGGACCGAAGAACCGAAGATCGGCCGCGACGGCAAATGGCAACTCAACCTCTACGATCCCGACGAAACCCGCGTTGAACTCATGGAATTCAAGCCCACCAAGGAGCCGTGCTGCTCACCCTACACCGGCCCGCATCCGGGACCGCCGCAGTGATTCGCCCGCGGCACGGCGCATAGGTTAAAATCGCGCATCATGCTCGCAGTTTGCCAAGTCTACGCGAAGCACACTTTTCTTCTGTTCTCAGTTATTGCGGTGTCGATTTGGTGCGGTGCCGCCGCGCAGAAAGTCCGGCCAAAGATTGATGGCATCGCCTTTGTTCGCTTAAAGTCTACAACTTCTCGGGCGTCCACTTTCTACTCCTCGGTGCTTGGCCTTCCGCAGAGTGTGAGCGACTGCAACACGCCGAGGCCGTGTTTCGTCGTAAATCCCCGGCAGCATATTGAACTCGTGCAGGTTGTCACTGAGACTCGAGGTTCTTTCCTTGACGAAATTGGCTACGCCACGAGCGACGCTGCGAAGCTGCGCGAATATCTCAGTGCACGAGGTGCAAAACCTACTGAAATCTCGCGCCGTACAAACGGGCTTCCTTTCTTTGAGGTGAGAGATCCTGAGGGTAATAAACTCGCCTTTGTCGAGTCTCCTGGTTATGATGCGGCGGTCAACGCTCCAAATCAAATCAGCAGCCGGTTACTTCATGCCGGCTTCGTCGTCAAAGACATGGCCGCGGAAAATCGCTTCTATGTCGACGTGCTTGGCTTCAAGCTTTACTGGTATGGCGGGTTCAAAGATGACGGCGTTGACTGGTACGAGTTGCAAGTTCCCGATGGTGACAACTGGATCGAATACATGCTCAACGTTCCCGCCAATGCCGACCACAAACAACTGGGCGCGCAAAATCATTTTTCCTTCGGCGTAAACACTATCCAGGCCGCCGCCGAGCAACTACGCAAGAATGGATTTGAGAAGATCGCCGGCCCGGGAATCGGCCGCGACGGCAAACGCGGGCTCAACGTCTACGACCCCGACGATACACGTGTGGAAGTCACTGAGTTTACGCCCGCGCGTGAACCCTGCTGCCATCCTTACACGGCGCCGCATCCGACTCCATGACGTGCCCCTGTTCCGTTAGCCGTTACCGCTGGCTCCGAAATTTGTGCTCGCTGGTTTGCGCCGTCGTCGGCTGCTGTTCCCTTCCCGCGGCCCGCGCGCAAAGCCCTGACCTCGAAAAGCCGCTGCTCAACATCGACGAAGACATCTCCGCATTCGCCTTCGCGCCCGAAGGCCGCATCGTCTACTCCGTGCGCCGCCAATTTCACACCAAGCAATATGACCTGGAGCGCGACGACATTTGGCTGCAGGAAAATGGCGGAAAGCGCCGCCGCCTGCTGCAAGGCGAAAAATTCCTGCGCGGCAACACGCCCTTCACCTACACCATCGATTCGTTTCGCTGGTCACCCAACGGCCGGCTGATTCTCGCGCAGCTCTTCACCACTTCGGTGGTCGACGAGCACGGCGGCACGCAAGACTCCATCATGACCCTGGCGCTGGAAGACAACGGAAAGGAAATTCACCTCGGCGCAAACGACAGCTTGCTCAAGGACGCCTACGACGCTATCTGGCTGGTGGACAATGCCACTATCGTCTACCTCACCGAAATCGTGAAGCCGAGGGTGCTCTTCTCTTTTAAGTACATCAACATCGCCGCTGGACCCAGCGGGTACGTCTTCGAGGGCCGCACGTTTCTCGACGCCTATCCGATTCCGCGGACGAATGTGGCGATCGGCGTGGAGCGCGACCGCAATCTCACCGGGCCCCCGCGCTTGCAGCGCCTCGAGTTGCTCGCGCAAGATGACCGCGAACTCGCCACGCTCGACACCTACGAAGGCGGCCTCTCCGTTTCGCCGAGCGCGAAGAAGGCCGCGTATTTCATCGACAAGGAAGTTCTCGAAGTCCGCGACCTCACCGACCCCACCAAGTCCGCGCGCCTGCGCACCGGCTTCGGCACGTTCCAGTGGTCACCCGACGAGACCCGCGTTCTCCTTAAGCGGGCGCCAGAGAAAAAATCCGGCGACTTGGTATGGATCGATATCCCGGCGCTGACCGCGCGCGCCGCGAAGGACCAAGATCCGCCGGTAACCCAGCCCGCGTTGATTCCGATTCTGCACGGCCTGACCTTCCGCGATTTCGCAATCACGCCCGATGGTAAGCTGGCGGTAATCGCCCCCGGCAAACGCAACTTATTGGTATTCCCGCTTCCTCGGTAGCTGAGCCGTACCGGGGCGTTGTAGGGGGGCGCTTCAGCGCATTCCCAGAGCGCCGCAGGCGTCGTTGAAGTACGCCTTTCGTTATGGTCGTTTAGTCGGCTTGCAAGATTTCCGGATGGCAGAGGCCTGGAAGGCCGGTGAAGATTTTAGCCCAGCACGTTCAGTGCTGGGCTAAATTCTACGCCACCCCTCCCGGGTTCACTCCTTAAGCCTTTGCCGGCGTTTTTTGTGCTCTGCGAACATGCAGGCATCCATTACGACCGTGATTCCGGCGGCGCGGGCTCTTTCGGCGGCGGCTTCGTTGACGATGCCGAGTTGCATCCAGACTACTTTGGCGCCCACGCGAATCGCGGCGTCCACCACTGCTGGAACTTCTTCGGGACGGCGGAAAATGTCGACGATTTCGATTTTCTGCGGGGCGTCTTCGAGACGCGCATAACTTGGCTCGCCAAGCACATCCGTTTCATTGGGATTCACCGGAATGATCTGGTAGCCCGAAGACTGCATGTATTCGGTCACGCCATAGCTTGGCCGCGCCGGATTTGAGGACAGGCCCACTACGGCGATCGTTTTGTATTTCGTCAGAATATCGAAAATGGGGTCGGCGCTGGGCGGAACACCATCGGGCAGCAAAACCTTCATCGCGAGGCCATCTCGCTCTTGCCCGCGCGCTTGCCGAGCAAGCGGCCCATCACCGCGAGCAGCTTGTCATTTTCTTGCGCGACGCCAACGGAGACGCGCAGCGCTTCCGGGAATCCCATCCAGCCCAGCGGCCTGACGATGACGCCTTCGTGCAGCAATTCGTCGCACAATTCCTGCGCCTCCGGCCCGATATCGATGAAAATAAAATTGCTGTGGCTGCGCACCGGGCGCAATCCAAGCTCGCTCACGCCTTTGGTGAGTCGCACTCGCTCGATGGCGTTTTCCTGGATCGAACGATTTACATGCTCAGCATCGTCGAGCGCCGCGAGGGCCGCAGCTTGACTCACGCCGGTGAGATTGAAGGGCGTGCGCAACCTATTCATCGCTTCGAGCACGGGCGTGTCGCCAATTCCGTAGCCAACGCGCAAGCCCGCGAGGCCGTACACCTTGGAAAATGTGCGCATGATCAGCAAATTCTTGTGCTCACGGAAAAGCTGCACGGAATCCGGCATATCCGCGCGATCCGCGTAGTGAATATACGCTTCATCGAGCACAACAAGAACATCGGCCGGAACGCGGCGCAGAAATTCCTGCAGATCGGCGGCGCCAAACGCAGTTCCCGTGGGATTGTTCGGATTGGCGAGGTAAACGATTCGCGTCTCGGGGTGCGCCACGACCGCATCCGCAATCGCCCGCAAATCAAACGCGAAATCCTGCTGGGGCACGCGCACCAACTCCGCGCCGCTCGCTCGAATGGCCAGCGAGAACGGCGCGTAGCTGCCGTGTGAAGTCACGCCGGTCTTGCCGCGAGTCAGCAAAATGCGCGCGGCCAGGTCGATGATTTCGCTCGAGCCCAGGCCCATCAAGATTTCGTCGATTGCGACGCCGTGCAGCCGCGCCAGCTTCGCGCGCAGCAAGTGCGTGCCACCATCCGGATAACGGTTGGACTCCGCGACGGCCTGTTTCACCGCTTCGACCGCCTTCGGCGACGGACCAATCGGGTTTTCGTTGGAGGCCAGCTTGATGGCGTGAACCTTCAGCTCGCGCTCGACTTCCTCGATAGGCCGTCCGGGAATGTAAGCAGGAAGCCCGCGAATGTATTCTGGAATCAGATCTGCAATCGTGTGTGCCATCAGCCCTTGGTCTTCCCTGAACTCTGTGCTCTCTGCGCTCTCTGTGGTGAATTCTTACTCTTCGCTTTTGCCGGTGCCGTCAGCGCGCGCCGCAGTTGCACGATCTCGCGCTCGCTGAGCGTCCGGTAATGCCCGGGCGGCAAGCCCTCTAATGTTAACGGTCCGAGAGCGATGCGCTTCAATTTCTCGACAGGATGTTGCGCGGCAAACAGCACCCGGCGCAGCAAGTCGCGCTTGGAATCTTTCAGCGCGACTTCGTACCAAAAGTTCGCGACGTGTCCGCGCGCCGCATCTGGCTGCCGCACGGGACGCATGCGCGCCCCGGCTTCCCTGCCAAACTGATCGAGCTGCTCCGGCGTCAGCCTGCCCTTCACTTTGACGTGATACACCTGCGAAAGGTTCGGCCAGCGCTTCAGCATTTCGGCGGCGAGGTCGCCGTCATTGGTGAGAAAAATCAGGCCCGACGCGGCGTATTCCAATCGTCCCACCGGATACACGCGCTCCGGCATTCCGCGCAGAAGATTGCGCAACGTCTTGCGGCCTTCGGGATCGGCCATGGTGGCTACGATTTCCGGCGGCTTGTTCATCAAGATGTGTACGCGGCGCTCTTCCGAGGTGATTACCCGGCCGGCAGCTTCGATGCGGTCGGCGCCGGCGTCGGCTTTCGTGCCCAGCTCGGTGACCACATGGCCGTTCACGCGCACCTGGCCGCTGACAATCAGTTGCTCGGCGTGCCGCCGCGAAGCGATGCCCGCGCGCGCGATTATTTTTTGCAGTCGTTCTTGCATGTTAGTGGCACAGGCATTTCTGCCTGTCCGGTTTGATGCCCGGAATGGCGTGTGCTATGCGTCCGCGATCCGCTGGCGGACAGCCAAAAATGGCTGTCCCACAGTTACTCGCCGGCGACGGCGGTCTTGTGCGACTGCTCGTCGCCCGCGACTGCGCCTTCCTCCGCGCTTGCCTGCGATTCGGAGGCGACTTCCTCCGGCGCCGCGCCAACAGCTTGGTCGCTGACGTCGCCGTTTGTCGAGATCGCGTTGCCGTGCGGCGTGTCGAGCACGCTTTCGTCGCTGGGCTCGCTGGGGGCAACGCCTTCGTCGCTGCCGAGGGCTTCGCGCGCGAGGGCCTCGAACTCTTTCAGGCTGGGCAGCTCTTCGAGATCGCTGAGGCCGAAGCGCATCAGAAATTCCTTCGATGTCTTGTACAGAATCGGGCGGCCGATGACTTCTTTGCGGCCCGCGGTGGTGATGAGCCGCTTGTCGAGCAGCGTCTTCAGCACTCCGGAAGTGTTTACGCTGCGAATCTCGCCGATTTCCGGCGCGGTGACCGGCTGCTTGTAAGCGATGACCGCGAGGGTTTCGAGCGCGGGCATGGTCAAGCGCAGCGGCGGGCGCAGGCTCTTGATGAAGCGGCGCACCACGTCGTGATGCTGTGGCTTGGTGTACATCTTGTAGCCGCCGGCGACGGCGCGCACTTCGATGCCGCGCTCGTCGGCGGCATAACTGGCCACCAGCTCGTCGAGCGACGCTTGCACTACAAGTTTTTCCTCGCCGAGCGACGCAGCCAGCTGGTCGATAGTGGCCGGCTCGTCCGCCGCGTAAATGATTGCTTCCAGGGCTGCTTTGCGTTCTTCGTTGGTCATTACTTGTATTCCTGATCGACCTGTCTGACGGCGCCGCCCTCGTCGAATACGGTGTCAAACATTTTATGCTTTCGCAGCATGATTTCGCCGAACTCTTTTTCCTGGACCATGGCGATGGCTTGCATCTTCACCATTTCCAGCAACGCGAGAAACGCTACGATCATCGCGTGGCGCGACGGGCAAGCCTCGAAAAAGCGGATGAGGTTCACGGTGTTGTCGTCGCTGGCCAGAATTTGCGCGCGAAGCTGGGCCATCATTTGCGCCACGGTGAACTCTTCGTGCTGCAACTCGATGCGCGAGACTTCCTTGCGGCGCTCGAGGACTTGCTGAAACACGCGCACGAGATCCACCATCGAGACGACCAGCTCGCCTTCGGTGCCTTCGTCGTGGTACAGCGACTTGTCCGGCTTGGACCAGACGTTTTCTTCGATTTGCTGCTTCTGGTATAGGAGCTGCGCGGCGTTCTTGAATTTCTCGTGTTCGACCAAGCGCTGCACCAGGTCGGCGCGTGGGTCGGCGCCTTGCTCTTCCGGCGAGGCCAGCGGGTCCGGCGGCAGCAGCATTTTCGATTTGATGTAAATCAGCGTCGCGGCCATGTAGATGAAATCGGCGGAGACGTCGACGTTCAGCTCTTCCAGCTTGTGCAGGTAGTCGAGGTATTGCGAGGTGATTTTCGCGATCTGGATGTCGTGAATGTTCATCTCCTGCTTCTTGATGAGGTCAAGCAGCAGATCCAGAGGCCCTTCGTAGAGCGGGATGTTGATTTTGTGTGGCG
>Ga0307475_10001157_pt1 | contig 15758 bp, 11 predicted proteins | sample atmos_gasesECM1C_FD_203317 | JGI IMG/M metagenome (GOLD analysis project Ga0307475, IMG submission 203317) | Hardwood forest soil microbial communities from Morgan-Monroe State Forest, Indiana, United States - atmos_gasesECM1C_515 | ecosystem: Environmental > Terrestrial > Soil > Temperate... | reverse complement strand
AAGCTTTGAGCGCGGTGGCGCGGTTGATGGCCGAGCGCGTGACGCAGAGTTGGACGAGCGTGCCGCATTTTTTTCTGGTGCGCGATATGGATGCAGGCGCACTTGTTGAGGCACAGAAGAGGATAAGAGCCGAGATGCAAAAAACGCAGGGCGCGGCGGCGACGGTCACGGATCTGCTGATTATGCTGGTAGCACGCGTGGTAGCGAAGCATCCGCGAATGAATTCGAGTTGGACGGGTCAGGGAATTCGCGCGTATCCGGACGTGAATATCAGCGTGGCGATGGCGGTGAAAGATGGGGTGGTCAGCGCGGTGATTCACAAGGCGGACACGCTGCGGTTTTCTGAAATTTCCTCGCAGCGGCGCGAATTGACGGAGCGCGCGCGGACCGGGCGTTTGCGTCCTGCGGATATTACCGGGGGAACCTTTACGATCAGCAATCTCGGGATGTACAAGGTAGACGCGTTCAATGCCATCATCGCGCCGCCGCAAGCCGCGATCCTGGCGGTGGGAAGCATTTCTGAGCGCGTCGTTCCGGTAGCTGGCAAGCCGGGAATCCGGCCGATGATGACGATGACGCTTTCGAGCGATCACCGCGTGGTGGATGGGGCGCGAGCCGCAGAGTTCTTAAGCGATTTGGCGGACGCCATTCGCGAGCCCGAGAAGTTGTAGCGGTGCAATTCACAAAATCCTTGGGAAGGGGATGAACGATTCTCGCGCCGCGACGCTCCCGGCCCCGACTATGACGACGTCCAATCCACGGAAGAAACCGTTCTACGCAAACTCGTCCGTGCAAGTGGTGTTCGCTGTCGCGCTAGCGATTGCGCTGGGTTATTTGCGGCCGGCGACGGCGATGGCCATGAAGCCGCTGGGTGATGCCTTTATCCGAGTCATCACCATGATTATTACGCTGGTCATCTTTTGCACAGTGGTGACCGGTATCGCGGGCATGGAAAACATGAAGAAGGTCGGCCGCGTGGGCGGAAAGGCGCTGATCTACTTCGAGATTGTGTCGACCTTCGCACTGTTCATCGGGCTGATTGTCGGCAACGTGGTACGACCTGGCGGCGCGTTTAATGTGAATCCAGCGACATTGGATGCCCGGGCTGTGGCTGATTACGCAGGGCAGGCGAAAGCACAAACCGCGACGGATTTTCTGATGCATATCATTCCGACGACGGTAGTGGATGCGTTCAGCAAGGGCGACATTTTGCAGGTCCTGCTCGTCTCCGTGCTGTTTGGATTTGCACTTTCCTCAGTGGGGCCGCGTGGCAAGCCACTGGTCGATTTCTTGAACGCGCTGACGGATGCGGTGTTTGGCGTTGTCAGCATCCTGATGCGGTTTGCGCCGATTGGCGCGTTTGGAGCGCTGGCGTTTACGATCGGCAAGTACGGGATCGCTTCGATCGGGCCGCTGGTGAAGCTCATTGCCGCCTTTTATGCCACGTCGATGTTTTTTGTTTTTGTGGTGCTGGGAGTGATCGCGCGAGTGGCGGGGTTCGGAATCCTCCGATTTCTCTCGTATATCAAGGAAGAAATTCTTCTGGTGCTGGCGATCAGTTCGTCGGAGCCGGCCATGCCGGCGCTGATGACCAAACTAGAAAAGCTGGGGTGTTCGAAAGGCCTCGTGGGGCTGGTGGTGCCGACGGGTTACACCTTCAACACGGACGGCACCAGCATGTACATGACCCTGGCGGCTCTGTTTGTGGCGCAGGCGACGAACACTCCGCTGACGCTGACGCAGCAACTGACGATTTTCGCGGTAGCCGTTTTGACGTCGAAGGGAGCGAGCGGCGTGCAAGGAGCCGCGTTTGTCGCTTTGGTGGCGACGATGACGGTTATTCCCACGATTCCGGTCGCGGGCATGGCGCTGATTTTGGGCATCGACCGGTTCATGAGCATGTGCCGCGCGACGGTGAATATGATTGGAAATGGAGTTGCCACGGTCGTCGTGTCGCGCTGGGAAAACGAAATTGACCGGCAAACGCTGAAACAGAACCTGGCTTGAGAAGAAACAAGTCTCGCACATGCGCTTCGGGCCGATATGACCGGGAGCCGGCGGATTGAAAGCGAGAAGCGCAGATTGGCATGGCTGAGGGATTCGACATCGTCGTAGCTGGAGCCGGGCATAACAGCCTGATTGCGGCCGCGTATCTGGCGAAGGCCGACTATAAATGCGTTGTGCTGGAGGGGCGGCCGATCGTGGGCGGCGGAGTCAAATCCGCGCAATTGACGTTGCGCGGATTCACGCATGACATTTGTTCTTCAGCGCACAACGGAATCCACGGGAATCCCATCCTCCGCAACGATGAGCTGAAACTCGGAGAGTACGGCCTCGAGTATATCTACCCCGATCCTGTTTATCACATGCCGTTTCCCGACGGCAGTTACCTGACGCAGTGGCGCGACCTGGACCGTACATGTGAGGAGTTCGCAAAGTTTTCCAAGAAAGACGGCCTCGCTTACCGCCGGATGATCACCGAATACGAGACGGTCAAGCCCATCCTAAATGCCGTTACGTTTACACCGATCGGTTTTGGGAAACCGATCAACGACCGTTTGGCGGATCACCCGCACGGCAAACTGTGGCAGCGGCGACTGGCCATGTCCGCGTGGGAAATTATTCGTGACACCTTCGAGGACGACCATTGCCGGGCCTTCATGTTGGGTTGTCCATATCCGCTTCAGCCGGTGCAGGACCCCATGACCGGCCGGGCCGCGTACATTCCATTACACCAACAGCGAGAGAGCCGGCCACTGCCGAAGGGCGGATCGGGGGCTTTGACAGTGGCGTTAGCGCGGTTCATCGAAGCGCATGGCGGCGTTATTCTGACCAACAAGTGGGTCAAAGGGCTGATCGTCGAGAACGGACAATGTGCGGGAGTGGAGTGCGAAGATGGCAGCTCGTATCGCGCCGAGAAAGCAGTGCTCTCGACGATTCACATCAAGCACCTGATCGACATGGCGCCGCGCGATTTGTGGGGACAGGATTTCATCGACGGCGTGGATACGTGGAAAGCCGGCCTGACATTGTTCGAGACAAATTATGCGACGACGGAGCCGCCGAAATATGCGGTTGCTGGCGGGACGCTCTCGCCGGTGCATTCCGGAGTGATGGTTAGTGCCGATCGCGTCTTGCGCATGAGCTTTGATTACGCTCGAGGAGCGGTGGATCTTGAAGACCCTTCGATCCATGCCATTTGTTGTAGCATCGCTGACCCGACCCGCGCGCCCGCAGGCATGCACACCCTCAAAATCGTCAGCTACTATCCGTACGAATTGAAGGAAGGTCCGCGACATTGGGACGAAATCAAGGATCAAGTTTCAGACGCGAACTTGAAATTTTTGCGGCGGTTCGCGGCCAATCTGACCGATGACAAGATTCTCGCGCGGATCGTCAAGAGTCCGCTCGATCTGGAGCGCATGAACCCGCACAACTGGCACGGGAGCTGTCACGCGGGCGGGTCCGGGCCGGCGCAGACCGGCGCGATGCGTCCTGCCCCGGGATGGGCGCAGCACCGGATGCCGATACCGGGCTTGTACCAGACGGGGGCCACAACGCACCCCGGCGGCTCGGTGACCGGTGGGCCGGGGCGAAACGCAGCGACCGTCATGCTCAAGGATTTTGGGACCAGCATCGAAGAAGTTGTTAGGAAAACAGCGTAAGCGATGGTTGGGAAGGGATTCTCCTATGAGCACAATCAGCCGACGCGAATTTGTGAAGACCACCGCACTGGCGCCGCTGGCCGTCGCGCCGTTTTCGATGAGTCCGCAAGTCCAGAAAGATGATCGTTTCGACATCGTGGTGGCTGGCGCGGGGCACAACAGCATGATTGCGGCGGCCTACCTGGCGAAGGCGGGCTACAAATGTTTGGTGCTCGAGGGGCGGCCACTGCTGGGCGGCGGTGTGAAGACCGCGGAGTTGACGCTGAAGGGCTTCAAAGATGACGTTTGCTCAACCGCGCACACATTTCTGCTCGACAATCCGATGATGAAGAACGACGAACTCAAGTTGCGCGACTACGGGCTTGAGTACATCGACCCCGATCCCATCTTTCATGTGCCTTTCCCCGACGGCACGTATCTGACGCAGTGGCGCGACCTGGACCGCACCTGCGCAGAGTTTGCGAAATTTTCGAAGAAAGATGCCGCGGCCTACCGGAAAATGCTTGCGGAGTTCGACGCCATCAAGCCGATCTTGTTCGGCGCAAGTTTCACGCCCATCGGGTTCGGAAAACCGCTGAACGACCAACTGGCGCAGCAACCGAGGGGCAAGCTCTGGCAGCGTCGCCTGGCGATGTCCGCCTGGGAGATTATTCGCGACACGTTTGAAGAGGATCACTGCCGCACGTTCATGCTGTACATGTCCCATTTGGCAGCCGAGCCGCCCGATGCTCCCATGACGGGACGGCTCGCTTACGGAACTGCGCGGCAACAGCATTCGGGGCGGCCGATTCCGAAAGGCGGATCGGGCGCGTTGACAGAAGCGCTGGCGCGCTTCATTCAAACACGCGGTGGCGTGCTGCTGACAAACAAATGGATCAAGCGATTGATCGTTGAGGACGGCCGCTGCAAGGGAGTAGAGTGCAGTGATGGCAGTTCTTACCGCGCGGAGAAGGCTGTGCTTTCAACCATCCACATCAAGCACCTGGTGGATATGGCGCCGCGCGAGTTGTGGGGACAGGACTTCATCGACGGCGTCGATACGTGGCAGGCGGAGCACGCCATGTTCGTCACGCACTATGCGACTTCCGAGCCGCCGAAATATGCGGTGGATGGAGGGACGCTATCGCCGGTGGAGTCGGGGATATTGGTTTCGCCGGAACGCGCGCTACGCTATGGATACGACGACGCGCGCGGGGTGGTCAACCTCGAGGATCCGTCGCTGCAGGTCATTTGCTGCAGCATGGCCGATCCGACGCGAGCGCCCGCCGGGATGCACACCGTGAAAGTCGTGGGCTGGCAGCCCTATGAATTGAAAGAAGGCCCAGAGCATTGGGACAAGATCAAAAATGAAGTTTCGGATGCCTACCTCAAATATTTGCGGCGGTTCTCGCCGAACCTCACGGACGACAAAATTCTGGCGTGCTTCGCGGAAAGCCCGCTGGACCTGGAGCGCATGAATCCGCATTTCTGGCACGGCAGCGCACACGCCGGAGCACAAAGTGCTTCGCAGACAGCGGCGATGCGGCCGATGCCGGGATGGGCGCAGCACCGCATGCCGATAGCCGGCTTGTATCAAACCGGCGCGACGACGCATCCGGGCGGTTCCGTGACTGGAGGGCCCGGGCGAAACGCAGCAGTGGTGATGCTGAAAGATTTTGGGACCAGCATCGAGGAAGTGCTGAGCAAAAAGGCCTAGCGGGACGCGGAAGGGAAGCACATTTCCATTCGCGAGGCGAGTTCATGCTGAAGAGAAGGACGAGAATCATTGCCGTGGTGGCCGCGCCTTTGCTGGCGGCACTCGTCTTGCTTGCCGCGAGTCTTGCCGCGCAGGAATCTCTAACGTCACCGGCGACGAAACAGATGGTGCCCGACAACCCGTCGGAGCATCCTGCGCCGGTGCAGCCGATTCCGTATAGCCACAAGAAACATCTGGCATTCGGTTTGGAATGCAAGAAATGCCACACGAATCCGGACCCGGGCAAATTGATGACGTTCCCGGCCACGAGCACCTGCATGGAGTGCCACGTCACGATCGCCAAAGAAAAACCTTCGGTTCAGAAACTTGCGGAGTACGCGAAGTCGAAGCAAGCAATTCCCTGGGTGCGCGTTTACGCGGTGTTGCCCGGTGTCGAGTGGGACCATCGCCCGCATCTCGAAGCGGGCGTGAAGTGCGAGACGTGCCACGGACCGGTGCGGGAAATGGAAGCGATGGCCGAGGTCACCAGCGTCACGACCATGTACAGCTGCTTGAACTGCCATGAATTGAATCAGGCGAAGACCGCGTGTGACACTTGTCATAAGCATTGATCCAGCCGGAAGTTCTGCGGGAGGAGGGACAATGGCGAAGCTGATCGAACTGGAAGTCAATGGCAAGCGCTATCCAGTCAGCTATCCTGCCGACACAGCTCTATTGTATGTCCTGCGCGATGAGCTCGGACTAACCGGAAGCAAATACGGTTGTGGGGAAGGGCAGTGCGGCGCGTGTACGGTCTTACTTGGCGGAGCGCCGCGGCGATCGTGCCAGATTCCCGTCAGCGCGGCGGCGGGGAAGCCGATCACCACGATCGAAGGACTTGAAAGAGAAGGGAAGCTGCATCCCGTGCAGCAGACGTTTCTTGATGAGGGCGCGTTCCAGTGCGCTTACTGCACTTCGGGGATGATTATGAGCAGTGTGGGACTGCTGCAAAGCAACTCGAATCCGAGTCCCGCGGAAATTGTTCAATTCCTGCAAGGTAATGTTTGCCGTTGCGGCACGCACCCGAGGATTGTGGAAGCGGTGCGGCAAGCTGCGCGAATGATGCAGGAGCGCGGGCGATGAGTGCGCGGGTAGAAAAGTTCGTAGGTGAGCCGGAGCGTTATGAATTTCAAGCCGCTCCCATCCATCAATTCGAATTGGGCCGCCGCGATTTCTTCAAGCTGCTTGGCGCGGGGATCGCGGTGTTCGCGATGGCAAAGGATGCGGCCGCAACGCAGGAAACCGCTCCCGGCTCGAAGAGTTTTCACGGCGAGGAGCTGCCGAAAAATATTTCCGCCTGGCTGCACGTCGGCGAAGACGGGAGCGTGACCGGATTCACAGGCAAAGCGGAAATTGGCCAGAACATCCGCACGTCGCTGGCGCAAACGATTGCGGATGAACTGCGCGTGCCATTCGAAAGCGTGCGCATGGTGACCGGAGACACGGCGCTGACGCCGTTCGACGCGGGGACGTTCGGCAGCCGCAGCATGCCAACGATGACCCCGCAGCTCCGTAGCGTTGCGGCCGCCGCACGCGATTTGCTCGTCGGCGTCGCGGCGAAAGAATGGAACGTCGCGCCTGAAGGCTTGGTCGCAGGCGATGCGAAGGTTACCGATCCGGCGTCGGGCCGCTCTGTTCGCTATGCGGAGTTGGCGCGTGGTAAGACGCTGGCGCAAAATCTTCCCGCGGAGGACCCCATCACGCCCGCGACGGAGTGGAAAATTGCGGGCAAGGCCATCCCGAAAGTGGACGGCCGCGCGTTCGTGACCGGCAAGCATCAGTACACGCCGGATTTGCGTCCGGAAGGAATGCTGCACGGCAAAGTGCTGCGGCCGCCGTCCTTCGGCGCGACGCTCACTTCCTGCGATGACAGCGCGGCGAAAGCGATGGCAGGCGTGGTCATCGTGCGCGACGGAGACTTCGTCGGGGCCGCCGCGCCCACCGCGAGGGAAGCGGAGAAGGCGCTGGCCGCCATTCACGTGCGATGGAAAGAAGTTCCGCAGATTTCGAGCCGAGAAATTTTCTCGTATTTGAAACAAAACGCTGCGGCCAAGTCGGACGATGGCTTTCGAAAGCAGAAAGGATCCGTCGAGGTGGCGCTTGCGAGCGCCGCGCGTCGCGTGGATGCAACGTATACGGTTGCCTACATCGCTCATGCTCCGCTGGAGCCGCGAGCGGCAGTCGCGCAGTGGACGGAAGGAAAGCTAACCGTGTGGACCGGCACGCAGCGGCCCTTCGCCAACCGCGACGAGCTTGCCGACATATTTCACCTTTCGGAAAGCAGCGTGCGCGTGATCGTGCCGGACACCGGCTCGGCTTATGGAGGAAAGCACACTAGCGACGCGGCCATCGAAGCCGCGCGATTGGCGCGTGCGGCAGGTCGTCCCGTGAAAGTGGTATGGACGCGCGAGGAGGAATTCACCTGGGCGTATTTCCGGCCCGCGGGCGTGATCGAAGTCAAGAGCGGCATCGCTGCTGACGGCACGCTGACAGCGTGGGAATTTCATAACTATCATTCCGGAATGTCCGCGATTGAGACGCCGTATGTCGTGGCCGACCAGCGAACCGAATATCATCAGGTTCCGTTGATTTTGCGCAGCGGCTCCTACCGCGGCCTGGCGGCTACTGCGAATCACTTCGCACGCGAAACGCATATGGATGCCCTGGCCCACGCGGCGAAGATGGATTCGCTGGAGTTTCGCCTGAAAAATCTTTCTGATGCGCGCATGCGCGCCGTTATTGAAGCAGCAGCGAAATCCTTTGGCTGGCCGCGCAAGAAGTCGCTAGACGGACAAGGATTCGGCATGGCAGCCGGTAACGAAAAAGGCAGTTACGTGGCAACGTGTGCGGAAATCGCGGTGGATCATTCTTCCGGCGCGGTGCGTGTCGTGAAGCTGGTCGAAGCGTTCGAGTGCGGCGCCATCGTCAATCCCGATGGTCTGCGCAATCAGGTTGTGGGCGCGATGATTCAGGGACTTGGAGGGGCGCTGTTCGAAGCCATCGAATTCGAAAATGGGCGCATCAAGAATCCGCATTTTGCCAGCTATCGCGTGCCGCGGTTCCGCGACGTGCCTGAAATCGAAGCGATCTTGCTCGATCGCAAGGATATTCCTTCCGCGGGTGCCGGCGAGACGCCCATCATGGCCGTCGCTCCGGCAATCGGCAACGCCATCTTTGACGCGAGCGGAGTGCGACTTAACTCCCTGCCGCTGGCTCCGAACGGCCTGCGTTCCAGTTGACTACTCCTCAGCTCGTTCTGCACAATCATTCGGCGCACACGTGGCCCGCCGAAATTCAAACCGTTTTGTCTTTTGCATAGCAAAGCGACTCCATATTGCATTCCGCGCATTTCGGCTTGCGTGCCTGGCACACGCGCCGCCCGTGCCAGATGATTTGGTGCGAAAACTTGATCCATTTGTCCTTCGGAATGATTTGCATCAGATCTAGCTCGATTTTCTTCGGATCCTCGTTGCGTGTCAGGTCTAGCCGATTCGAAAGCCGCTGCACGTGCGTATCAACGACGATGCCGCTGGGGATCCCGTAGGCTGTGCCAAGGACGACGTTCGCCGTCTTCCGAGCGACTCCCGGAAGCGTCAGGATCTCCTCCATCGTGCGCGGCACTTGCCCGCCGAATTTTTCAATCACAGCTTTGCTTGCACCCATGATCGATTTCGTTTTGTTCCGGAAAAATCCGGTGGGACGGATGTCCTGCTCCAGTTCGCTGGGCGTGGCGTAGGCAAATGCTTGGGGCGTCGGGTACTTCTTGTAGAGCGTTTCGGCGACCTGATTCACGCGCACGTCGGTGCATTGTGCCGACAGGATCGTCGAAATCAGCAATTGGAACGCATTCTCGTGTTTCAACTCGCACGCCGCATCGGGATACGCTTCGTCCAATTTTGCCAGGATGGCCGCCACGCGCTTCGGATCGGTTCCCGCAGCTTGCCCTGGCTTTGTCGTTTTCGACTTCTTGGCTTTCTTAGCCGTCCTCGATTTTGTCGGGCTCGTCCTTTTTCTTGCGGCCGGTTTTTTCTTAGCTTTGCGCGCCATGAGGACCAGAACTATAACATGGTGGAAAGATGCGAGAGTAATCGGCGGAATGCTTTTCCTCGATGACTGTACTGGTTTTTCGCTTCGGCGGAAAGCTCAGCAAAGGTTTTTCGGAGGGCAGGGAAGTAGAACACCGGATCGTAGCCGAATCCTGCCGTCCCGCGCGGGGATTCCAGAATCTCACCTTCAACGCGATCCGTCACCACTGCGAGGACACGCCCCTGTTTTGCCAGCGCAATCGCACAAACGAAATACCCAGCGCGATCGCTTCCGATTGTTTCGCGCATCTCGCGCAGCAGCTTTTCAATACGGTGCGCATTCGTTGCTCCCGGCCCCGCGTACCGGGCGGACTGCACCCCCGGCGCGCCACCCAATGCTGGCACGACGAGCCCCGAATCATCTGCGAACACCATCTCCGCGCAATGCCGCGAATAATAGAGAGCCTTGCCAGCGGAATTTTCTGCAAAGGTTGGGGCCTTCTCCTCGAACGAGGGGAACGATTCGAAATTCGGCAGCAGCGCCAGTTCCACCGTCACGCGTTCCCCCGCCGTCGCCACGAGCACGCGATACTCAGCGAGTTTTCCGGGATTCGACGACGCCAGGATCAGCCTAACGGGCGCGCGCACTGAATTTTACCGGCAGGACCGCGCGTTGTTCTTCCGTCAAGCGGCGAATCCCCGCGGCCGCCAGCGCTAAGAGGTCTTGCATCTCGCTTCCCGAGAATGCGCGTCCTTCCGCCGTGGCTTGAATTTCCACAAAATGTCCGCTGCCGGTCATCACCACGTTCATATCCACTTCCGCGCGCGAATCTTCTTCGTAAGCAAGGTCCAGCAGCGCGCGATCGTCGATAATTCCGACACTGGTTGCCGCGACCGTGTCAATCAGCGGTGAATTCTTCAAGATCCCAGAAGCCGTCAACCGTTCGAACGCCAGCGCCAGCGCCACGAACGCTCCGGTAATCGAAGCCGTGCGCGTCCCGCCATCCGCTTGAATCACGTCGCAGTCGAGCCACACGGTGCGTTCGCCCAGCGCTTCCTGATTCGTCACCGCGCGCAGCGAGCGTCCGATCAATCGCTGAATCTCCAGCGTGCGCCCTGATTGCTTGCCTCGGGCTGCTTCCCGTGGGGTGCGCTCCTCGGTCGCACGCGGCAGCATCCCGTATTCGCTGGTGACCCAGCCCTTGCCGCTGCCCTTCAGAAAACTCGGCACGCCGTCATCCACCGTCGCGGTGCAGATCACCCGCGTGCTCCCCAATTCGATGAGCACGCTACCTTCGGCCGTGGAAATAAAGTCCGGCGTCATTTTCAGCGGGCGCATCTGCTCCGCGGTGCGGCCGTCGGCTCTCACTTTTCCTCCAGTCGTCATTTCACCCTGACCCCATACTCTCGATGTCTTGATTCCAGCTGCGCCAGTTTGCCGGGCACATTTCTAGGTGTCAACGCCGCGCCGGTGCGGCTGCGGGGTTGTCCGGGATTGAAGCGCCCGGCTTTTCGGCGCCCGGTGCTGCCTCGCTCGTCGGCTTCATGGCCGATGGCGGTGGCTGCCGAGGCTTCGCATTCACAATGAATGTTCCCGTCAGATCGAGATGGCCCGCGAGCGTTTCCACTTCCTGCCCATGAATCAAGATCTTCAGCCGCTGCACCTGCGGAACATTCGCTTCCAGCGTGCGAACGATGGAATCCACAGCTAACTGTTCGCTGACGATTCCCGATGGAATCGACGTTGCCAGCGCCTCGGAAAAATCCGCAATGGCTGTCCCATCCGGCAGCAAATAGAACGCCAGCAGCACGGCATCCGGCGGCACGGTGCGCAGCTCCGGATCCACCGGCCCGGCAAGCAAAGTGTTCAATACTTGTTTCGAACGCAGCACCGTGTCGTTCGAAAGCGGCAGCTCTACGGTGACAGGCACGAGCGCGGAATCATCCGCATCCGCGGCCCAAAAGAGCTTTGCCTTCACGCGGGGATCGCTCGGATTCACTGGGATCGTCTGCGTCAATTCGCGCCGCGCTTGCTCCTCGCTTTGTTGCTGCAACCTTGCCGCGCGCTTCACACGCTTGCGCAAGATTGGAAAATAGATCGCCGCCGCAATCACCGCCAGGACTAAGCCAGCGATCAGAAAAACTTTCCAGCGCGGAATCACGGCAGCGCTCCTGGCACGCCGGGAACCACGTACGACGGCCGGAACGCGGCGGCACCACCGGCAATCGCATCCGCGACGCCTTGCGCCATGTGATCCAACTGTGCCCGGTCATCCACCACGATGCTGCAAATCTCGACGGCGATGGCGGGTGCCGCTGTCGTGCGAAGCTGTCGCACTGTCGCTGTTTGCGCCGTACCGGGCGATCCTTTGAAGCGTTGGGAGAGCAGTCCCTGAACAAGGTCGGCGAATTTCCGGCTCAATCCGAGGAACGGTGCTTGCGCGCGGTCCCAGGGAATCAGCCCGTTCGAATCCGTCACCAGCGGCAAATCCGAATTCGCGTATACGCGCACCGTCCCCGGCAATCCTGTCGATGAAATATGCAGCGTCACGAAAATCGCTCCGCGCTGCGCATTGGCGATTGCCGAACGATCATCAAACGACGGATTGTCATTTCCTTGCCGCGTTTGTACCACTTGAAAGCCCTGAAGCTCCAGCGCTCTCCGCACCTGAATCGCCATATCCAGGACGATCTCGCTCTCGCGAATCCCGCCCGTGCCTCGCGCGCCCGGGTCCGTTCCGCCGTGCGCAGGATCCAACACTACAATATTCAGCCCGCTCCGCTGCGATTGCGTGCTGAAGGGAGATGCCGGTGATCCTGTGGATCCGCCTTGCTGCGAAATCGCGACTGTAGTAGTCGGCGCACTTGAAGGAGTTTGTGAAATTGCAGTCGGTTGCTGGATTTGTGTCTGCGGCTGAGAGTTCGCCGCTATCGCCGTGCCCAGGATCAGCAAGAAAATTATCCCTGGCGGAGAGAGGAACGCGTTTCGGGCCAAGTTTCTCACCTCGAGCAGCATATCAAATGTGCTCGCCAATTCGCGCCGCTCTCAGCTTACAGCGGCGACCAAAAAGAGACAGCATGGCATCCGACTGTGTTTTCTGAAGAATCCGCTTCTTCAATTCAGTGTTGGCTCGTCATCTTATCTATGGTCAGCAGCTTCAGCTTCGCTTTTTCCAGTAAGACGTTTACGTTCGTCAGCTCCACTTTCTGAAGAGCGTTCCAGTGTGCAAGTGATTCCTCGGCGGCCGCGTCCCACTTCTCGCTCGCGGTCGTCGCATCCGTGGTCGGTGCCACGTCTGCGCTCTCGACGATCGCCAGCAAGCTCAGAAGCGCTCCGGCGGCTCGCGGAAGAGCAACATGCTCTTCCCCGGGCACTGTCAGCCCAAACAAGGGAAAATCGGCATCGCTATCCGGCTCCGGGGCAACTTCGAGATTCTTGGCCAGCGCATCCAATGCTTTTTGAGCTTCCGCGTTGCCACCAGCGTCCTTCTTACGCGCGTCGACCTGCGTGCGCAAATCGCTCGCTTGCTGCAACGCCGTCGAAACTTCACCCAATCTTGCAGAGATTCTTGCCGCCAACTCGAACTGCCGCACCAGCGCATCTTGCGGAGTCTTCACTCGCGGATCCATTCTTACCGTCAGCGGCTGCGTGCTGCTCCTGCCATTCGCCGTCAGTTTCACAATGTATTGGCCGGGGGGCGCCAGCACTCCCGCTGTCCCCTCGTCCGGAATGCGAACACTCTTCGGCAGCGCATACCGCAAATCCCAGACAAATCGGTGCATTCCCGCTTCGGCTGACAGCGGTTTTGGATCGCGCACCCACTCAATGGGATACTTCACGGCGCGCGGGTCCGTTTTGTGCAGTTCATCGTCGCTGGCGAATCGCCTCACCACCTTTCCTTCGGAGTCAAATATCTCCAACTGAGTTGGAGATGCCGCTCTCTGCTTCAGGTAGTAATCCAACGTCGCGCCGTCCGGCGGATTCGCGGCCAGCGGCTCATCCATCGGCACGGGGGTGCCTTGGTCCGATCCCGGCCGCACGCGATACACGGTCGACGGCCGGAACAGCCATTGGTCCGACGCGGCCATAGACGCGTCAATCTGCCGCAGCGGCGTCATGTTATCCAGCACCCAGAAGGAACGCCCGAACGTCGCGATCACCAGATCATCCTCGTGCACCACCAAATCGCGCACCGAGGTCATCGGCAGGTTGAGTTGCAGCGGCTGCCAGTTGTCCCCATCATCGAAAGAAGCATACACGCCCCTCTCCGTGCAAGCGTACAGCAGCGCTTTACGAATCGGATCTTCCCGCACGCAATTCAAAAAGTATCCCTCTGGAATTCCATTCGAAAGGCGCTGCCAGTTTTTCCCGAAGTTTCGTGTGCGGTAGAGATATGGCTGATAGTCGTCCAGCCGGTGACGGTCAACGGCCGCGTAGGCGGTTGCCGGATCCGAGTGCGACGTCTCGATGTGCGTCACCTTGCTCCACGGCGTCAGCTCCGGTGGCGTGACGTTCTCCCACGTTTTCCCATCATCCTGTGTCAAGTGAATCTGCCCATCATCGGTCCCGGCCCAAATCTCTCCCGCCCGCACAAACGACGGCCCAATCGTGTAAATCACACCGCGCCGCTTTGCTCCCGGAGCATACTTTGCCGTCGTCGCGTCCAGATTCGGTGGAGCACCCGGATCCTCACGCGTCAAATCCGGGCTGATGATCTGCCACGAACTTCCTCCATCCGCCGTACGAAATAACACTTGCGAGCCAAAATAAAGCACGTGCGCATCGAACGGCGAAAACTCCAGCGGCAGCGTCCACGTGCGCCGGTATTCGCCGGGATGCGCGATCGTCGGGGGCATTTGCTGCACCTGATCGCCACTCAAATCCTGCCGGGCGACCGTGCCGCCGAAGATTATTCCGGGGTTTAACGGGTCCGGTGCCATATATCCATTCTCATCGCCAGCATCCATCGGCCGCCAATCATGGAAATTCAGAGAACGGTAGTTGCTGCGGCTCGGCGTCGCCGCGGCGCCGCTGTCTTGCTGCGCGCCGTACACCCAATAAGGAAAACGATTGTCCGTGATTACGTGATAGAACTGCCCTGTTGGTTGGTTGTACCAGGAGCTCCACGTCTCCCCGCCGTTGCGCGTCACCAGTGCGCCTTGATCGTTGCCGAGAATCATCCGCTTCGGGTCATCCGGATCAATCCACAACTCGTGGTAATCGTCGCCGCCCGGCGCTCCCCGGAACGCCGTAAACGCCTTCCCACCATCCGTCGACTTGTAAGCGCTTGTATTCGGCAAGTAAACCGTGTCCGCATCTCTGGGATCCACGCTGACTTCGCCGAAGTACCACCCGCGTTGCCACGTGCGTTTGTCATTCGATACGCGCTGCCAATTCTGTCCGCTGTCGTCTGAGCGATAAAGGCCACCGTCCTTTGCGTCCACAATCAAATAAATCCGCTTCGGATTGCTCGGTGCAAACGCAATCCCGATGCGCCCCAGCCCTTCCGATGGCAAACCGTGGCCCGTCACCTGTTCCCAATGATCTCCGGCATCATTCGAACGGTAGAGGCCGCTCCCTGGTCCGTTCGACGGTGGATAGACATTCCACGGCGGCCGGCGCGTTTGCCACAGCGCCGCATAAATCGTTTTCGGATTGCCCGGTTCGAACGCCAGGTCAATCGCTCCCGTGTCTTCGTCGTGAAAAAGAATCCGTTGCCAGTTCTTTCCGCCATCTTTCGAACGATAAACGCCACGCTCCGCATTGGGCCCGTAGGCATGCCCCAGCGCCGCCACGAAAACTCGATTCGCATCGCGCGGGTCTACCAGGACCCGTCCAATCTGTCGCGAATCTCCCAGTCCGCTAAACGCCCACGTCTTTCCGCCGTCCGTCGACTTGTACATGCCATTCCCGTAAGAAATCGACGAGCGCATGTCCGCCTCGCCCGAACCCACGTAAATCACGTTGGAATCCAAAGGCGCCACCGCGATCGCCCCAATCGAAGCGACCGGCTGCGAATCAAAAATCGGTTTCCACGTCCGTCCCGCGTCATTGGTCTTCCAAACTCCGCCGCCCACGCTTCCGAAATAGTAGGCTTCCGGCTGCCCGCGTACTCCTGTCACCGCCAAGACGCGCCCGCCGCGCGCAGGGCCAATCGATCTCCAACGCAACTCTTGGAAGAGCCTTGCGTCGAAGTGCTGCGCCATCTGCGGCGAGGCAGACAGGCACAAGGTACCAACTACGACGAAGAACAGAAATAGTGACGGGCCAGCGAGATGTCGCGGGTTCACGTTAAGGGTCTCCTGCAGAATAGAAGAATGGTCTGGCTCCCA
>Ga0307475_10001155_pt1 | contig 15762 bp, 8 predicted proteins | sample atmos_gasesECM1C_FD_203317 | JGI IMG/M metagenome (GOLD analysis project Ga0307475, IMG submission 203317) | Hardwood forest soil microbial communities from Morgan-Monroe State Forest, Indiana, United States - atmos_gasesECM1C_515 | ecosystem: Environmental > Terrestrial > Soil > Temperate... | reverse complement strand
AGACAAGATCAATGCCGCATCCGCCGCCTTCGATCAGGCAGAAGCTGACGCCAGACCGGTCCGCGCAGCAGCTTTAGCCGGCAATAATGTAAAAGCTGCAAATCTTATGCGTGGAGGCGTAAGCCAGAAGCTACAACCGGGGCGGCAGGCCACGATCGAGCTGATGGAGGATCTCCAAAAATATATCGACCAGCGTTCCGATGGTTTGAGCGTAGATACGCAACACGCGATTTTGATCACCTGGCTTGTGATTGGCTTTGGGCTATTGGCATCTTGGGCGGCCGCCTTTTACATCGTGGAGACAAAAGTGGTGAACGAACTTCTGTCTCTGCAACGGAGCATTGAAAACCTAGCCGGTGGGCGGTTGGATCAAAACATCCCTTACCTCGATCGCAAGAATGAGATTGGTGAAATCGGACGCGCCTTGAGCACTTTGCAGCTCGGCGCTCGCGAGCGCGAAACGCAGGGATGGGTGAAGACGGAGGTAGGCGCCACTCTGGAAGCCTTGCAATCAGCTCAAGACTATTCTGAATTCGGCAAAGCGTTGTTGTCGCGGCTTTCGCAATCGATCCCGATAATTTACGGAGCTTTTTACGTTGCGGACGAGAGCGGTAAGCACTTCGAGCGCGCGTGCGCGTTTGCGAATACCGATGCCGGCAACCCGAAGGAATTTGCCCTAGGCCAAGGATTGGCGGGACAAGCTGCAGCGGAGCGACGGATGCTTGAAGTGAAAGCCGGGGATCAAGTTCGAATCTCTGCAGGTATGGGGACCCTGACGGTCGGAAAAATTCTGTTCATTCCGGTTGTAGATAAGGACAAGACGACCGGCGTAATCGAACTGGCGGCAAATGCGGCCTTATCGGAGCGCCAGCGAGCTTTGCTCGATTCGCTCTTGCCATCGGTCGCTCTGAGTGCCGAGATATTGTCCGGAAATCTCGCCACCAAGAAGCTTCTGGACCAGACCCAGGCCCAAGCTGCGTCTTTGGCATCGTCTGAACGGCAGCTTAGCGCGCGCAAAGGGGAACTGGAGAGTATTAATCAAGCGCTCGAGGCTTCCGGAGAGGAATTGCGTCGAGCCAAGGAAGTGGCGGAAGAAGCCACCAAGATCAAGTCCGATTTCCTAGCCAACATGAGCCACGAAATTCGCACTCCCATGAACGCGATTATAGGCATGTCGCATCTGACATTGAAAACGGATCTGAATCCCAGGCAGCAAGACTACGTAAGGAAAATTCAACTGTCTGGTCAGCACTTGCTTGGCATCATCAACGACATTTTGGATTTCTCAAAAATCGAAGCGGGCAAACTGTCGGTGGAAAACATCGACTTCGATCTGGAGAAAGTGCTCGAGAATGTAAGCAATCTGATATCCGAGAAAGCGTCAGCAAAGGGCTTGGAACTGATCTTTGACATCGACTCTGCGGTTCCCATGCAACTCAAGGGTGATCCGCTGCGGCTCGGCCAAATCCTGATCAACTTCTGCAACAACGCTGTGAAGTTCACCGAAAGCGGTGAAATCATTGTTCGCGCTCGTGTTCAGGACAAAGATCAAGAGGGGCAGCTGGTCTATTTTTCGGTGAGCGATAGCGGTATCGGACTCACAAAAGAACAAATGGGAAGATTATTCCAGGCGTTCGAGCAGGCGGACACTTCCACAACCCGTCAGCACGGCGGGACGGGATTGGGATTGGCGATTTCGAAGCGCCTCGCGAACTTGATGGGAGGAGACGTCGGCGTTGATAGTGAAATCGGCACGGGCAGCACGTTCTGGTTTACCGCTCGGCTCGGCAATGGTGCAGCTAGCCGGCGTTACGACGTCGCACCCGACCTTCGAGGCCGCCGGGTTCTGATTATCGACGACAATCCGCAGGCCCGTGCGGTGCTTTCCAGCATGCTGATCAGCATGACATTCCAGGCAGACGAGGCACCGTCCGGGTTGGAAGGCATTGAAATGGTGCGCCGTGCTGCAGAAGTCAGTAAACCGTACGAAATCGTTTTTGTGGATTGGCAGATGCCCGGTCTCGACGGATTCGAAACGGGGAAACGAATTCGCGCGCTGCCAAATCTCGCTGTCGCTCCGCAACTGGTGATGGTCACCGCCTACGGTCGTGAGGAGGTGTTGAAACAAGCCGAAGAGAACTCGTTTGCAAATATTCTGATTAAGCCCGTTACGGCCTCCATGCTGTTCGATTCAGCGGTCCAAGTCCTTGGAGGAAGCAGTTCCAAGAATTATAAAGCCGCATCCAGCTCTACGATTGAACTGGAACGAATAGGAGGCTCGCGCGTTTTGCTTGTCGAAGACAATGAACTGAATCGTGAGGTCGCGCTAGGTCTTCTGGAAGACGCGCACTTGTCGATCGACATAGCGGAAAACGGACGGGATGCCGTGGAAAAAGTCGCCGAGCACAATTACGACCTCGTACTGATGGATATGCAAATGCCCGTGATGGATGGTCTCGCCGCCACGCGAGCGATCCGGTTGAAGCCCCAATTCCGAGCACTTCCAATCATCGCCATGACGGCGAACGTGATGGAAAGCGATCGCGAAAAATGTACCGAAGCCGGTATGAATGATCATCTGGCCAAACCTATCGATCCAGAGGCCCTCTTCGCTTCCTTACTACGCTGGATCAAACCCCGCGCGGGCATCGCCGCAGCTGCGGATACGGGTAATACTCTTACGCCCGCAAAAATCGAACCTCAATCGGCTCAGCCTTCCGAAACCGCCACGTTTGAAATTCCCGGCGTTGACACCAAATCTGCCCTGCGGCGAACGGGCGGAAATCCCAAACGCTACGAAATGTTGTTACGCAAGTTCGCAGAGTCGACGGCCGTCGAAGAGATTCGCGATGCGCTTGCGAAGGGCGACACGGAAACCGCGGCGCGTGCAGCGCATTCGTTGAAAGGCGCGGCAGCGAATCTCGGCGCGACGGCGGTGGCGGAAGGCGCAGCCAAGGTCGAAAAGGCGATTCAAACCGGCGTGACTATCCCGCCCGCTTTGGACGCCATGGTGGCTTCCCTTCGCACCACTGTGCAGGCAATCCAGTCGGCGTTTCCAAGCGTGGCGGTAACAGAAGGCGTCCCCTCGGCACCTGTCGACCCATCCTCTGCGGCGGCTCCTTTGAACCACCTTAAAAAACTGCTGGCAAACGACGATGGCGAGGCCGCCGATTTCATTCTGGACGCTCAGCCGGTGTTAGCTAAGGTGCTGACGGGATCGGAAATCGCTACCCTAAACACTCTGGTATCAAACTTTGATTTTAACGGCGCGCTTAAGTGTGTTTCGGAGATTGCCGCCCGTTTAACCCTTCCACTGGAGTGAGACCATGTCCGTAACTTCGGTTCCAAAATCGATTTTGATTGTCGATGACACGCCTATCAACATTGGCGTTATTTCCGGCGCTCTGAAAGATTCTTTCTCGACGAAAGTGGCAACCAGTGGTGCAAAAGCCCTGGCGATCGCCTCCGGCAAGGAAAAACCGGATCTGATTTTGTTGGATGTCTTGATGCCGGAAATGGACGGTTATGAGGTCTGCCGCCGCTTGAAAGCGGATCCCGACACGCGCGATATTCCGGTAATTTTTCTCACCAGTCAGACGGAGGCGGAGGACGAAACCAAAGGATTTGAAGTCGGAGCGGTTGACTATATTCATAAACCATTTTCCGCCCCGGTTGTGAAGGCGCGTGTTCGGACGCATCTCATGCTACGTGAAGCGCATGCCCAGATTGCGAAGCAACTGGTGGAAATAAATACTGAATTGGAAATGGCGCGTCAGATTCAGTTATCCATTTTGCCGAACAGTACCCCAAAGATCGCCGGAATGGAAATTGTGGCGCGCTACATCCCCATGACATCGGTGGCAGGTGATTTTTACGACTTCATCGTCGTGGATGAAAACCGCGTTGGCATTCTAATCGCAGATGTTTCAGGGCATGGCCTGCCTGCCGCCCTCATCGCGTCGATGCTGCAGGTGGCCCTCACGGCACAGGCGCGCCACGCTTCTGAACCATCCAAAGTCCTGGCAGGCTTGAATCAGGCGCTTTGCGGAAAATTCCAGCATAATTTCGTCACCGCGGCTTACGTTTACGTGGACCTCGAAAAAAATACAATCAGCTACGGAGGAGCAGGGCATCCGCCGCTGCTACTTTGGCGCAAATCAACAGGCGCCGCGAGCCAATTGCTGGAAAACGGATTGGTCATGGGACAGTTCGAGGAGGCCACGTACGATTCACTCCAAGTGCCGATTGAGGCCGGCGACAGATTGGTTCTTTACACGGACGGGATTCCTGAAACGAACAGCCCGGCGCAGGAAGAATTCGGAATAGATCGGTTGATAAAATTCATGGAAACAAATAACAAATTAAAAGCCGGACCATTCGCGGACGAGCTGCTCCTCGAATTGGCTCGTTGGCTAGAGCAGCCTCCGGGTGAGGGTCACAAAGACGACATTTCACTTCTGACGGTCGACTTCACGGCTCGCTGACAGGAATTGAGATAGCTAGTAGTAATCCCACCATCGATATCATAGCGAAGTATCTCGTAACGAGAATCGAATATAGAGGTAGCCAATCGAGCCAGCGGCTAAGGAGGCCACGATGACCGCGACTTTTGCAGTGGCGATTAAGGCGTCGTCCGCGAAGGAGAGGCTGCTTATAAAAAGAGCGACAGTAAACCCGACGCCGGCCAGAATGCCAACACCGGCGATCCCTGGCCACGTCAAGCCTTCCGCCATTCCGGCGATTTTCGACTGTACGGCGAGAAAAGAAAATGCGGTAATTCCCACCGCTTTCCCCAAAACCAGACCCAAAAGAATCCCCAGGGCGATCGGGCTTGAAATCGCCAATTTCAACTTTTCGGTGGACAAGTTCACTCCTGCGCTCGCTAACGCGAATAACGGAAGAACGACGTAACAGACCCATGGATGCACACTTCTCTCCAGGCGCTCGGCAATCGAATCCGTGCCACGGAGAAGTTGATCCAGAGCTGACAGCGTTGTCTCCGCTGACGATTTCTCCTGACTTGAGATCTGGGCTCGGAAGTTTCTCAAGAGGGGCTCCGCGCTTTCAGCGAGTTCCTCCGGACGAAATTTTGGTTTGATCGGCGCGATGAGTCCAAGAATCACTCCCGCAATCGTTGCATGCACCCCAGAACTTAGAACCGCAGCCCAAAAGAAAAAGCCCACAACCGCATACACGGAGACTGGAGCCCGACGCACTGAAATCACTACGAGCAGCGCCAGCAAACCGCCCGCCACTGCGAGAGCCGATAGAGAAATCTTGGGCGTATAGAAGAACGCGATCACGAGGATCGCTCCCACATCGTCGACGATTGCCAGTGCGAGCATGAACACGCGCAGGCTCGAAGGGATGCGCTTACCGAGCAAGGCAAGAACCCCCATTGCGAACCCTATATCCGTCGCCATGGGAATACCCCAACCGCGAGCGCCCGGGCCCGATCGATTGAACGCGAAATAGAGAATCGCAGGGATGATCATGCCGCCGAGCGCCGCCATGATAGGAAGAGCCGCTTGACGAAAAGAAGACAATTCACCTTTCACGATCTCACGCTTGATCTCCAGTCCCACCACCAGGAAAAAAAGGACCATCAACCCGTCATCAATCCAATGATGCAGGTCCATCGAGAGAAGCGGGCGGCGTCCTATTTGCACGGGAAGCTTCCAGAGAGCGAAATAGGAAGCGCTCCAAGGAGAATTTGCCCACACCAGGGCAACAACCGTCGCACCAAAGAGAAGGACCGAACTGGAAGTCTCGCTTTGGACGAAGCGCTCAAGCATCGACCTCGGGTCCGGCAGAAAGCGATTTGGACTGGCAGCAGAGGGAAGAGTTTGCATGGGAATCGAATTTAAGGATGTGAAGTTGCTGGATTAGCCGCCGTAACCGTATGTTTGTGCCAGTCGGAGTCGGTGAGATTCCAGCCGCCTCCGAGAGCGAGATAGAGCTGAACGATTACCAGGCGCCGATTTAGTTCAGTCTGCGCTAGAGCATTTTGCTCAGGGTATAACTGGAGTTGAGCATCGAGCACTTCAAAGTAGCTGGCGCGCCCGGCCGAATAACGCTGTAAGGAAACCGTGACCGCTTGCTGGTAGGCAGCTACGGATCGCGCCTGCTCGATGCGAGTGGCCTCGAACTTCTGTCGAGAAATGAGAGCGTTTGAAACGTCCGTGAAGGCATTCAGGGCGGTCTGCTCGTACTGCAGCTTTGTCTGCTGCCAGAAAGCAACTGCCTGACGCTTCTGCGCAGTGAGAGCGCCTCCCTGATAGATGGGGCCGGTAAAATTGGCCGCGATGCTCCAGACATTTGCACTGCCGGCGGTAATTCGAGAGAGTGGCGTGCTCGCCTGTCCAAGGAGAGCGGTGAGGCCAATCTGTGGAAAGAAATTCGCGATTGCCACGCCAACTTGGGCATTGGCCGCGCGGACTTGCTGTTCGGCGGCGAGAACATCTGGGCGCCTCTCTAGAAGAGCGGAAGGCAGGCCGACAGGAATATCAGGCGGAACAATTTCGTCCAATAATTTTGCGGTATGAACAATCGGGTGGGGATTGCTACCAAGAAGAACGCTGATCACGTTTTCCTGCAAGGCTATCTGGCGCTCAAATTCCGGGATATTAGCGGCTGAGCCAGCCTGTGCAGCCTCGGCGCGGGAGGTATCGAGCTTGGAGGCGACCCCTCCCTCGTAGCGCTGATTGAAAAGCTTGAGTGTGTCGCCGAACGATCCGGTCGTTTCCTTGGCAATCTGGAGTTGCAGCTCCAGGCCGAGGAGCTGGAAGTAGGCCTGCGCAACTTCGCTTGTCAGGCTGAGCAAAACGCCGCGCCGCGCTTCTTCCGTGGCAAGATATTGCGCTCGCGCGCTTTCATTGAGGCGGCGAATGCGGCCCCAGATATCGGCTTCCCACGCAACGGTTCCGGCGGCCAGGAAAGAGCCTCTTACGAAGCCTGCCCCGGGAGCCACCGTTCCCAGAAATTCATTTTTTCCGTCGCTGGCGCCGACTGAGTAATTCACGAACGGAAGAAACTGAGAGCGCGCCACAGCAGCCATCTGGCGCGCCTGTTCGACACGGGAAACCGCGATGGCGAGATCGTAGTTGTTCGCAAGGGCAGCGTCGATGAGCGCTTTCAGTTCGTCGTCTCTAAAAACTTCCCACCAGGGCTGATCCGCATAGGAAGCTTGCTGCGCTCGGCCTTCCGCGCCGCGGAAATCGGCGGGCACGTTGACGTTGGCGCGAGCGTATTTTGGACCGACGGCGCAACCGGAGAAAAAAAGAACTGAGGAAAGGACTGCGGCAAGCATGGAGCGGCAAAATCCGTATCGTTTGTCGCGAAGCGCCGGCTCGGTCGTGGAGGTTCTCACGTTCATCGGAAGCAAAAATCCTATTTCGTTTCTATTAGATCAATCTGCATGTCCGGGGCTGGGCGAAGGCAACCCGGCGGCCCCCGATTCCGGCGCTTTGGAAGCTTCGACCCTTGCCCCGCTAACCCGTTCAATCATGTAAAACAGTGCTGGGATGATGAAAATGGCGATGGCGCTAGCGGCGAGCATGCCGCCGATCACGGCAGTGCCCATTACTTGGCGCGAAACGGCGCCGGAACCCGTCGCGCGCCAGAGCGGCACGCAACCCAGAATGAAAGCGAAGGACGTCATCAGAATGGGGCGCAGGCGTAGCTTGGCCCCTTCCAGTGCGGCGTCGGAAAGCGATTTGCCTTTTTCGTATTCCGCTTTCGCAAACTCGACGATTAGAATGGCGTTCTTCGCCGCCAGGCCGATCAACATCACTAAACCAATTTGAGCGTAAACGTTGTTCTCCAGTCCTAGCCCGGAGTATTGCTTGAACACAAGGAGATCGATAATGCGGCGTCCAAAAAGCGCGGCAAATGCGCCAAAGACAGCTATCGGCACACTGAGCAGTACGCTGAACGGCAAGGTCCAACTCTCGTAGAGTGCAGCCAGAATCAGGAACGCGAACAGAATTGACAATCCGAAAATCGCGAAGGGCGAGACGCCCTGCTGGGCTTTTTGTTCTTGAAACGACATGCCCATGTAGTCGAAACCTATACCCGGAGGCATCGTCTGGGCGTAGACCTCTTCGAGAGCTTTCATCGCTTGCGAGGAGCTGAATCCACGCGTGGCCGTGGCATTGATTTGCGCACAGCGGTGCAGGTTGTAACGCATGGTGAATTCGGGCCCATTTTTCTGTTCGATCGAGGTGACGGCAGAGAGCGGCACCATACTTCCATTCAAGTTTCTTACGTAAAACTGGCCCACATTTTCTGCACGCGTCCGATAGTCGCCTTCCGCTTGCGTATAGACCTGCCACTGGCGGCCGAAGCGGTTGAAATAGTTGATAAAGGCGCCGCCCATGAATGCCTGGAGCGTGCCGTAGACATCCTTCAGCTGGACGCCCTGAGTGAGAACTTTGTCGCGGTCCACATTCACGTAAACCTGCGGAACCGCAGGGAGAAAGGTCGTAAATATTCTCGCGATCTCGGGCCGTTTCTGCGCGGCTTCCAGGAATCGCTTCGTGTTGTTCGCAAGAAATTCCACGTCATGACCACCGCGGTCTTCCAGGATGTAAGTCACACCGCCGGAAGCACCGACACCGGGAATCGCGGGAGGAGGAAAAGCGACCGTGGTACCCTCGGGAAGTTTGCCGAGAACGTCATTGAGATGAATGATCAGATTTATGTACTGCTCATCCTTCGCCTTCCGCTCCCCCCATGGATCGAAGGTCACCCAGAAAAACGTGTTGTAAGTCGTCGCCACCCCGCTCAACATGCTGTAGCCAACCACGGTTGTGACATGCGCCACGCCGGGGGTTTTCTTCAAGAGGTCTTCCACTTTGCTTGCAGCCGCAGACGTACGTTGCAGTGAGGCAGCTTCCGGGAGCTGTTGGGCAATGAATACATAGCCCTGGTCTTCATCGGGAAGAAAACTTGTCGGCAATTTACCGCCGATGAAGCCGGCCAACACGCCGAAGGCTACGAGCAGAATAACGGCGAAGGCCATCTTGTGAATGAACATGCGACAGACCTTCACGTAGTCATTCGTCGCAGCATTAAACATCCGGTTGAACCACCCGAAGAATTTCCCGAGCGGGCCGCGCGCTTCCTTTTTCGGGCGAAGCAACAACGCGGAAAGTGCCGGGCTAAGCGTAAGAGCATTGAAGGCGGAGATGATCACGGAAACGGCGATGGTTACCGCAAACTGCTGATAGAGACGTCCCGTGATCCCCGGTATGAAGGCGGTGGGGATGAACACGGCCGAAAGAATCACGGCAATTCCGATAACCGGAGCAGAAACCTCTTCCATTGCCTTAAGTGAAGCTTCTTTCGGCGACAGCCCGTGTTCGATGTGGTGTTCGACCGCCTCGACAACCACGATCGCGTCATCGACGACCAGACCAATCGCCAGTACGAGACCGAATAAGGAAAGCGTGTTGACGGAAAATCCCAGCAAGGGAAATACGATGAACGTGCCGATCAGAGAAACCGGCACGGCTAGCAAAGGAATCAGAGTGGCTCGCCAACCCTGCAGGAAAATGTAGACCACGAGGATTACAAGGACCAGGGCTTCCAGCAGAGTGTGTTCGATTTCCTTTATGCCTTCGGTTACCGGAAGCGTGGTATCCAGCGCGGTCACATAGTCCAGGCCGGGTGGAAAGCTTTTCTTTGCGTTCTCCATAAACGCGATCGTGCCTTTCCCTGCAGCAACCGCGTTGGAACCTGGAAGTTGGTAGACGGCAATGACGGCGGCAGGTTTGCCATCCAGTCGGCCCTGGTTGGTGTAGACCTGCGCGCCCAGCTCGATTCTTGCTACATCTTTCAATCGGACGACCGATCCACTCGATAGGGCGCGAACGACGATCTGTCCGAAATCTTCTTCCGAGATTAGCCGTCCTTGCGCGCGCACTGCATACGTGAACTCCTGTCCCTTGGGAACGGGCTCACCGCCGATTTGCCCCGCCGGATTCACGTTGTTCTGTGTCTGTACCGCGTTGATGATATCGGGGACGGTGATCTGGAGTTTGGCCAGCTGATCGGGCTTGATCCAGATTCGCATTGCATACTGTCCCGCCCCGAACACGGACACGCTGCCAATACCTGGAACCTGGGTGAGGCCGTCGACGAGATTGATGTAGGAATAATTGGCGAGGAACTGGGAGTCATACGTGCCATTGGGGGAATAGAGGTCGAACAGCATCATCGGCGCGGCTGTGGATTTCTGGACGGTCACGCCAAAATTGTTTACCGCAGCGGGCAGTTGTGAAGCGGCCTGGTTTTGCCGCATTTGAGCCAGAATCTGGTCGGTACTCGCATCGGTCTTGATATTGAAATCCACCGTCAGCTTCATGGTCCCGTTGTTGGCGTTCAGCGAATACATGTACTCCATATTGTCGACGCCGCTCATCTGCTGCTCGATCGGCGTAGCAACGGACTGTTCGACGGTCAGAGCATCGGCTCCGACGTAGGTGGCGTTAACCTGAATTTGCGGATCGGCGATATTGGGAAATTGAGCGGTAGGCAGCCCCAGAACGGCCACCGCACCGACAATCACCATAATGATGGAGATCACCATGGAGACAATGGGACGTTCGATGAAGAATTTGTACATGCGGCTAGTTGGGAGTGCCTGCGCTGGAATTTGCTGAAGCAGTCGTGCCCGGCGAATACGGTTTCGGAATCACATGAATGCCGTCGCTTACTTTGGTCGTGCCTTCAGCCACCACCCGGTCGCCTGGCTTCAACCCGTCCGTGATAATCCACATTTCTCCAAATTTCTCTCCGACGACAACCGGCCGGATGTTCACCTTGTTGTCGCTTCCCACGACGGCGATTAGGTATTTTCCTTGCACATCGGTGACGGCACGTTGGGGCACGAGCAGAGCTCCCGTCACAATTCGACCGACCGTACGGATATTTCCGAAGCCACCGGGTCGCAGGAGATTGTTGGGGTTCGGGAATTCGACTTGTAACAAGATGGAGCCCGTGCTGATGTCCACCTGCCTGTCGAGGGCGTAAAATTTGCCATTCAATGGATAAATAGAACCATCCGTCAGTTCCAATTGCCAATTCAGTCTGCCGAGTGCCTGCTTCTCCGTCTCTCCGGCCTTCTCGATATCCCGCATCGCTTTGAGATATTCCCGCTCGCTAGGAGTGAAATTCGCCAGGATGGGATTGATGGTGGAAATGGTGGTAAGCGGATTGGTGCTTTGGGGGCTGATGAAATCGCCGACCTGGGCGTTTGCGATCCCGGCCACACCATCTATGGGAGCCACAATTGTGCTGAATCCAAGATTCAATTTCGAGGTTTCCAACGCTGCTTGGGCCGAGGCCACAGCTGCCTTCGCCGCTTCCACCTGCGCGAGCGCCGACAAGTTGTTCTGGACCGCGTCATCGAGTTCCTGCTTGCTGATGGCCCCCTGTTGAGCCAGCGGCGTGTAGCGTGCGACATCCATCTGGGTCTTGCCCTGTTGAGCCTGAGCACGAGCAAGGTCGCCGTTCGCCTGCTGCAGAACGCCTTTGGCCTGATCCAGAGATGCTTGGAACGTACGTGGATCCAGTTGAAAAAGAGGCGTTCCCTTTCTCACGTAAGCGCCATTAGAATAAATCTGCTGCATCAAGTAGCCCGCCACCTGCGCGCGAATCTGTGCGTTCACTTTCCCAGTCAGAGTTGCCACCCATTGAACGGTAATAGGCACATCCTTTTGTGTCACCTCAACGACCTCCACCTCGGGCGGTGCCGCCTCCGCCGTCTTTCCTTTGCCGCACCCAGCTGCGAACGCCAACGCGATTATCGCCAGAACAAATGAAGCAGACTTGAAAGATGTGGATAACGGAGGGAGGGGTACCCGACGGTGACGAGTCTCAGGCACAAAACCTCCCCGATCTATAAGTTCGCCCGGACATAAACGAAATCTCACCCACGACGTGCATCCCGTTATGCCGGTTGCTCGAAACCGATAAATACTCACGAACGCGACTCGAATAAGTAGGCGCACATCGTTGTAAAATCGTGACCAGATATGAGCTAAGAACAGCAGGCAGTCAACTGTCAAAAGTAACAGGGCCGACAAAAGCGCGACGATGTATTTGAACTTTTCGACTTATCGGGCCTGACGCTGAGATTCTGAAAAGACATCTCGACCGCATGGCGCTATTGGTGCTGGCTGAACAAAAAGATCGCTTCGGCTGCTGGCCTCGCCCTATTCATCTTGTTGTGTCTCCCGGCAGCCGTCGCTGCCCATCCGATGAAGGGAGTCGCCGATTTCTACTCTGGCATGCTTCATCCACTCACCGCGCTTGAGTTTCTGCTCTCCTAGGTCGCGCTGGCAATGTTCGCGGGCCAGCAAGGCAGAAAAACCGCGCTACTTACCCTCGCAATTTTTCCATCCGCGCTTGTATTAGGCGCAAGCTTAGGCACAGTCGTGCCATCGCCCGCTTGGCTGCCCGCGATGAATCTGGTTCTCATCCCAATCCTGAGTCTCGCGGTAGTGCTCGCGATTTCCTTTCCAACTCCGGCAACGGTGATCTTGGTAGCCCTCGTCGGATTCCTGCATGGTCTCGCAAACGGCGCTGAAATCACAGCTCCGGTCTCCCCTTGGCGGTTCATTCCCGGTCTGGCAACCATCGCAGTCTTATTTTTGGCTTATGGAATTGGCTTGGTGCGCTCCGTCAAAAAGCCATGGACTCGGATCGCAGTTCGCGTGGCGGGAAGCTGGGTCACGGCCGCCGGCATCATGGTCTGCGCGTTCAAATTATAGAGGACCGTCTCTCCTTCCACTCTCGGCCAATCAGCCGATTAGGGCATTGTTACTTTTGACAATGCAAGCAGGATTGTGCCGCCGATATCCTTTATGGTTCGAACGAGTAGGAGGCAACGTGCAAAAAGATAATTAAGACCAGCCTGACCGCCGTCGTGGCGATCGCCTGTTTCGTTGCGCTCTTAAGTTTCCAGAGCGCAGCCCAAGGAAGAACAGCGCGTAATCGGAGTGTATCAGGCGCAAGCCATGGGGCAGAACACGCAGTTCGGGCAGACTTTCAATGTGACCGTCAACATCGAATGCTACTCGACGCCGGAAGAAAGGCAGGTACTGGTTGAAGCATTCCAACAAGCGGGCTCGAAAGGTCTATTCAATGCCCTCGAGAAAATGCGCTCCAAGGGGAGACTTGCTAGTGATGCTCTCCAACAGCTCGATTCGCTTATTGGTTCGTCGCGTAACTACTGGCACTTTTGCCCATCGGACTGAAACACACCACCGCTACGAGTGGAAGGCGAGCCGGTCCGCGTTCCGATCGAAAAAAGCAATCTCGAGTTCGTTGTGAACACAAACTGGGGACTGTTTTTCGACAAATCGGCCTCCAAATTTTACCTGCTCAATGAAAAACAATGGCTTACATCCGCGGCTCTGGAGGGGCCATGGACCGCCACCACAAAGTTGCCCAGGGAAATGTCCAATCTGCGGATCAGCCGAACTGGGCAGACGTGAAAAAAGCGATCCCTCCGGCGGCCACCGCGGGTGGCGCTCCTAAAGTGTTTTACAGCACCACGCCGGCGGAGATCATTTCGTTCAAGAGCCAGCCGAAATACGCAAAAATTCCCGGCACTCAGCTTTCCTACGCAACGAATACGGAGAGCAATCTTTTCCTGCAAAGCGGAGAGGACCAATACTATTTCCTGGTGGCGGGCCGGTGGTTCCGCGCGAAGAGTCTCGACGGGCCATGGACCTTCGCTACGGCTGACTTGCCGGCTGACTTCGCGAAAATTCCTGCGAGCAGCCCGGCCGCGCGTGTGCTCGTGTCAGTGCCAGGCACAGACGAAGCCGAAGACGCCGTGCTCCTGGCGCAGGTGCCGACCACTGTGATTGTGGACCGCGCAAAGGCAGAAGCTGAAGTGAAAGTTGAGTACGACGGGCCGCCAGAGTTCAAACCGATTGAGTCAACCTCGATGTCGTATGCCACGAATACCGCGGACAAGATCGTCAAGGTCGGCGACCTTTACTATTTGTGCTTCCAGGGCGTGTGGTTTATGTCCACCAAGCCCGAAGGCCCGTGGAAGACTGCCGATTCGGTTCCCAAGGAAATTTACACGATTCCTGCGAGTTCTCCGGTCTACAACATTACCTACGTGACGCAGACCACCACTTCCAGCGGCGAGACGGAAGCGAGCAGCACCGCGGGGTATCTCGGCATGTTCATCATCGGTGTGGCGGTGGGATCCACGCTGGCCTACGGGAGCGGCTACTACTATCCGCCGTATTACTATTACGGCCGCTATCCCTATCCGATTTATCGTCCCTACCCGGTTACCTACGGCGTGGGCGCTTTCTACAATCCGTACAACGGGGCATACGGTTACGCCCGTGGTGCGTATGGCCCTTATGGAGGAGTAGCGGGAGGCGCCTGGTACAACCCGTCGACGGGAACTTACGGCCGCGCTGCGGGCGGTTGCAATGCATACGGCTGCGCTGGCGGAGCCCGTGCCTACAATCCTTACACCGGGGCGTACGGTGCTACGCGGCAAGGCTCCAATGCGTACAGCCAATGGGGAAGTTCGGTTGTAGCGAAAGGCGACAAATGGGCGCAGACCGGACACTATAGCGATTCGCGAGGCACCGTCGCGGGTGGACGCACGTCGGAAGGCGGCCGTGTCGTCGGCGGCAGCGGACAGAACGGCAGCGGCTTCGTGGGACAGAGCGGCAGTGGCGATGTTTATGCCGGGAAAGATGGCAACGTCTACAAGAAAACCGACAACGGTTGGCAGCAGTATCAAAATGGCGGCTGGAACTCTGTAAATTCATCGGGCGCGAATTCCAGCACGAAATCCAGCGCGCAACCTCAGGCCAACAGCACCCAGAATCAACGGGCCCAGAACGCTCAGTCTGCCGCCGCAGGCCGGCAGCCGACCACCCAACCGGCGGCCAATAGCAACACTCAGGCGGGTCAGCGCGGACCAAGCGGACAAGCTTCTGCTGGTGCATCTGCCGATCGCGCGCAGCAAAGCATCCAGCCGAGCGCTAGCCAGAGATCGGGAGCCGCAGGCCAAAGCGCCGGGCAATCCAGTCAGGAGCAAGATCTGAATCGCGAGGCTCAAGCCAGACAAAGCGGATCTCAGCGAACTCAGAACTATGAGCGCCAAAGCCGGAGCAGCGGCAGCGGAGCTGCACGCACCGGCGGCGGTTCGCGACAAGGTGGCCGGAGGCGCTGATCGCACTACTTAGGCGCGCGACGATGTTAATCATTCGTCGCGTTTTCGACGTTTGTTGGATGCTGCCGTTTCCCAGGGGGGTCTAAGAAGTCGACCGTCAAGAGCGTTATGTCGTCCTCCTGGCCTCGCCCTTCAGCCCGACCGGACCATTCACACAATTCGTCGAGCATTACATCCGAGAGCTCGTTGGCTCCTACAGAGCAATTGAGTTCTAGAAACCGCTTGAAGCGGTCTGCTCCGTACAACTCTTGTGAGGAGTTGCTTGCTTCAAGAATCCCATCGGTGTAAAGCACAACCCTGTCTCCCGGCTCCATCGTCACCTCGATTTCGTCGTAGGTCGCGTCTCCAAACAAGCCGAGCACCATCCCGTTCTCCTCGAGTTCTGCCGTTTTCCCTGTCGACGCGCGCCACAGCAAAAGAGGCGGATGCCCTGCGCCGGCATACTTCATGGCTCCCAGTTCCATGTCCAGGAAGATGTATGCCGCGGTAACAAAATGGGTGGTGAATTTCCCACAGAGAGCCTGATTCAAGCCTGCGAGCAC